>JAEEGF012389340.1_pt1 | contig 11390 bp, 7 predicted proteins | sample 9134171 | NCBI WGS metagenome assembly JAEEGF01 (sample SAMN16246542, study PRJNA631951) | gut metagenome | biome: gut microbiome; feature: rumen; material: AP-attached | host: Bos | place: Iran: Karaj | collected 2018-10
TCGGCGAATAATTTCCTTGTTCCACCGAAAGGAAACAATCAATGCTCATCACGAAAAAGGCTCTTGTAACCGGCGCAGCCGGATTTCTCGGCTCTCATCTCTGCCGCCGCCTCCTTGCCGACGGCTACGAGGTGACGGCGCTCGACAACCTCTTCACCGGCACAAAGGCCAACATCTACGACCTCTTCGGCAACCCCAAGTTCTCGTTCGTCCTGCACGATGTGACGCAGCCGTTCTGGGGACAGTTCGACGAGATATACAACCTCGCCTGCCCCGCCTCGCCAATCCACTACCAGAAGAACCCGGTCGAGACGACAAAGAGCTCCGTCCTTGGAATGATGAACGTGCTCGACCTCGCCCTCAAGACGAAGGCGCGCGTGCTGCACACCTCTACCTCCGAAATCTACGGCGACCCCCTTGTGCATCCTCAGGTGGAGAGCTACTGGGGCAACGTGAACACGATCGGCATCCGCAGCTGCTACGACGAGGGCAAGCGCTGCGCCGAGACGCTCTGCGCCGACTACCGCCGCGAGTATGGGGTTGACGTGCGCATGGTGCGCATCTTCAACACCTACGGGCCCAACATGCACCCCAAGGACGGCCGCGTGATCTCCAACTTCATCATGCAGGCACTGCGCAACGAGGACATCACGCTCTTCGGCGACGGTTCGCAGACTCGCTCCTTCCAGTACTGCGACGACCTCATCGACGCCTTCCGCATCTACATGTCGCTCGAGCGCGACGTCATTGACGACTTCATGGCGCGCCATAACCTTGGCGCCGCGGTGATCAACACCGGCAACCCAGGCGAATACACGATCCGCCAGCTCGCCGAGGAGACGCTCCGCCAGCTGCCGGAGTCAACGTCCAAGCTCGTCTATGGCCCCATGCCAAAGGACGACCCCAAGCGCCGCAAGCCCGACATCACCCTCGCCAAGGAACTGCTCTCCTGGGAGCCCAAGGTCCCTCTCCGGGAGGGCCTCGCCAAGACGATTGCCTACTTCCGCACGCTCGTCGACAGGCAGATCTGACCGCACGGCGAAGGCCGTCACATACTGCTCCAGCAGTGGTGTGCATGCTAGAAGAAGAACGCGCGGGGACTGTCCCCGCTGAGTTTCGTGCGCTGACATGCGGCGCAGGAAAACATTTCGGCCTGGATGGCCAGAGACAATGTGTTAAACTATCCCAAGCAAGCAGACAAACTCATAAGGAGGCCAGCAAGGAGGCCGGCAAATGAAAAAGTTGCAGCAAAGCACTATAATCGCGAGATTAAGCGCGAGAGCGTTGGTCTTGACTACGGCGGTGGTTGCCGCTTGCGCATTTCTTCCATTTGCCGCATGCGCAGATGCAAAACTGCCCCTGATCGTGTGGGGAACGCTTCCGGAATCGGAGGCGACGGCGGCGCGGTATGCCGAGGCGAAAGAGGCCGGGTTTACTCACGTCGTGCAGTGGTGTGCCTCGGCTGGCGCCGCAAAGAGGATTCTCGGCGAAGCGGAGAAGGCCGGCGTCAAACTCATCATTGGACTGCATGACATCAAGCGAATGACTGACGAAGCAAAGGCGTTCACGGCGGCTTGCAAGGACTCTCCCGCGCTTGAATCCTACTACATTGCCGATGAACCGCACAAGCGGGCCTTCGGCAGCATCCGCGACTGCGTAGCGAGATACGAGGCGCTTGACCCGGCGCATGCGTGCTATGTGAATCTCTTCGGCGCACTGTGCGACAGGCGGGAACGCAAGGACGAGGAACGTCAGATGAAGTTCACCGGCTTTACGTCCCACGACGACTACATCCGGGCGCTGTATGCCGCCGTGCCGCTCAAGTTGATCAGTTTTGACACGTATCCCGTCCTCTCTTTCAAGCCGCTTGAAGACGGCGACTTCCGGCTACACGGCGCGCGCGTGTTTTTGAAGGAGCGGTGGTACGAGACGCTTGAGACGACGAGCGCGCTTGCCCGCGAGCGCGACATTCCGATGCTTGCGTTCGCGCTTCTTGCGGCGCACCGACACTATCCGGGGCAGGACTATCCAGTCCCGACGATGGAGCATTTCCGCCTGCAGCAGTATTCCAACCTCGCCTACGGCGCGCAGGGGCTCCAATACTTCCGCTACTACATTCCGAAGCCGTACCACGGCTACAACAACGCGCCGATCCTCTACGACGGCAAGCGCGGCCCGATGTTCGAGCGCGTACGCGAACTCAACGCCGAGCTCCAGGCGCGCGCCTACGTGTTTGTCGGCGCGAAGGTGCGGAGCGTGCGGCATACGGGCATCGACATCCCGCTTGGGACGAAGCGCTTCGACCCCAAGCTGCTTCCGTCGTTCGTGACTTCGTTTTCGACCGTCAAGTCCGGCGAGTTCGTCGTATCGCACCTGAACAACGCCGGCAAGGACTACTTCATGGTCGTGAACCGCAATCCGAACGACGACATGGCGTTCAAGGCGAAGTTCGTGCCCGGATCGGAAATCGTTCGCAGGGATGGTACCCGCGCCAAGCTCGATGCCTATTCGGACATCTTCTGGCTTGATCCCGGTGACGCGGCGATCTTCTCCGCTCCGTGACGCTTGAGAAGACCGCGTGGGCCGTCCCCGCAGATTCTCTCATAATTGGCACTTGAATAGCGTTGGGGCTGTCCCCTCTTGGCCGTAAAGTGACAATCTTTAAGGGAAAGGCAGAAGTGCAATGACGAAGACAGCAATCAAATACGCTCTAGTCGGATTGGCGGCGTCCTGCACGGCGGCGGCGCTGGCGGAGCCTGTAACGCTACGGGAGGCCGCGATGCTGCTCGACGCATCGGACGGCAAGTCGCTCGTGCTGGGCACGGGCGGCCAGGTCGCGGAGTGGCGTTCGCAGACGGGCGGCGTCTCGGCAAGACCGGGGAAACGCCGCAGCCCGGTGTTCGGGCTTGACGCGGAAAAGCGTCCGTCCGTCGATTTCGGGAAGATGGGAAGCGACATGGACCTCTCCTTCCCGCGCATCGTCGGAATACGCACCGTGTTCGCGGTGGGCAGGTTTGATTCCGCGATGGGCTGCCACGTGCTGTGCGACGGGAAGCAGTACGATTTCCACCGGGGCCGCAGCGGCGAATATGCGTCGGACGAATGGTCGAACGTCGCGAGAGTGTGGAACGGAACGCAGCAGATATACGACATCTTCAGGGAGAAGATGCCGTCAGACCGCGTCCTAGTGCTGTGCTACGAGGTGATGGATTCGCAGTGCGCGGCGGACAGGATCGCGTGCGACCGCGACCTCCCTCCGCCGGACGTGGGGCGCAGCGGCGGAAGGACGCTGTACGAGCTGGCCGTGTTCCAGCGCGTACTTTCCGACGAAGAGCGGCTTGCGATCTCCCGCCACCTTCTCGACAAGTGGCGCGTCGCCGACGCCGCGCAGGCGAAGGCGCGCGTGCCGGAGGACTGGTCTGTCATAAAGCGTGACATCGACAACTGGAGCCGCATCCCCGGCAGACGTTTCAACGCGCAGGCGGCCAACATACACTCCTGCATCCTGCCGGGCGACACCGACCCGCTTGCCGTCGTGTTGCGCCGCACGCGCGCGCTGCTCGACGACCTCTCCGGCGCCGGCGCCGACCTCGCCGCGGAACGCGCGGAGCTCGCGACGCTTTCGTCCGACGCCACGATCGCCCTGGACGAGGCACCGCGCGTCGCGCTCTTCGAGCGGGCGCTCGCGCTCAACCGGCGCGTTGCCTTCAAGAACCCGCTTCTGAGGGGAATCGACAAGATACTCTTCGCCACGCACGAACCGACCGGCTTCTTCCACCGGCGCGACGGAACGCACATGTGCGACCAGTACTACGGCTTCCACGGCACGCAGAACGGCCTGTCGCGCGGCGACGGGCTCTACATCCTCGAAAACCCGTTCTCCGACCATCCGACCGCCCGCAACATCATCGCCGGCAGGAAGATCGTGGAGGGCCTGTGGAAAGGGGCGACGCTCGACGGCTGCGCGATAATCTCGCCGGAGCTCGACTGGGACGCGAAGCGCGTGGCCTTCGCCGCGACCCGCGCAAAGAACCAGCTCGACAACTGGAACGAAGACACCTGCTACCACATCTTCACCTGCGCGCTGGACGGTTCCGACCTCCGGCAGATCACGCACGGCCCGTGGAACGACTTCGACCCGTGCTGGCTGCCGAGCGGGCGCATGGCGTTCATATCTGAGCGGCGAGGCGGCTACGTGCGCTGTTCCGGCGACCGCCCCGTGCCGTCGTTCACGCTCTATTCCATGTTCGACGACGGCTCGGACATCGTGCGCCTCTCGCACCACGAGACGAACGAATGGCACCCCAGCGTGAACAAGGACGGCATGATCGTCTACACTCGGTGGGACTACGTGGACCGCGGCCACAGCCAGGCGCACCACGCCTGGACGACCTTCCCCGACGGGCGCGACCCGCGCGAGCTCAACGGCAACACGCGCCTTCACCACCACACGTCGCCGGAGATGGAGGCGAACGTGCGGCAGATTCCCGGCAGCGGGAAGTACGTCGCCACGGCCACGCCGCACCACGGCCCGTCGTACGGCTCGCTCATCACGATCGATCCGACGATTCCAGACGACGGGGAGATGAGCTCCATCCGCCGCATCACGCCCGAACAGCCGTTCCCCGAAAGCGAACAGAGCGCGAACCGCAACGGATACAGATACTGCGGCTCCTACGCCACGGCGTGGCCGCTGAGCGAAAAATACTTCCTGTGCGTGTATGACCCGCGCGCGAACAGCATGTACGACGTCGCAATGCGCGGCAGGCGCTACGCGATAACGCTCGTGGACGTCTTCGGCAACAAGACGCGGCTCTACACGCATCCGACGATATCGTGCCTCGATCCGATCCCGGTCGTCGCGCGGAAGCGTCCGGCGGTGATTCCGCACCAGACGCTCGAGGGGCGTCCGGCGGACGCCGAAGGGCGCCGCCCGGCGCCGATCCCCGCCACCGAAATGCCGAAGACGGCTGAGATAGGGCTGGTCAACGTGTACGACACGCGCATTCCCTTCCCGACCAACGACCCCATCGTCGCACTGCGCGTGTGGCAGCTCTTCCCCAAGACGGCGCCCATCGCCATGCGCCCGTGGCTCGGCGCCGAGAACCATCAGCTCGGCCGCCAGTGCCTCGGCACGGTGCCGGTCGAGCCTGACGGCAGCGCGTACTTCACCGCGCCCGCGAACGTGCCGCTGTTCTTCCAGGCCCTCCGGGCCGACGGATGCGCCGTGCAGAGCATGAGAAGCGACACCTACGTGCATCCCGGCGAACGGCTAGTGTGCAGCGGCTGCCACGAGCCGAAGGAGAACGTGCGCCGCACCGCCCGCACGAACCTTCCGGCGGCGATGCGCCGCGCGCCGAGCAGGATGAAGCCCGCGCCGGAAGGCGCCGCGCCGTTCAACTACGCCCGCCTCGTGCAGCCCGTGCTCGACAGGAAGTGCGTGTCGTGCCACGGCGAGAAACGCGCCGCCAAGGCCCCAGACCTTCGCGCCGGCGACTGGCGCAAGGACAGATGGGGCTTTTCGACGAGCTGGAAGAACCTCGTGCAGCGCACGAACTACTACGCGCGCCACACCATCGACAGGAGGCGGTACGTGGACTACGCGTTCTTCGAGCCGGCCTACACGACGCCCGGCAGGCACCTCGCGATCAACGCCCCGCTCAGGAAGATGCTGGACGCGGGGCACCACGGCGTGAAGCTCACGCCGGAGGAACGGGAGAGGCTGATAACGTGGATGGACTCCAACGGGCAGTACATCGCGCACGATCACAACCCCGAAGCCCAGCGCGACGGCAAGATCGTGCCGCCGTCGCTTGAGTGACCGGCGCCTTGCCGGCGCCGCGTTGTGCTACGTCGAAGCGCCGGGCCTTGCGGAGAAAGATGTGGCCGTGGGCTTGTTCCTGCGCTAGCGCAAGGGCGTTTCTCGCCCATGCGTTTTGAAATTGGAAACAACCAGAACAACTGGTAGAAACAACTTTGAGAGAGGTACGCAGGCGCGAAGCGCTAACTGCGAAGCAGCCGCAAGGCCCCGCGCCCGTGCGCCAAAGGCAGGTTGTTTCAAATAGCTGTTTCCGATCATCGGAAGGCTCGACGGTGAATTACGCCTCTCGCGCAACACTCGTTCAAAAGACTATACCACATTCCGCGCGGATATGGTATAATGTTCGCACAAACAAACCAAGAAAGGTTCCATCAATGTCCATTAAAACTTCTGCAGCTCTTCTGCTGGCCGCTTCGTGCGCGCTGGCCGTCTCGGCCGACACCATCGTGTTCAAGAGCGGTTCCCGCCTTGAAGGCGAGATCGTCAGCATTGCCGGAGGCGAGATAAAGTTCAAGTCAGACGACGTGGGCGAGCTCACGATCAAGGACGAGAAGGTGGCCAGCCTCACCACCACCAAGTCGAAGGTGCAGTACAAGGACAACACCGTCGCCGAGGGTGCCCTTGCCAAGCAGAACGATGCGTACACCCTTGCCGGCAAGCCGATTGACATGAAGAACGTCAAGGCCGTCAATCCGGAGCCCGAGAAGTGGCACGGCAGCGCCAACCTCAGCGGCTCGATCGCCCGCGGCAACACCCGCAGCGAGAAGGCCAGCGTGGTGGCGGACGTGAACCGCCGCTGGGAGAAGGACCGTCTGACGGGCGACTTCGGCTACTACTTCGCACAGAACGGCACCACCCGCGACAACAAGGAGAAGACCGAGGACCGCATCGACCTGGGCGCGCAGTTTGACCACTTCTGGGTCACCAAGGTGTACTCCTACGTCAACGGCCGCTATGAGCGCGACGGCATCAACAACCTGCAGTACCGCTACCGCGCCGGCACGGGCCTTGGCTACCAGTGGCTCGAGAAGTACGCCCACGATCTCACCGGCAAGTGGTCGTTCAACCAGGAGGCCGGTCTCACCTACATCAAGGAGAAGTACGAGCATGAGAGCGACGACGACCGCTGCGCGTTCCGCTATGCCCACCACCTCTCCTGGAATCCCAAGTGGCTCGAGAAGCTCGCCTTCACCCACAATTTCGAGTACCTGCCCGACATCGGCGACTGGGCCGACAGCTACCTCATCGACACCGACGTCGGCTTCGCCTACGAGCTCGCCGCCGCGTGGCAGCTCATGGGCAAGTTCGAGTGGGACTACAACTCCAAGCCCGGTCCCCACACGAAGTCGAGCGACTTCCGCTACATGCTCGGCCTTGGCTACAAGTGGTAATGCGCCTCTGGCGCTTCCGGCTTTGAGCGGGAAGCCGGTTCAGGCATGAAGATCGCCATCTGCTATCCGCCGCTGCCCAGCGATAAGGGCGTACCGCTCCTTTCGCAGAACAGGCAGTTCCAGTGGTTCTCGCGGCCCACCTACATCTTCCCCGTCGTGCCAGCAACGGCTGCGACGATGTTGAAGAAGGCGGGCCACGAGATTTTTTGGCTTGATGGCATCGCCGAGGAATGGACGCCCGAGGAGTTCGAGCGCCGCCTCGGCGAGTGCTGTCCCGACGTGGTGGTGATGGAGACGAAGACGCCCGTCGTGAAGCGCCACTGGAAGTGGATATCCGAACACAGGTCTTCCGCAACAGGCACACGCTACGTTCTCGTGGGCGACCATGTGACGGCGCTTCCAGACGAGACGATGGCGGCGTGCCCCGTCGATTATGTGCTGACGGGCGGCGACTGGGACTTTCTACTGAAGAACCTCGTGGAGGCCGGCTTCGATCCTTCGAAGTTCGAGCCGGGCATCTGGTATCGCGACGGCGGCGAGGTGAAGAACACCGGCCGGTTCCGTCTCGACCATGACCTCAACTCCGCGCCGTGGATCGACCGCGACCTCGCGCACTGGCGCCTCTACGCCGAGAAGAACGGCAACTTCCGCCGCACGCCAGGCACGTACGTCATGAGCGGACGCGACTGCTGGCATGCGAAATGCACGTTCTGCAGCTGGACCACGCTCTATCCAAAATACCGCACGCGTAATCCCGTGGACGTGGTGGACGAGCTCGAGATGCTCGTCTCGAAATACGGCGTGCGCGAGGTGATGGACGACTCGGGCTCCTTCCCCGTTGGAGATTGGCTCAAGACCTTCTGCAACGAGGTGATCCGCCGCGGGCTCCAGAAGAAGCTACGCATAGACTGCAACATGCGCTTCGGGCGTCTCACGTTCGAAGACTACAAGCTGATGCGCAGGGCAGGTTTTCGTCTGGTGCTGTTCGGCGTGGAGAGCGCCAACCAGGCGACGCTCGACCGTTTCGTGAAGGCGTTGAAAGTGGAGGACGTCGAGAAGGGCGCAGAGTGGGCGCACCGGGCGGGGCTTGACGTGCATCTCACATTCATGTTCGGCCACGCGTGGGAGGGTCCAGAGGAGATCGAGAACACGGTGTGCCTCGCGCGTCGCATGCTTGCCAAGGGATGGGCCTCCACTCTCCAGTGTACCATCACCATCCCCTATCCGGGAACGCCGCTTTTCCGCGAGCTGAAGGAGTCCGACGGTCTCACCACGCTCGACTGGGACGAATACGACATGCGCCGTCAGATCACCAAGACGCCCCTTGCGAGCGAGGCCGATCTCAAGCGCGCCGTTCGTCGCGTCTATGCAGGCTTCTTCCAGCCAGAGGCACTGCTGCGCCGCGTGTTCTCGTTCCGCACGCTCTTCGACTTCGGCTTCTGGTATCGCGGCCTTCGCGCTGTCATCGGGCATCTTCTCGACTTCGGCGGAGGGCGCCGATGAGCGGCGAGGCGAACATCATCGAGGTGGAGCATCTCGACGCGGGGTATCCCGGCGTGAAGGTGCTTGAGGACGTCAACTTCACGGTGGCGAAGGGCGAGGTGTTTGCGCTTCTCGGGGGGTCGGGCTGCGGAAAGTCCACCATCATGAAGCACCTGATCGGCCTCAATCCCGTGATCGCGGGAACGATCAGGATCGACGGGCTTGAGATGAACGACGAGAACCACGAGCGCATACTTCGGCGAATCGGCGTGATGTACCAGAGCGGCGCGCTCTTCGGCTCGATGAGCGTTATCGAGAACGTGATGCTGCCGTTGGAGGAGTTCACGCGCCTGCCTGCCGCAGCGCGCCGCACGCTTGCGCTGATGCAGCTTGAGCTTGTGGGTCTTAGGGACGCGGCGGAGAAGATGCCTGCGGACCTCTCCGGCGGCATGAAGAAGCGCGCCGCCATCGCGCGCGCGATGGCGCTCGAGCCGGCGATACTCTTTCTCGACGAGCCGAGCGCCGGACTCGATCCTGTGACCTCCGCCGCGCTCGACGACCTCATCCTGCGCCTGCGCGAGACGCGCGGCGTGACGTTCGTGGTGGTCACCCACGAGCTGCCGAGCATCTTCAGGATCGCGGACCGCTGCGCGATGTTCGACCGCGCGCGCCATGCGATGGTGGCCCTTGGCCGTCCAGCCGAGCTGCGCGACTCGTGCACGGATCCCTTCGTGCGCCGTTTCTTCAACCGAGGAGGTGAATGACATGTCAAACGCTTCAGAGGCAAGCTACGCCAAGATCGGCTTCTTCATCGTGCTGGGCATTGCGCTCACGGTAGGCGTTCTGGTGCACATAGGCGGTCTGGGCTCGAAAAACAGCGAGTTTCTGGTGGAGACGTTCTTCTCCGATCCAGTGTCGGGTCTGGACGTTGGCAGCAGCGTGAACTTCCGCGGCGTGCGCGTGGGATCGGTGAAGCGCATAACGTTCATCGGCGCGCAGTACGGCGCATCTGCGGCGGCGGCCGACCGTCAGAAGATCTACGTGGAGATGGCGATCGACTCGCGTCTCTTCCAGATGGGCGAAGAGCAGCGTCCGCGCCAGGTTGTCGAAGACCTTGTGGCAAAGGGCCTGCACGCCACGGTGTCGGCATCGGGCGTCACGGGGCTATCCCGCATAGAGCTGAACTTCCCCAAGGGCGAGCTGCGCGAGGAGCGTCCGTCATGGCGCGCAGATCATCCCCTGATACCGCCCGCGCCGTCGATTCTCCAGAGCGCTGCCGACTCGGCCACGCAGGTGCTCAACCAGCTTAACAAGATGGACTTCGCGGCTGCGTACAGCAATCTTCTCGCCATCGCGCAGAGCGCAGGCACGACGCTCGACAACTTCAACACGGTGCTCACCGGCGAGCAGGGGGGGATTTCGGAGATCGTGCAGAACGTGCGCGACGCGTCCGTTGCCATCCGCGACTTCGCCGACCAGATACGCAGCAACCCATCCTCGCTTCTGCGCTCCAACACGCCGAACGAGCTGCCGGAGACGAAGAGATGAGCGCGCCTTCGCCTACAATCGGACTCGTCTCGCTGGGCTGCGCGAAGAACGCCGTGGACCTCCAGGTGATGGCGGGCCATCTTGTGGGCGCGGGCTTCGCGCTCGCGCCGGTGCCTGACGAGGCGGACGTCGTTCTCGTGAACACGTGCGCCTTCATCGAGCAGGCGCGCGAGGAGGCCGTAGCCGAGATTCTGCGCGCTTGCGAGCTGAAGGCGCGCGGCCTCTGCCGTGCCGTCGTGGTGGCGGGGTGCTTCGTGCAGCGATACGGCGCCCGGCTTGCGGAGAGGTTTCCCGATGTTGACGCCTGGCTGGGCGTCGATTCGATCGACCGCGTTGTGTCCATCGCCAAGAAGGCGCTTTCCCGCAGGCCCGCCAAGGCTGCAGCCTGCTCGTTCGCGCCCGGCCTTCCGAAGCGTCTCTTCGAGCCGCCCGTTCCGGCGCTGCGCCTTACCGGCAAGGCGTTCGCATACCTCAAGATCGCCGAAGGCTGCGCCCACCGCTGCGCCTACTGCGCCATTCCGTCGATCCGCGGGCGCTACCGCTCGCGCCGCATGAACGCGCTCGTGCGCGAGGCGGAGGCGCTTGTCGCCACCGGAGTGCGCGAGATCAACGTGATCGCGCAGGATCCAATGCTCTACGGAGTGGACCTCCCTGCGCGGCGCGGCGGCGCGCGCACGACGATAGTCGATCTCCTTCACAGTCTCGACGCCATCGAAGGCGACTTCTGGATACGCGTGCTCTACTCCTACCCAAGCGAGATCACGCCGGAGTTCCTCGAGTGGATGAACACCTCCCCGCATGCGGCGAAGTACGTGGACGTGCCGCTGCAGCACACCGATCCGCGCATCCTAAAGGCGATGGCCCGCGGTTCGGCGGTGGAGGCGACGCTGAACGCGGCCGAACGCATTCGAGCGGCCGTGCCGGGCGTGACGCTTCGCACCACCGTGCTGACGGGCTTTCCCGGCGAGACGCAGGAGGCGTTCGACAAGCTGCTTTCGGACGTAAAGCGCATGAAGTTCGACCATCTGGGCGCGTTTGCCTTCTCGCCCGAGGATGGCACCGCGGCGGCCGAGATGGAAGGGCGCCCGCCGCTCGCCGTCGCGCGCAAGCGCGAACGAGCCGTGATGTCGGCGCAGAGGCGAGTGTGG
>JAEEGF010190855.1_pt1 | contig 11389 bp, 10 predicted proteins | sample 9134171 | NCBI WGS metagenome assembly JAEEGF01 (sample SAMN16246542, study PRJNA631951) | gut metagenome | biome: gut microbiome; feature: rumen; material: AP-attached | host: Bos | place: Iran: Karaj | collected 2018-10
TGCCTGATTGTCCACAGCCGAACCGCCGTAGTACTTGCCGGCGTCGTTGGGGTCGTATTCCTTGGCATAGGAGGAAGCCCATCCGGAACCGTACTTTTCCCATTTCGCCTTGTTTTCTTCGTAATTCGCACCGCCTGCAGTGATCCAGGCGCCTTCCCAGTAGAAAACACCTATGCCGTTGGTGGTCTTGTTCGCTATGGTCTCAACCACATCTCTGAAGCAGTTTGCCTGTCCCTGAACAGTGTAAGGATAGTTCTTGGTGACCGCACTTCCTCCGGAGATGGTATTTCCGAAGAAATCCGTATCTTCCGCAGTAAAGGCATAGGATGTCTCGGCCACCATCACCTTCTTGCCATAGGTCTCAGCCACATTGGAAAGCACAGTTGCCAGGTTATCCAAAGTGCCGTGCCAGAAGGGATAGTAAGAAGAAGCAAAAACATCATAATCCAGATTATAATAGTTCAGCTTCTTGGCGTAGTCCGCTATATTCGTAACCTTCTCGGGATTTGTAAAGTGAACGGCTATCATAGCCTCGGGGAAGATCTCTCTTGTGGCTCTTGAGCCCGCATCCATAAGATAATAGATGTTCATCCATATCTTTTCTCCGCACAGGCTTCCGTTGGTCTCATTTCCCAGCTGGACCATACCCACATCAACCTTGGCCTTTTTAAGCTTCTCCAAAGATTCCCTGGTGTAATCGTAAAGGGCCTGCTTCTTGTCGTCGATCTTCATGTCCTTCCAGGCCTTGGGCACCATCTGTTTTCCCGGATCGGCCCAAAAGTCGGAATAATGAAAATCCACCAGAAGCTTCATGCCGTATTTTGTGGCCCGCTTTCCGATCTCCACTGCCGCATTTATGTCGCAGTTTCCGCCGCCATAGCCGTTACCTTCGGAATCAAAAGGGTCATTCCACACTCTCACTCGGATGTAATTGACCCCGGCATCCGACAGGATCTTGAACAGATCCGCTTCATTCCCGTCAAAGTCATAGTACTTTACGCCGCTCTTTTCAAGGGAAAGGACGCTGGAGATGTCCATGCCCAAAATAAAATCATCCGTCAAATTATCCACCTTTTCTACGTGCAGACTGTCTGAAGGGATGGAGTTGGTGTTTAAACCTTTTGACTTCCCGCAACCCGCAATAAGAAGGGTTGCAAGGGCCATAGCCGTAATCTTTATGAGTTTTTTGGTACTTTTCACTAACATATCCTCCTACAAATATAGCACGGTTTAGTAAATTTGTCTACATTTTTTTGGTAACGTTTCCAAAAAATTTCGTAACATTTCGAAACCATCAGTCAAAATCCTCGAGTTTAAAGCGTTTTTTCATGGCTCCGTACCTGAAACGGGCCATCTCATTCTTCTCCAAAACGTCCTTCTCACTGCCTCTGTATTGGCAGCGAAGGCAGTAATATTCTTTCTTATCTTTATCGTAGAACATATCTATGTCCAGATCCCTCATAAAACATGAAGGGCATCTGAAATTCAATTTTCCTTTGCCAGCCTGAGCCATGTGGTAACCTCCTGTCCCTGACTTATCTTCGTCTTGTATCCCAGGGTATACATGGGAGAAAACGCATATCCTTCTTTATAATATCCCGTTGCGTTTTTATCATCGCATTCCATTGAAACTACGGTCTCTATGGGGGGTATCTCTACGCTGACGCTTATCGCGCCTGCCACTTCCTTTTCCCTGCAGGCATATGCATACTCGACACTTTCGGTCTTTCCCTCTTTATCTGTGAGCTTCAAGGTCAGCCCCGTCATATCTTCGGGATATTCCGTGGTTCCGTAGCAGCCCACCATATATTCGTTAAGCTCTATTTCTGCTCCGGGATCGGTGCTTTTTAGGATCTCTCTTCTGATCTCTACGGAAGAATCCCCTTCCCTGAACATGACCCCGGTCTGCAAGGTGATCGTAAGATCCTGAAACTCTATTTCCACCGGATCCAAGGTCAAAATTCTCTTTCCGCCCTCGTTTGAAAAATGAGCCTTAGTCCTGCAGAGGCAAAGGTCCACCTCTTCTCCCTTATAGGAAAGCTTTGCAGAACGGACCGTACCTTCTCCCGCATAGTGAGTGAAATAACCCGCCCTATACTTTTCCTGGATAAGGAAAGGGTAGGATGCATCCTGAACGTGCTTTGTACCTATGCCTACAGGCCATTCGAGTTTTGCCACATAGGGCCTTAAGTCAACTATCGCTCCGCCCTGATCCATGTTTACACAGGCTCTCATAAAGGGATCGCAATACCAGAAAAGCTGCTTGTCGGAACCGTAGAGAATGTCTCTCCAAAGAGCGCATTCAGGCTCGGTGTAGGTCTTTTTCTCCCTGTACCTGTCCGCAAATTCAGCCATGGTAAGGTCTTCCAGAACCCCCTCTTTTTTAAGCTTTCCGTAGTAGGCGCATCCATCCTCGTAAGACTTGAGAAGCAGTTCATAAGGCGCTTCCCACCTGCCCATCTTGTTCATCCACCCCGGCCCTACGAACATCATGTTATAGGCATATCCGTTATTGTACTTGGCCAATGACCTGTATTGATCGATGAGATTAAAAAGATAAGGATATTCCCAGGTCTCGGAGTCGTAGATCATCCCTCTCAAAACATTCTGTGGATGAGTACCGAAATTGCTCCCGTTACCGTCATAGCAGGCGATAAGATCCCTGGAAAGATGAGGGATGGCAACAATGCCGGAATCCTCTTCTTTATTTGCTGCGGGGGCGTGGGTGTTCTGTTTCGAAGGTATCCAGGGTGCCCAGGGACCTCCGTCCATAAGAGTGTACCAGGAATTGTTGCAGGTGTGATAAGCCTTGGGGCCTTCTTCCCAACAGGTGGCAACAGCACATTTTACCGAGGGATACTTTCCTTTTATATAATTTATGAGATCCGCATCCATGTAATAGGAGCCTGTGGACTCCGGCCAAAAACCGAATTTCTCATAAAACTTCCCGAACACATCGTCCACAATGGACTTCTTATCTTCCATGGAAAACATCCAGATACAAAAATCCTTGGTGTGATATTTTTCCCTGAATTCCTTGCAGGGCAGCCCCAACAAGGTAAGGGCGATCTCGTCACCGTATTTCTCATGATGCTCTTTTGCGATCTCCACCGCCATCATTAAACAGAGAGGCATACGTCATCTGGATGGTCGTCTTGAGTCCGTTCCTATGGGCGATTTCCTGCTGGGTTTTAAAGATATCCAGAGATTCGGTCAAAAGATCTTTTCTGGTGATATCCTCACCCTTTCCCTGACCCGTGATCTTTTCCGCATATTCCGGTACCATCTCAGGTCTGTGAATAATGTTTACTATAAATTTATCCATTCTTATCCTCATTTCATTTCTGTATGCGCAATAAATATGCGCAATCGGTTGCTCTATATTTAATCTTAACAAGGATCTTTCCCCCGGTCAATGTAAATGTTGCACAATTTGGTGTATATTTTTTGTGCATAATGCACAAAAAATATAGAATTGTATATATTTGTTTTTGAAAAACAATCGTTATTAACCCACAAAAACCTCCCTTCTGTACGCCCCTCCTTTTAATTATAAAAAATATGGCCTGCGAAAGATTAACTTTCGCGAGCCATACTTGAACATTTCAGGTATATATATTCTTTTATCCTATCAAAGCGTTATAGACATCCCTTTTTGAGATCCCCCTATCCTGAGCTGCTGCCTTCATTGCTTCCTTTTTGTCCATCCCCTTATCCATATACATTTTCACATGATCTTCCAGTGAGATATCTTCCCACTTTCCTCTGGCCTCTTCCTCCAGTTCCTCAAAGGAACGGCCCCTGATCACCAGCACATATTCGCCTTTGGGCTCATTTGCCGTAAAGTAGGCAATGTGAGCGGATATTGTACCCTCATAGGAATTTTCATGCTTTTTGGTAAGCTCCTTGGTAACAGTCATCTGCCTGTCCCCCAGCTCCTCAAGCAGCAATTGCAGGGTTTTTACGAGTCTGTGGGGTGCTTCGTACATTACTATGGTACGTGTCTCTTCCTTTAATTCATCCAGTACTTTTCTGCATTCCTTTTTGTCCGTAGGCAAAAATGCCTCAAAGCAAAACCTGCGGGTAGGAAGTCCTGACATTGTAAGCGCCGTTATGCAGGCACAGGCTCCGGGCACAGAAGTCACCTGTATCCCCGCCGCTCTTGCCTGTTTCACCAGTTCTTCCCCCGGATCCGAGATCCCGGGAGTTCCCGCATCGGTAATAACCGCCACGTCTTTTCCTTCGAGCATTTGTTCCACCAGCTCTTTAGCCTTTTCCACCTTGTTAAATTCATGGTAGGCTGTCATGGGGGTATGAATGTCATAATGATTCAATAGTTTTATACTGTTTCTCGTGTCTTCAGCAGCGATCAGATCAACATTTTTCAAAATATTTATCACCCTGAAGGTCATATCTTCAAGATTTCCTATGGGCGTAGCGCACAAATAAAGCATATCTTTTCCCGACCAGGCGCGTGAAACCCGCTTGCCGCCTGCCTTTCCTCCATTTTTATGTTTTGTTCATTATTTTTATTATTTTTCCAATTTTGTTAATTTTTTGTTGGACTTTTGTTGTACTTAAAATGGTAGAATGCACTTGTTAGAAATTAAACCCCTCATAAGCCCAAGTCCTCGATCGGAGTTCCCCTCTCTGGTCGGGGCATTTTTTTGATAAGCGCGAGTAAATAGTTAAGAAGCGTCTGCAAGCATCTCTTCGCTTGCGAGACGCTTTTTAACTATTTACGAACCAAACAGTAATGAGGAAGTAGGCGCAGCGCGCCGGATTCCGAATTGCTGTTTAGCGATTTCGGGAGTGCGCAGCACGGAGAAATCGCGTCGCGCTTATCAAAAACGAAACTCCGCTCTTTCTGCTTTATCCTCCGGATAAAGCCCTCAAGAAATCCGCGCAACGCGCCGGATTTCCTCTTCTATTAAATCTTACTAAAACCCATAATCCCTTTTTATCTCTTCCGTATACGCGTCCTTCTCTTCGTATATGATAAGCGGCGCGTCGATCTTTATCCCGCTTTTTCCCCCTTTGACTCCCGCCGCCAGTATCATATTGGGTTCCTTATCCGCATAGGGAAAGACCACTCGAAGTTCCTTGGGTTCTATCTTATATTTCTGCATCATCGCAAAGATCTCCGCAAGTCTGAAAGGCTTGTGGACCATATATATCCTTCCGTTGGTCTTGAGTACCGCAGATGCTTCCCTTACCACGTCCTCCAGAGTACAGAGTATCTCGTGTCTGGCAATGGCTTTTGCGTCCTCCGGATTCATCTCTCCGTGGCCTGCGGTCATATAGGGCGGATTTACCGTAACAACATCAAAGGAAGCCTTTCCGAAAATCCGGGATGCTTCCTTTATGTCACCTGTCACTATATTTATTTTTTCTTCCAGAGAATTCATGGCCACACTTCTTCTCGCCATGTCTGCACTTTCGGGCTGGATCTCCAGGGCAGAAAAATGCTCCGCTTGGGTCTTTGCGGACATCAAAAGCGGAAGTATTCCCGTGCCTGTTCCCATATCCAGCACCTTTTCTCCGGGTTTGGCTTTTGCAAAGCCGGAAAGGAGCACAGCGTCCATGCCAAAGCAAAAACGCCCCGTGTCCTGTATTATCTTAAGACCGTTCCTTTGAAGGTCATCAATTCTTTCCATTGACTAATCCTCATCCAGTCTTGACTTGCCCTCTTTTCTTTCAAGAGCTTCCAACGCCTTCAGTTCGGAGGACTCACCCTCCTTATTATCTTTACGCTTTCTGGGCTTGAATTCAAGATCGCAAGCATCGTAATCCTTGAGTTCCCTTTCGTCATCTCCGGTTTCCACAAGAACACGCACCTTTTGCTTAAGGACATATAAACTCTGAACCGTTCCTTTAAGGCCCTCTTTTGTGGTTACCTTTTCTCCCACTGCGGGAAGGCGGCTGTTCAGGTCTTCATATGCTTCTTCCTCATTCTTTAAGCAGCACATGAGTCTTCCGCAAACGCCGGAGATCTTTGTGGGATTCAGGGAAAGGCTCTGTTCCTTTGCCATTTTAATGGAAACGGGAGCAAAATCAGCCATGTAGGAATGGCAGCAAAGGGGTCTGCCGCAAATTCCTATGCCTCCCAGGATCTTTGCTTCATCTCTGACACCCACCTGACGAAGCTCTATCCTTGTCCTGAATACCGATGCCAGATCTTTTACCAGCTCACGGAAATCCACACGTCCGTCTGCCGTAAAATAGAAGAGCAGTTTGTTTCCGTCAAAAGTGTATTCGCAGCCTATGAGCTTCATTTCAAGGTTTCTGGCCTGTATCTTCTGAATGCAGGTCTTAAAAGCTTCTTTTTCCTTAACACGGTTATTGGATTCCGTGATCTCATCTTCCGGAGTTGCTATTCTCATAACGGGTTTCAGGGGCTGAACGATCTTTTCTTCTTCGATCTCTCTGGGTCCCATGACCACATAGCCGTATTCCACGCCTCTGGCAGTCTCCACAATAACACTGCCTCCCTGTTTTATATCAAGATCCTGGGGGTCAAAGTAGTACACTTTTCCCGCCTGTCTGAATCTAACGCCTATAACCTTTATCATCTATAACCTCCATTTTTTGGCATGAGGTGTCAGCCCGTATTCTGGCTGACGGAGCCCTGATGCCTGTATTACCTGTATTTATTTATTATCTCTGAATGCAAGCATCATTACCATGAGAGCACTTTCCACATTAACATTTACCCTCATCCGATCTCTGAACTGCGCGATCGCCTGCAGCTTCCCGGAGATCTCTTCGTAACTGAAAAGCGACGACTGCCTGTAGAGTTCTCTTTGATCTTCCTTAAAATACACATTGTCCGTTCTGTCAGTGGATCTGACCACCAGCAGATCTCTGTACCACATTTCTGCGAGAGACAGGCGTTCGGCCAGATTTTCCTTGTCATCTGCCCATTCCTTGGCCATAGCATATATTTCCCCGGCATTCATGGAATCAAACTTTTGCAGGGCCCTCAGCACCTCGCCTTTAAGCATTGAAAACTCATCAGATGCCGCAAATTCTATTGCTCTGCCGATAACTCCGTCAGAAAACCCCGCTGCCAGATCCGCCATATATTCGGAAGTGCCGTACTTATCCTTTAAAAGGGCAGCGATCCCGGTGCTGTTGACAGAACGTATGCTTAGCAGAATACATCTGGAAAGAATGGTGGGAAGCAAAAAGCCGGGATTGGTGACCAAAAGCATTATCACCGCGTACTCCGGAGGCTCCTCTATGGTCTTAAGCATGGCATTCTGAGCCTGAGCATTCATTTTTTCCGCTTCATCTATGATATAGATCTTCCGGGGCCGCGCATAGGGCTTGATGGCAATATCCGAATTCAGCTGTACCCTGATCTCGTCAACGGAGATCACGTTGGGCTTTTCGTGAGTTATGTATTTTATATCGGGATTGTTCCCGGACAACGCCTGTTTACATGAACGGCACATGCCGCAGGGCTCGGTTCCGCCTTCCTCGCATTGGATGGCCATTGCATAGGTATTCGCAAGGAGCTTTTTGCCGCTTCCCTTTTCACCCGCTATTATGTAGGCGTGAGAGATCTTACCGTCGCGAATGGCGCTCTTCATATGCTCTACTATATGTTCTTGTCCGATTATATCCCTGAAACTCATGTTAAAATATCCAAAAGCAGGCCTCTGATCTCATCGATCTTACCGAGGATCACAAGGTGGTCTTTTTCCTCTTTCAATAGCTCGGCAGTCAATTCGTCCAGATTTTGATCGATCAGCTTTATCATACCGTAAACTCTGTGTCTTCCTCGTTTATCCAGGAAGTTTTCACGCTGGAATTTATGTGACCGGGATACGACTTCATTCATGAACTCTCTGATAAGGGCACGATATTGCTTCATGTCCCGCACATCCATATGCTTGGCGATCTTTTTGCCTTCATCGGTAATGTCCATTACAAGACCGGACAGCTTTTCCTGAAGCGCAGTATCCTCTATCTTGCTCATGAGCGTAAATTCAAATGCCTCAGAAGGAGCCGGGGCATTTGGTTTTACATCCGTCATATTCACCTGTTGTGCCTGATTTACTTTGTTGATATCCATGCAACAATTTCCTCTAAGCAGCGAGAAAGATCATCATTTACAAATCTTTTTGTAACGCCGAGCCTATTGAGCTCGCTTTCCGAGAAATCTCTTTCGTCTGCGAGATACCGTCTGCATACCTCGGAATAACCGGGAGTTCCTTGTTTTCTTTCTCTTTCGATGGCTCTGGAAAGTCTGGTATAGTCATCCACATAGGTATAGATCGGAACCACCCTGTCCTCTCCGAAATGATCTCTGATCTGCTCATAACCCGCAAGGGTGGTGATCATCATATAATCATTTTTATCAAGGTCGATCTGTCCGTCATCTGCGGTAAAATACCACCAAGGTCCGTAAACCGTATCATATCTTCGGATCTCAAGGATCTTTCCTTCCTTTTGCATACGATCTTTTTCAGCAGCATTTACAAAATAGTATTCAATGCCGTCTGTCTCTCCCGGTCTTATGGGCCGTGTAGTATAAAGGATCACATTTTTAAATCTGCCCTCAAATCTTTCAAGCAGCTTTTTGTAAACTGTGTCCTTCCCGGTTGCACTTTTTCCCATTACCGCATATATCTTACCCATTATACTGTTCTCCAAAGTGTGAAGATTAGCTAAAGCCACCCTATATGATAACATAATTCCCGAAAGTTGTCATTATCTTGGCACCCATTTTTGTTTGCTATCTTTTTTTAATATGCTATAATCAAATTAAATATTACCCTTTGGAGGAGGTTATTTTATGGAGTTAAAACTCAATTACAGAAGAACGTTTTTGATAGGGTTTGCGTTCTTCGGGATCCTGTTGTTGTGGCAAGTTTATGATTCATGGTGCCCCACCTTCCTTACGGATATCTTTGCCAGGAACATGTACGGACAGACTTCTGCCGAACTCAAGGCTGCGGGAGATTCAAGCCATATATTGAGAGTTCAATGGCTGGTAGGTATCGTCATGGCCTGTGATAATCTGGCCGCACTGATCCTGCTTCCCATCTTCGGAAGTCTTTCGGACAAGACTAAAACTCCCATCGGAAAAAGAATGCCTTATATTCTTACCGGAACCTTTGTTGCAGCTATCGCATTCCCCTTCATACCCCTTTTCTTCCATAATAACAATGTGGCCGGTATGGTGATCATGATGGCGATCGTTCTCATGTTTATGATGATGTATCGTAACCCTGCGGTAGCGCTCATGCCTGATATAACTCCCAAGCCTCTTCGTGCAAGAGCAAACGGTATCATTAATATCATGGGCTATTTCGGCGGTGCTTTTGCCACAGTCCTTGGTATATTCTTAAAGCTTTCCAATTACATCAACGTACCCGACAGTGCAAGAAAGCTTTATATCATCGAAGTTCCTTTTATCATCGCTTCGGTACTTATGGTCATCTCCGCTCTCGTTCTCTTCTTTACCGTCAGGGAAAATAAGGTCCTGGAAGAAATACAGGACGAACTGGAAGAAGGCGAAAAGCAGGCAGCCATTGCCACTCCCGTGGATGATAACAAGCCCATGTCCAAGGAAAACAAAAATATGCTCATTGCGATCCTTGTGGCCGAATTCCTTTGGTTCATGGCTGATAACGGCATCGGAACCTATATCGGAAACTATGTTATTTACTATCTTAATTCCGCATCAAGCACAACCATGATCCTTACCATTATCGGTGGTGTGGCTTCTGTTGCGGGATTTGCCATCGCAGGTATCATTGCGGATAAGATCGGTCGTAAATGGACCATCGCTTCCGGTCTCTGTGTTACCATGCTGGGTATCCTCTGTATGAGCCTTGTGGGACCCACAAATAAAGTTACCGGTCCCAACGGCGAATTCGCATTCCCCGTACTGCTCTATGTGGTTTGGGTATTTAAAGGCTTTGGAATGGCTCTGGTTCACAACTGTTCCTTCCCTATGGTGGTGGAGCTTTGCTCATCCAAGAAGATCGGAAAATTCACGGGCTTCTACTATACAGCAAGCATGGCTTCCCAGACGGTTACTCCCGTGCTTATAGGCCTTATCTTCAGAGTAAGCCTTGCATGGCGCGCACTTCCTGTTTATGCATGCATAGCCTATGGCTTCAGTGCTGTAGTGTTCATCCTCTTTGTTAAGAATATCAAAGCAAAGAAGATAGGAAATGCCAAGGGAATAGATGCGCTGGGCGACAATGACTGATAGACCGGTCAGGACCTACCCTGCTCCTTAAGTAAAAAAATTAATGTGACTCTGAGAGCTCAGAGTCACTTATTTTTTATTTATGCGTTCCTCAAAAAGAGTACAAAAAAAAGTTCCTTCCCAACTGATCTAACAGCCAAAAAAGAACCTTCCACATGCATCTCCAGGGGCTCGAACCCTGGACACCCTGATTAAGAGTCAGGTGCTCTACCAGCTGAGCTAGAGATGCTTATCGCTTATCGTTACGGCGTTTCGCCGAACGCAAGTGGTATATTACCACGGTAAAAAGCATTTGTCAACAATAATTTTCAAAGAAAATCAAAAAATTTTAAGCCGGGTCAGGGCATCACTGCCGGGCATGATAAAAAACATGCTAAACCTCCTGAGATCAGGCTTTCTGAAGTTTAGCACGTTTTATATCCTTGACCGGTAACTAAAAGTCATCTTCTTGTTTTTATATAAACGATAAGAAGCACGGAAAAGCCCAGGATAAACACTATGAGTCCGCAGGCATATCCTATTATGGCAGGTCTCATGTCCGGAGGAATTTCTTCCGGGATCTCCCCCGCCAGGTATTTATACTGCTCTTCGTTAAATTCTTCCGTGTCCTTGTATTCTTCATAATACAGCCCTGCCATATCCACGATGCGGTCAGAATCCGCAGTGTATATGATCTTAGCCTGTCCTATATTCCTTCCGGCATAAAAGTAGGAGACTTCGCCTATTATATTTTCCCCTTTTAATATCTCCAAAAGGGGATTAAGAGTGCATTTATTGGTAACATCAAAGAAGCTTGCATCTTTTGGCAAAACAACGGAGGTTTCCGTAATGGATAATTCCGTTTTTTCTTTCTTTAAAAAAGCGATCTCATCATCAAAAAGAGCAGGAAAAGCATTCACAGATGTTTCTTTGGCTCCGGGGTTGATCAAAGAAAAACTGTTGAAACCATAATCAAATAAACTCATGGTATCCGTGTAACAATCATCCTTGCCCACTTCTCCCATAACCACGCAGATGAGAGTCATTCCGTTTCTTTCCGCTGCCGTTACAAGACAATTCCCCGCTTCCTGGGTATATCCGGTTTTTCCCGCAAACACGCCTTCATAAGAAATATCCTTATGCATTATCCTTGAGTGCTTTCCCATGCTCCCTGACAGCGCG
>JAEEGF010346402.1_pt1 | contig 11389 bp, 7 predicted proteins | sample 9134171 | NCBI WGS metagenome assembly JAEEGF01 (sample SAMN16246542, study PRJNA631951) | gut metagenome | biome: gut microbiome; feature: rumen; material: AP-attached | host: Bos | place: Iran: Karaj | collected 2018-10
ACTTGTATTCCAGCCTGTTCCGACATATATTGTTTTCAGGCTTTCGCAACCAGAGAACATCCAAACCATATCTTCCACATTCGAAGTATTGAAACCACTTAAATCAAGAGTTTTCAAGTTTTCGCAAGATTCGAACATACTGACCATAGTTGTTACTTGCGAGGTATTAAACCTGCTTAAATCAAGTTCCTCCATACTTTCACAAAAGCTGAACATACCGACCATATCCGTTACTTTCGAAGTATTGAACCTACTTACATCAAGACTCTCCAATTGATTGCAATTCTCGAACATACAACCCATTTCAGTCACATTCGAAGTATCGAAACTACTTAGATCAAGGCTCTTCAGATTCTCACAGTCATCGAACATACAAGTCATATTCGTCACTTTTGAAGTTTCAAATCTACTTAAGTCAATACTCGTCAAAACGCAGCCAGAGAACATCTCGCTCATATCTGTTACATTCGAAGTATCGAAACCACTTACATCAAGACTTTCCAGACTTCTACAATACTCGAACATACTACCCATATTCGTCACTTTTGAAGTATCGAAACCGTTTAGCTCAAGCCCCTGCAAACCATAGCAACCATAGAACATAAAACTCATATCCGTCACTTTCGAAGTATTCAGATTTGCAATGCCTTCTATTTTTTTCAGACCATTAAATCCAGCAAACCAATATGCGCACGACACAGGACGGGCATCTTTAAACGACTCGTCAAAAATAACCGTCATTATTTCTGTCGGAAAATCAGGACTTTCAGGTAGAGAATAGTGTCCACTTAGTCTAACCCATTTAGGATAGTCTTTACCTAATTTTAACTCATACGCCGTGCCTTCTCGTAAAGATTTCTTCTCATCGAAATAGAAAGTAAGTGTCGTGCCGTCGGGCGACACTACTGCATACGCTTCTTTCGCAACGGCTTGCGCAGGTTGTGCGGTAAGCCCCAAAAGGCTTAGGAAAAATAATGCTATATTGCGTTTCATATTAAATTTCGTCTTTATCATGAATTCTAATTTTTCAACTTTCTTATTTTTTAGCAGTAAAATATCCAGGATTTGCCTTGCCGCCATCTATCTTTGCGCGAGTTGCATCAATAATTTCAGAATCGTATTTTGTTCCTTTGCCACCAACAAGACTGATACAATCCTTAAACATTTCTTCCGACTCCTCAACCTTGTTTGTATTCCAACCAGTTCCGACATATATTGTTTTCAGATTCTTGCCCCCCCCAAACATCTGAGTCATTTCATCCACATTAGAAGTATCGAAACCACTCAAATCAAGACTCTCTAAAACTTCGCAATTAGAAAACATACCGAACATATCTGTTACATTTGATGTGTCAAAACTACTTAAATCAAGGTTCTTCAAGTTTATGCAATCAGCAAACATCCACCCCATATCTTCCACATTCGAAGTATTAAAACCACTTAAATCAAGACTCGTCAAGCTTTCGCAATGTTCGAACATACAACCCATTTCCATCACATTCGAAGTATCGAAACTGCTTAAATCAAGTTTCTCCATACTTTCACAACGACGGAACATAACGGTCATATCCATTACTTTCGAAGTATTGAACCTACTTAAATCAAGACTCTCCAGTTGATTACATTCCTCGAACATGCCACCCATTTTAGTCACATTCGAAGTATCGAAACTGCTTAGATCAAGGCTCGTCAAGCTTTCGCAATGTTCGAACATACAAGTCATATTCGTAACCTTCGAAGTATCAAAAGCACTTAAATCAAAACTCGTCAGACCGCAGTATGAGAACATCTGGCGCATATCTGTTACATTCGAAGTATCGAAACTGCTTAGATCAAGGCTCTCAACATAGCAACCATCGAACATAAAACTCATATCCGTAACTTTCGAAGTATCGAAACCGCTTATATCAAGGCTCTCAACATGGCAACAACAGAACATAAAACTCATATCCGTAACTTTCGAAGTATTCAGATTGCCAATGCCTTCTATTTTGGTCAGTTCTGTAAATCCTACAAACCATTTTGCACACGATATTGGACGGGCATCTTTAAACGAATCGTCAAATACAACCGTCTTAAAATTAGGATTTTCCGGGTTTGAATATTTGTTTATTTTTACCCACTTAGGATAGTCTTTGCCAACATTCAACTCATACGCCGTACCTTGTCGTGAAGATTTCTTTTCATCGAAATAGAAAGTAAGTGTCGTGCCATCTGGCGACACTACTGCATACGCTTCTTTCGCAACGGCTTGCGCAGGTTGTGCGGTAAGCCCCAAAAGGCTTAGGAAAAATAATGCTATATTGCGTTTCATATTAAATTTTGACATTATCATGAATTCTGATTTTTCAACTTTCTTATTTTTTAGCAGTAAAATATCCAGGATTTGCCTTTCCGCCGTCTATCTTTGCACGAGTTGCATCTACAATTTCAGAATCAAATTCAGTTCCTTTGCCACCTACAAGACTGGTGCAATCCTTAAACATTTCTTCTGAATCCTTGACTTTACTTGTATTCCAACCCTCTCCGGCATAAATTGTTTTAAGATTCTTGCAACCCTCAAACATTGTTTTCATATTCCATACATTAGAAGTATCGAAACTACTCAAATCAAGCCTCTCCAAAACATTGCAACCAGAGAACATACTGTACATATCCTCCACTTTCGAAGTATTGAACTTGCTTACATCAAGACTCTCCAGGTGTTTGCAAGTACTAAACATGCTATTCATATTCGTTACATTAGAAGTATCGAAACTACTTACATCAAGGTTCTTCAAGCTTCTGCAAACATCGAACATGCCATACATAATCGTTACGTTAGAAGTTTTAAAACTGCTCAAATCAAGATTCTCAAGCTCACAGCAACCTGCGAACATTCCTTCCATACTTGTTACTTTTGATGTATCGAAACCACTTAAATCAAGTTTTTTTAAACCACAGCAAGAGAACATATTGTTCATATCTGTTACATTCGAAGTATTGAAACTACTGACATCAAGGCTCTCCAGACCATCGCAATCTAAGAACATTTCGCTCATGTCCGTTACCTTTGACGTATCGAAATTGCTTATATCAAGACTCGCCATGTTTCCGCAATTATAGAACATATCGTGCATATCTGTTACCTTTGAAGTGTTGAAGTTGCTTAAATCAAGGCTATCCAAAACTTCGCAACCAGAGAACATTTCGTGCATGTCTGTTACATTCGAAGTATCGAAACCGCTCAAATCAAGGCTCTCTAAATCTTCGCAACCTCCGAACATTGCTTCCATATTTGTTACTTTTGAAGTATCAAAACCACTCAAATCAAGTTCAAACAGATATCTGCAATAATGGAACATCTCGCTCATATCTGTTACTTTCGGAGTATTGAAGTTGCTTAGGTTAAGGCTACCCAAACCTTCGCAACCAAAAAACATTTTGTGCATATCCGTTACATTCGAGGTATCGAAACTACTCATATCTATGTCCGCCAATCTTTCGCAATTATAGAACATTTCGTGCATATCCGTTACTTGCGAGGTATTGAAACTGCTTAATTTAAGGTTTCCAAGACTTCTGCAGCCCGAGAACATTTTGTGCATATCTGTCACCTTCGAAGTGTCGAAACTGCTTAAATCAAGGCTTTCCAGACTATCGCAATCTAAGAACATCCTACCCATATCCGTTACCTTTGATGTATCGAAGCCGCTCAAATCAAGGCTATCCAGTTTTTCGCACCAATAGAACATACGGTTCATATTGGTTACTTGCGAGGTATTCAGGTTACCAATGCCTTCTATTTTTGTCAGATTATTAAAGCCTTTAAACCAATATGCGCACGACACAGGACGGGCTTTTTTAAACGACTTGTCAAAGACTACAGTCGTGAAAGTTGAACTTTCAGTAATTGAGTCATTAGCCGTTTTCACCCATTTAGGATAGTCTTTTCCCTCATTCAGTTCATAAACCTTGCCTTGTCTTGAAGATTTCTTTTTGTCGAAATAGAAAGTAAGTGTTGAGCTGCCGTTTGACTCTACCGCATACGCTTCTTGCGCCATACCTGCCGCAGGTTTTACCACACACAAAATAAGGCTTAGGATTTTTGCGAAAATATTTTCCATACTATTTTTAATTTAGTTCTGCCAAATCTGCAAAACAACAAATTCGGCAGAACGGAATTTACATTATGAATTATGATTTTTTCAAATTTCAATTTTCAACTTTCAACTTTCTTATTTTTTAGCCGTAAAATATCCCGGATTTGCCTTGCCGCCATCTATCTTTGCACGAATTGCATCAACAATTCCAGAATCAAATTTTGTTTTTTTACCACCAACAAGACTGGTGCAATCCGTAAACATTTCTTCCGATTTCTTGACATTACTTGTATCCCTGCCCTCTCCGGCATAAATTGTTTTCAGATTCGTACAGCCAGCAAACATTTGAGTCATCTCATTAATACTTGAAGTATTGAAGTTGCTTAAATCAAGACTCGACAGACTTTTGCAATTTTTGAACATTTCGTTCATTTTCGTTACATTCGAGGTGTTAAAGTTGCTCATATCAAGGTTCTGCAAACTTCTACATTCTCTGAACATTGCACTCATATCCGTTACTTTCGAAGTATTAAAATTGCTTAAATCAAAACTCGTTAGGCTGCGACAATCTGAAAACATACCACTCATATCCGTCACATGTGAGGTATTGAAGTTGCTTACATCAAGACTCGTTAAGCTGCCACAACCAGAAAACACCCCACTCATATCCGTTACTTTCGAGGTATTGAAGTTGCTTACATCAAGACTCGTTAGGCTGCGACAATCTGAAAACATCCAACACATATCCTCCACTTTCAAAGTATTGAAGTTGCTTAAATCAAGACTCGTCAGGCTGCAACAACCATCAAACATCCTACTCATCCCCGTTACTTTCGAGGTATTGAAGTTGCTTACATCAAGACTCGTTAGGCTGCGGCAATCAAAAAACATTTCGTTCATTTTCGTTACATTTGATGTATTGAAGTTACTTACATCTAGACTTGTAAGTCTACAGCAATCATAGAACATTTCGCTCATGTCCGTTACACTTGATGTATTGAAGTTACTTACATCTAGACTTGTAAGCTTAAAGCAGTTATAGAACATGTTTTCCATATTCGTTACATTTGATGTATTAAACCCACTTACGTCAAGATTTGTCAATCTACAGCAATCATAGAACATACCTTCTATGTTTGTTACATTTGATGTATTAAACCCACTTACGTCAAGATTTGTCAATCTACGGCAATCATAGAACATACCTTCTATATTCGTTACATTCGAGGTATTGAAATTGCTAACATCAAGGTTTGTCAAATTGCGACAACCAGAGAACATCAAAATCATATTTGTTACTTTGGCTGTATTGAACTTGCTAACATCAAGGTCTTTTAAGCTGCGGCAATCATAGAACATACATCTCATATCTGTTACTTTGGCAGTATTGAACTTGCTAACATCAACGGTTGTCAGACCATAGCAATCTTTAAACATTCCGCTCATATCAGTTACATTTGATGTATCAAAACAGCTTAGGTCAAGGTTTGTCAAGCTTTCGCAACCATAAAACATGCTGCTCATATCCGTTACGTTTGATGTATTGAAACCGCTTAGGTCAAGATTTCGCAAATTGCTGCAACCATTGAACATACAAGACATACCCACAACTTTCGAGGTATTCAGATTTTCCAAGCCTTCGATTTTGATTAAGTTTTTAAAACCAGCAAACCATAAATTGCATGATTTTGGACGAGCATTCTTAAACGACTTATCAAAAACAACCGTAGTGAATGTAGGATTTTTTCCGCCATATCCGAAACTATATTTTAAAAACCTTCTGTCAAAAACAACTGAGCTGGGTTTCCAGGACGATCCCATTAAAACCTCCATTTTTATCCATTCTGGGTATTCGTCAAGTTCATACGCCGTGCCTTGTCGGGAAGACTTATTTTTGTCATAGTAAAAAGTAAGTGTTGTGCTATCTGGCGATACCACTGCATAGGCTTCTTGTGCCATGACAGACATAGGGTTAGCTGAAAACAAAATAATGCTTAAAAAGAGCGTAAAAACGTGTTTCATTTTATAAAATTTTAAATTACGCCCGCAAAATTAACTCATTTTTCACTTTACAGTCTAAAACAAGCCAAAATTTATAATTATTTAACTTTTCGGTAGAACGATTTTTCTACATGAGTTCGGAAAAAGAAAATCCCTCTTCCTATATTAGGAAATGATTATTTGGAATGACGCTGAAAGCGGTCGCCTCTCATTTTCAGCGGTGGGAATTCTTGCGTCCCTTCGGTAGCAAGCGAATGGAGTTCGAGCGGCAAATTCCCATTTTCTTTCCAAGCAGAATTACAAACTCAGCTTAACAGTGCATTTTTTCAGCGGTGGGAATTACAAATTCCCTATTCTTTTCAAAGTCGAATTGCAAATTCGACTTAACTAAGAGATTTTCAACTTTCTCTCCCAACTACCAATTATGAATTGTGAATTATCCATTGTCAATTCTTAATTTTTCAAGTTTCAACCTTCAAGTTTCAAGTTAAAATAACCCGGCTCATCTTTACCGCCATCTATCTTTGCACGAGCAACATCTACAAATTCAGAATCGTATTTTGTTCCTTTACCACCTACAAGATTAGTGCAATTCTCAAACATATATTTCGAATTTCTAACCCTGCTTATATTCCAGCCTGTCCCAACATATATCGTTTTCAGACTTTCACACCCCAAGAACATTGCGTGCATAATAGTTACTTTAGAGGTGTTAAAGTTGTTTATATCAAGCTGAGTCAGACTTTTACAACCAGCAAACATATTGTCCATATCCCACACATTAGAGGTATCGAATCTACTCAAATCAAGGCTCGACAGTTTTTCGCAGCCACAAAACATACTGCCCATACACGTTACTCTCGAAGTGTTAAAGTTGCTTAAATCCAGAGAACGCAGACTTGTGCATACTCGGAACATACTATGCATATTCGTTACTTTTGAAGTATTGAAATTGCATAAATCAAGACTCTCCAAACTTCCGCAATCATGAAACATACCGCCCATATCCTTTACCTTCGAGGTATTAAAACCACTTACATCAAGTTCTGTAACACTTTCGCAACTACTGAACATACAGCTCATATCAGTTACTTGCGAGGTATTAAATCCGCTGACATCAAGACTCTGCATACTTTTGCAACATAAAAACATACCACTCATATTTGTAACATTCGAGGTATCGAAACCGCCTACATCGAGTCCCGGCAGACTTTCGCAACCAGAGAACATTCTGCACATATCTGTTACTTTCAAAGTATCAAAACAACTTATATCAAGACTATGCACGTTTTGGCATCCCAAGAACATTTCTCGCATTCTCCTTACTTTTGAGGTATCGAAACTGCTAACATCAAGGCTCGACAGGCTTTCGCACCAATAGAACATTAAGCTCATGTCTGTAACCTTCGAAGTATCGAACTTACTTAAATCAAGGCTAAACAAACGTTTACAATTACAGAACATTCCGAACATATTCCTCACTCTCGAAGTATTCAGATTGTCGATGCCTTCTATTTTTGTCAGATTTTCAAATCCGCCGAACCAATATGCACAAGATACAGGACGTGCATCTTTAAACGACTCGTCAAAAACTACCGTCGTAAAATTCGGATTATACGGGAGTGAACCTTTTTCTTTTTTCACCCATTTAGGAATTACAACATTCAGCCTATACGCCGTACCTTGTCGGGAAGACTTATGTTTGTCAAAATAGAAGGTAAGTGTCGTGCCATCGGGCGATACTACCGCATACTCTTTCTTTGCTATAGCTTCGGTAAGTTTTGCTATAGGTTTCGCTGCAAAAGAAATAAACTTTATGATTTTCATGAAAATATTTCCCATACTATTTTTCCTTTAGTTCTGCTGAATTTCCGCGCTCAACTTGTGGTTGCTTACGAACGAAGGGACGCAAATTACGTTGTTATTCATAGACAAAGTATTTACGCGTAATTTTTTCAGCGGTGGGAATTACAAATTCCCATTTTCTTTCCAAGCAGAATTGCAAATTCTGCTTAACTTGGTGATGAACGAGTCGTTTTTCGTGAATGAAGAAAAACGACTCTTTTTATTTGCGACGACACTCCACAACCAATTATGAATTGTCAACTGTCTAAATTTTTCAAGTTTCAATTTTCAAGTTTCAACTTTCAACTCATTTCTTAGCCGTAAAATATCCCGGATTTGACTTTCCGCCGTCTATTTTGGCACGAGTTGCATCAACAATTTCAGAATCGAGTTTTGTTCCATTGCCACCTACAATGCTCGTTAAATACTCGAACATTCTTTCTGTAAATTCTGCTTTTGACGTATTCCACCCTTCTCCTACATAAATTGTTTTTAGGCTCGTACAGTAATAAAACATCATCTCCATACTCCTTACATTTTCTGTATTGAACTTGCTTAAATCAAGTTCCAACAAACTGCTACACCCCGAGAACATACCGCTCATTCTTGTTACTTTTCGGGTGTTGAATTTACTAACATCAAGGCTTGTCAGACTTTTGCAATCAACAAACATGCCAAGCATTTCTGTTACATTTGATGTATCGAATCTACTGACGTCGAGACTTGTAAGGCCATTGCAACCAGAGAACATCGTTCCCATATCCATAACTTTCGAAGTATCGAACCCTCTTAAATCAAGCCTCGTCAGTCTTTTGCACCCTCTGAACATACCGCTCATATCCGTAACATTCGAAGTGTTGAAACCTCTTAAATCAAGGCTCTCAAGGCATCTGCACCCCTTGAACATAGCGTTCATATCGGTTACTTTTGAAGTATTAAGGTTACTGATGCCTTCAATTTTTGTAAGATTTCCAAATCCATCAAACCAATGTGCACACGATGCAGGACGAGCATCCTTAAACGACTTGTCAAAAACAACCACAGTATAATAAGGATTATCAGGGATTGAGTATTCATTCCGTTTAATCCACTTAGGACAGCCATTTCCTTCATTCAACTCATACGCCGTGCCTTCGCGAGAGGCTTTCTTTTTATCATAGTAAAAAGTAAGCGTTGTATTATCTGGCGATGCCACGGCATAGGCTTCTTGCGCCATAGCAGGAATAGAGATTGCACAAAGAAATAAGATACTTATTAGTAATCTTGTGAAAAAATGTTTCATATACTAAAAAATGATTTAATTACGCCTGCGAAATTAAATCATTTTTCACTTTTCATCTTAAAGCGGACAAAAAAATTATAATTATTTAACTTTTCTACATAAACAATAAGATGTTCGAGCAGCAAATTTACCAGAATCGGGGTTGAGGCATTACAAATGCTTATAGTTTCAGATGCTCTGATTCGGAAATCCGAGCAAGCAGAACAGCATAAAAAATTATTTAAAAGGTTGTAACGTTACATTTTTTAGGCATTTATTCGTTAAAATTCATATATTTTAACGGTTATATACTATATTTGGAAAACGAATTTTCCAGCTCGTTTGTCCGTAACTTCCACGTATCTTCCGGCTTACTTGCCCCTTGCTTCCGGCTTGCTTGAACGTAACATGAACGTACCCTAAACGTACCTTGAACGTATCTTGAACGTAGCTACCCCGTTCCTACCCCGTAGCTACCCCGAACCTTGAATTTATGTTGAATCTACCTTGCCGCGATTTTTCAACTTTTCAATTTTCAACTAAAGAAATTGTCAATTGGGAATTGTCAATTATCAAAACACATGCCACAACTAAAAGAGTGAATCTGGCTTTCCATTATAGCATGGAGAGAAGAAAAGACCTTATCACCCGTACAATGGCTGGTATAGAACTGCGTTTGAGGATAAGCATCAGTCAGCCTATTGGCAAGTTTGGACAGTTCATCCGCCGTCTCGTGGTCGTCGAGCAGATGGAATCCCCCGACAACAGTTCTAACAGGATAGGGACAAGCCGAAAGGATATTCTCCAAGCCGCTATGAGCACAACCGGTAAAGAGCAAGCCATCGGCATACAGCGCAAGTTCGTGGCGAAAATCGTCGTTGACATAGTTGCCAACAGCATCTTGCACAAACAGATGACGGTTGCCAAGCGGCATAGGATGCGACTGACAGATATGGGCAATAATATACAGACCGTCTGCTATCACACAAGAATCATCTACAAAAAGAAATCTCTCGCGCATCTCCTCGGGCCATTCGGCAGTTATGCTGTGCAGACGGCCGCGCTTTGAAAAGAACCTTCCGCTAACGGCATCGGGCGAGACGATTATTTGTGCTTTATCGTTCAGACTAAGCAGATGCCTTAATCCGCCGGCATGGTCGCTGTGTCCGTGAGAGATAAACACATAATCCACCGTGCCGAGGTCGATGCCAAGGCGCTCTGCATTACGCACAAAGACATCGCTTGCTCCCGTGTCGAGCAAGACACGATGCCTTTCAGTTTCAAGCAGGACAGACAGACCGTGCTCCGTCTCCAACAAGGGGTTACAGCTACGATTGTCTGTTAGAACAGTCCATTTCATTTTCAACCGTTTTCAACTCTCAAAGAAAAAAATGTCAACTGTCAATTGTCAATTCTGAATTATGAATTGTCAATTGTCAAAAACTTCTGCAACTCCTTGTAAAGACGTTGTACAGGCAAGCCCACCACATTGAAGTACGAGCCCTCGATGCCAGTAACGCCCACATATCCAATCCACTCTTGAATGCCATATGCGCCAGCCTTGTCGAACGGCTTGTAATGCTCTATGTAGAAGTCAATCTGCTCATCAGTAAGCACATCGAACGACACATTCGTGGTTACCGCAAAGCAACTATGCTCCTTCGTCGTAACGATGCTCACGCCAGTTATCACCTGATGCGTACGCCCGCTCAGTTTCCTTAGCATACGCTTGGCATCGGCAGCATCTGTTGGCTTGCCAAGAACCTCGCCATCTACGTAGACTATCGTATCGGCAGTTATCAGAAGGTCGTCGTCGCCAATAATCTGCTTGTAAGCCTCGGCTTTCTTTGCCGAGATATGCTTTGGTATGTCCTCGCCTCTGAGCGTATCAGGAAAGCTCTCGTCGATACCCGGAATTGTCTTTACCTCGAACTCAATGCCCAGACCAGCCAGAAGTTCCTTTCTGCGAGGCGAATTGCTCGCCAATATTATATTCATCTTACTTCTTGTTTTTTGTTTTTACCATCCGAAGGCAACCTTGTCGCCCATCCATTTGTCCTGTGCCTTCAGCACCTGCTCAATCACGTCGCGACCGCAGCCCATGCCGCCCTCCTTATGCGAGATGTATCGGCACACGTTCTTAATCTCGGGCGCGGCATCGGCAGGACAGCAAGGGCATCCGCATACCGAAAGAATCTCG
>JAEEGF010820983.1_pt1 | contig 11389 bp, 10 predicted proteins | sample 9134171 | NCBI WGS metagenome assembly JAEEGF01 (sample SAMN16246542, study PRJNA631951) | gut metagenome | biome: gut microbiome; feature: rumen; material: AP-attached | host: Bos | place: Iran: Karaj | collected 2018-10
CTTTCAAGAACAGAGATATAGGTGATTATGCCTATCATAATCGATGAAACGACGAGCGAAATCGCGACAAATGCGATAAGGACATAGGAAATGATATTGACTATCTTGGTGACCGATTTGAGCATAATTCCGATGAAATCGGTGTATTTAATGGATTTTTCCTCGCCCTTGGATTCGTTGTATCCTTTGATTATATCCGAAATGGCATCCTTGGATTCAAAATCCTTGGGATAAATGTTTATCTGCTTGGGAGTGCTGAGATCGGCAACGCCGAGAATACCGAGCGCCTCGTCATAGCTGCCGGCGAGCGGCTCGGGTTCGGGTTCCGGTTCCGGTTCGGGCTCTGCGGGAGTTTCCTCTTCCTCTTTGCCCTGCTCACCGGGGTTTTCGTCCTCTCCGCCCGGAGTATCGTCTCCGGGATTCACGGGAGCACCCATATTGTCATAGGCACCGGAAACCATTGCGTTGAGCATCTTGAGCTTGGTCTGCTTATCCATCATCGAGAGGTAGGTGAGCGCCTGCTCGCCGGAGATGGTGCCGTAACCGGGAATTTCATAACCCGAAAGCATTTCATTGAGATTTGCGGAGAGTTCCCTGCGCTCTGATATAGTCAGCACCGACTTCAGCATAAGCTCGACCGTGCGCTTCATTTTTGCGGCCTCAGCGCCGCTGTATTTCTCATCTATCTTCGCATAAATCTCTTCTTCCGTAGCGGAAGGAAGCTGCGACATATCGGGCAGGGCGGTCGCCGTGAAGCCTGCCTGCGGAGCTTCGCCGGAAAATGCGAGTGACGAAACGACGGGCTTTTCAAACGCCGCGGCGGGTTTTGCCTTCGCGGAGGTCTTTTCCGCTTCGGTTGTCTTTTCTTCGGATTTTTTATCCTCTGTCTTCTTTTCTTCCTTTGAGTCCTTCTTCTCTTCCGTTTCATCCTTCGGGAAGGGGATGCCCGTGAAGACGTCGACTTCGGGATTTGCCTTCTGCTGTTTTACTATCTCGGCCTCATCGGTTTTCTTTGCCGTATGCTCAATCAGCGAGGGGAGGTAGCCGATTGTTCCCATAGTGGCAACCGCCACGGAATCCTCGGCAGGTCTTATAATGCCGACTATGGTGATATCCTCGCCGCCTGCGATGGTCTTCTTTACAAAGTCCTCGTCGCCGCTGTTATCGACCCATTCCTTGTTTTCTTCATCATAGCTGAAGAATTCGGGCTCGGTAACAAGCTTGAACTTCCTGCCGATTATTTCGCTGTAATCCAGCGCAAAGGTTTTGGTTTCAACCTCTTCACCCTTCATAATCGCCATCATCATATCCATAATATCTTTGGAGCTCATCAGGCCGAGACCCTGGATGGTGAGGTCGCTTATCTCGTTGTTCTTATCGATAATGAGAACTATTTCGTTATATTTCTGAGGCCACTTGCCGTCAATCAGGTCATACTGATTCTTGAGGAGCTCCTGATTGTCTATAAGTTCCTGCCAGGAATTGTAGTATTTGGAATAGCTCTCCATTGTGGAGGTATCAATTCCCATTGCGCCGAGATTCATGCCGCCCATCATGGAGGTCATCATATCGATAACGGGGCTCGGATAGACCTGGTTTGCGCCGTCATCGGTGTTCTCGGCATAGATTGTCATTTTTCCGCCGTATTGATACTGAATCGACGAAACATACTGCTTTATTTCTTCGTTTGTTTCCAGGAAATTCTTGAATTCTTTAAGATCATTGAACCAGACGCCCGAAGAATATGACTTGAGCATATTCTGTGACATAGCGTTGGAATAGACCTTATCAAGTTCGTGGTCCGCCTTTTCGGAGCCGAAGTTTGACAGTGCGCCGAGCATTGAGTTCATATCCATTGTCGCCGCGTCAACCGTCATCGGATAGGAGGTCAGCGTCTCCTGCTGAATAGAATCTATATATGCCTGAAAACCGTTCGAGAGCGAGAGAATCAGGGCGATGCCGATGATTCCGATGCTGCCCGCAAACGAGGTCAGGAAGGTTCTCATCTTTTTGGTGAGCAGGTTGTTGAGCGAGAGGGAAAGAGCCGTGAAGAATGACATCGACGGCTTTTTCTCTTTTTTGCCCGAACTCTTTTCGGCGTAATCGGATAACTCCTCCTCGTCGCTGTAGGGAGCGGAATCGTCGATTACCTTACCGTCGAGCAGGCGGATGATTCTCGTCGAATACTCCTGAGCGAGATCGGGATTGTGAGTAACCATAACAACGAGGCGGTCCTTGCTTATTTCGCGCAGGATATCCATTACCTGAACGCTCGTCTCGCTGTCGAGAGCGCCGGTCGGTTCATCCGCGAGCAGAATTTCGGGATTGTTCACCAGCGCGCGGGCAATCGCGACTCTCTGCATCTGACCGCCCGAGAGCTGATTCGGTTTTTTGCTCAGCTGGTCGGATAGACCGACTCTGTCCAGCGCTTCCTTCGCCTTCTTTTTGCGCTCTGCTTTTGAGACGCCCGAGAGAGTCAGGGCGAGCTCGACGTTTGCGAGCACAGTCTGATGGGGAATCAGATTATAGCTCTGAAAAACGAAACCGACACGGTGATTTCTGTAGTTATCCCAGTCGGAATCCTTGAAATCCTTGGTTGATTTGCCCTCTATGACCAGATCGCCGTCGGTATACTGATCAAGGCCGCCGATAATATTCAGCAGCGTGGTTTTGCCGCAACCGGACTGGCCGAGAATCGAGACGAATTCGCTTTTTCTGAAATTGAGGCTGACGCCCTTGAGCGCGACAACTTTCTCGGAGCCGGTCGGGTATTCTTTTACGATGTCTTTTAATTTCAGCATTCTTTTTCTCTTTCTCTATTTACGGCAGGTGCCGTGTATCGTTTATATAATCAAAAACCGTATCGCCGAATTCATAGGTACCCGGCGCGTAGAACACGATTTTCGTAATTCCCGTATTTGTCAGGCGGAAATCATAATTCGGCTCTTTATCCCTGTAGCCGATAATATAAAAAATGACATAGGTAAGGAACGCGGCGTGGGATACGAGTGCGATTTTTTCGCCGTTTTCGAATCTTGAGGCGAGGTAATCGAGCAGCTTTGCCGCCCTCTCAAAATATCTTGTCTCGTTTTCGCCCGGAGTTTCGTCATTGATAACGAGTTTCTCCGAGTCTTCATACCCTTCGGCGATAACGGCTCCGGGGCAGATTGACCGCAGTTCTTCTATGGTCTGACCCGGATATTCGACCTCAACGCCTGTTTCGCACAGGTCGGGCAGGATATTGAGAACATTGACCGGACCGTTGCGGATTATACCCGCAGCAGTTCCGACTGCTCTGCGCAGGCCGCTTGAATATACCGCGTCAAAGCCGTAATCCTTCACGAGCTTACCGAGTCTGTCCGCCTGGTCCTCCCCTTTGGGAGAGAGAACGGGATCAAAGCCGTCAAGCGGGGTCTGCGCCTCAATGCCCGCGTTACCTGTGCTCTCACCGTGCCTTATCAGATATAATTCCCTGAGAACAGTTCCTTCTGCCATCGTTTTCCTCTAAAACATTTCGTCTTTATCTCTTCTGTCTTTCTTTTTCAGCAGCTTTTCGGGGTCCTTTACATAACTGCGCAGGACGCTCCCGCAGTTTCTGCAGACCGAATGGTATAAATCGGCGCCGTGAAGCTTATTGTTCACGCTGCTGACAGCACCGTAATAAAACTGATACACTTCGATTGTCTCTGTCCCGCCGCAATAGGGGCAGCGGGTGACATATTTATCGGCCATAATTATTCTCCGTTTAATCCCATTCGGAAATATAATGGCCCGGTTAAGCGTTTAACCGGGCCGCAAATATACTGATTATTAGTCGTCGGCCTCGTCATCATCGAAATCAAGGTCGAATTCGAGCTTTTTGCCGCAGTTGGGGCAGTCCATCGCGCCGTCATCAAGGATTCCGTCGTCAATGGTGATGGTCTCGCCGCAGCCGGGGCATGTAATCTCATAGAAATCACCGCAGCAGCAGTCGTCGCCGCACTCATCGCCGTAAACGATGTCCTCAACATCTGCAAGGCATTCGTCAACCTCATCGATATGCTCTTCGGCATCCGCAAGGTCCTCGTCGAGCTCGTCAACAAGGGCTGCCATTTCATCGAGAGTATCAATCATCGCAAGGATGAGTTTGTTTGTATCTTTATCCGCGTCGAGCTTCATGCCGTCCGCAAGGCCTTTGAGATATGCAACTTTTTCGCTGATAGCCATAATGAATCCTCCTTATGCTCTGCTGAGATACTCGCCGGTGCGGGTATCGATGGTAATCATTTCGCCCTCGTCGATGAAGAGAGGAACCTTGACCTCTGCGCCTGTCTCAACAACAGCGGGCTTGGTCGCGTTGGTGGCGGTGTTGCCTGCGAAACCGGGATCGGTCTTGGTGACCTGAAGATCAACGGTGGTCGGGGGCTCTACGCCGAATACGTTGCCCTTATAGGAAAGGATGCGGCAGGTAACGTTTTCCTTGACAAACTTGAAGTTTTCGGGAAGGGTGTCCTTGCCGATGGGAACCATGTCATAGGTTTCGGGATCCATGAAATAATAAAGGTCGCCGTCAACGTATGAGAATTCCATATCCTTGCGCTCGATATAAGCGGTGGGGAACTTGTCGGTCGGGTTGAAGGTGCGCTCTGTTACGGCGCCTCCGATGACGTTTCTGATTTTGGTTCTGACGAATGCGGCGCCCTTGCCGGGTTTAACATGTTGGAACTCGATGATCTGGTAAACCTGACCGTCCATTTCGAAAGTTACGCCGTTTCTGAAATCGCCTGCTGATACCATAGAAATTTCTCCTTAATTCAGTGAATTTATGATTAACAAATCTATTCTATACTATAAGTATGCATTTTTCAAGATTTTTTTATATTTGTTTACAAAATAATGAGTGATTTTTCACATTTGGTGAGATTCTCATATCCGTCACCGGTTATGAAAGCCATATCCTCTATGCGCACTCCGAATTCGCCGGGTATATATATACCGGGCTCGTCCGTCACGATATCGCCCGCCTCAAGGACCGCTTCGCTTCTTGTTGAGAGCGAAGGAGCCTCGTGAATATCAACGCCGACACCGTGCCCTGTGGAGTGGGTGAAATAACTGCCGTAACCCGCTTTTTCAATGACATCCCTCGCCGCCTTGTCGGCATCCCTGCAGGGGAGCCCGGGGCGGAGGACATCAAAGCACGCCTGCTGCGCCGCGAGAACGGTATTATAGACCTGCGCCATTTTATCCGTGACCGGGCCGACCGCGACCGTCCTTGTCATATCGCTGTGATAACCGCCGAGCAGAGCGCCGTAGTCCATTGTGACGAATTCGCCGTTCTCAACCTTTTTATCGGTTGGTACGCCGTGTGGCATTGAGGTGTTCGCGCCGCTGATCGCAATCGTTTCAAACGACAGACCGTCCGCGCCGTTTTTAAGCATAAAGAATTCGAGTTCAAGCCGGATATCCTTTTCGCTGACTCCCGGCTTTATGAAGGTCAGAATATGCTCAAAAGCCTTCTCGGCGATTCTCTGCGCCGCGATTACTCTCTGCTTTTCGTATTCCTTCTTGTGTCTGCGAAGATCGGAAACCGCATCGTCGGTTTTCTGCGGGGTGACCTCAAAATCAAACATCTTTGAAAGCTTTGAAAAATCGGCAACCGTGAGGTTTTCGGCTTCGGTATATATCTTATTGACACCGAGCCTTGCGGCGAGGGCGGGAAGGTCCTCATCCGCTTTTTTCAGGAGTAAAACTTCATCGCAGTTTTTCGCATTCTTTTCAGCCGCTTCGATATATCTGCCGTCGGTCAGAAACACGGCCTTTTCCTTTGAAATCAAAAGAAAACCGTCCGATGTCTCAAAATCGGTGAAATAGAATCTGTTGGCAGGGGAGACAATCAGAAACGCCTCGCCCGCCTGCAGTTTTGACTGCATTTCTCTTGTGGACATAATTATCTTCTTTCGTATGAATTACTGCCTCGCGAGCAGCTCCTTTATTCTCCTGACCGTCAGGGCGACCGGCAGGCCGACGATATTGCAGTAATCGCCGTTTATGCTCTCGACGAGCATCATTCCCTTGCCCTGAATCCCGTAAGCCCCCGCCTTATCCATCGGCTCACCGCTCGCAACATAGTGGCGGATTTCGTCATCGGTCAGCTCGTAGAATTTCACTTTGCTCAAGCAGTGGAAGGTTTCATACTTGCCCTTGTATGCAAGGCACACGCCGGTGATTACCTCATGCTCTCTGCCGGAGAGTTTTCTGAGCATATCGGCGGCATCTGCCTTATCCTTCGGCTTTCCGAGCACCTCGCCGTCAAGCACGACTATGGTATCGGCGCCGATGACGACCGCTTCGGTATTCATAAAAGCGACCGCCATTGCCTTGACGGCGGCGGTATGCTCCGCGCCCTGGGCGGGAGTCATGCCTTCGGGAACGGTCTCGTCAACGCTCTTTATGCAGATATCGAATTTAACCTCCGCTTTCGAGAGTAACTCGCGTCTTCTCGGAGATGAGGAGGCAAGTATTATCTTCGCCTGAATATCCTTGTTCATATTTTTCCCTCTTTTATGAGATTCGCGACCTTCAGTACAAGCGTCTGTGTCTTGCCGTCGCGTATTTCATTATTCATTACCATTTCCACCGCTTTATCCAAGGGGATAGTGCTGACTTTGAGGAATTCGTCCGCATCGGGATGCATATGCGTCTTATGAAGGCCGGATGCGGCGTAGAGATGGATTATCTCGCCGCAGTAACCGGGGGAGGGATAGAATTTGCCGCAATCGAAATAGTTGTCCGCGACACAGCCGGTCTCCTCCTCAAGCTCACGCTTGCCTGCTTCAAAAGGATCCTCGCCCTTCTCAAGCTTTCCGGCGGGAAGTTCGAGAACAACCTCGGAATAGGGGTATCTGAACTGCTCGACGAAAACCAGCTCGCCGTCCGCCGTGAGAGGAGCAATGCATACTCCGCCCGGATGTTCGACCACTTCGCGGATTGACTGTGAGCCGTCGGGCAGAAGAGCGTCATCGCGTCTGACAGTGATAATCCTGCCCTCATATATGTAATTCTTTTTGAGAGTTTTTTCGGTCAGATCCATAATCCGGATACCTCCGTGAATTCCTTTTTACGCCTTGTATTATAACATAAAGATATTGAAAATAGATTAGGCAACCCGCACAAAAAATATGTACGCTTTTAGTTAACATTGCTATATTTAATTTTATAGTTAAAAATGATATAATAACTCTGTATTATGCGGAATTTCCGCAAAAAGGAGAAGGTTCAATGGAGACAAAGTTTTGTGCAAAGCCAAATGGGAAACTGCATTATCCCCATACGATACTGACAGGATTCGGTTTTTTGGCCTCTTCAATAGCGTGGGCTATTTATGATCCCTATATTACTAAAATATTAAATCATTTGCTTAATAACAGCGCGACGATTACTCATTGGAGCGCAAGGCTTAATGAAATGTTTCCGGCTTTGGCCAAATTTGCAGAAGCAAATGGCGAAAATGTTGCTACTGCTGCCGGTGGTATAACTCTTGTTCCCCTGTTCATAGGTATTATAATGACCTTTGATAATATTTTCGGTGTTATTTTTCAGCCAACATTCGGCAAGCTATCCGATAATACACATTCCCGCTTCGGCAAGCGCCGCCCGTACGTGATTTTCGGAGCTCCTGTTTCAGCGTTGCTTTTTGCCATTATCCCCATAGTTGCAATTAAAGTGGGCTCTATCCCGCTTACAATGCTGTTTATTATTCTGTTTGTTTTTGTTATGTCGCTTTGGAGAGCCCCGGTAGTTGCTCTTATGCCCGATCTTACGCCCAACGAACTGCGCTCGGAAGGCAATGCGATTATCAACTTGATGGGCGGTTTAGGCGGAGCGGTCGGTTTATTTGCCGGAACTATAGTAACTACAGTATATTGTGCGGTTACCGGGTTGAATTCAAAAGCGCCGGATTGGAACGAGTTGCCTACCTTCCCATATGTATTCTTGCTTGGTTCTGCAGTAATGATAATCGGTATGCTGGTAGTCTTCTTTTTTGTCAAAGAACCTGACAGCAGAGTTCAGATCAAGGGAGAGATTAATCAGGCGGCTGATGAGGCGGCCAAAAGAAAAGCAGAAAAAGAAGCAGCAAAAGCGGAAAAAGAGGCAAGAAAAGCTGAAAAACTTTCTTCCGGTGAGCGCAAGAGCCTTATATTTATGCTTATGGGTCTGTTTTTCCTTTTCTGCGGAACAAATGCAGTTACAACTTTCTTTGCATTATTTGCAGATGAAATCCTCGGAAAAACAACCGCTCAGGCTACCATTATGACCACTGCTTTTGCAGCGGCTTCCGCTGTGGCCGCAATTCCTGCCGGCTGGCTAGGCAAAAAACTCGGTCGAAAGAAAACCATTCTTATCGGTCTTGGTATATTTATTGTCGCCTTCGGGGCATATCTGATAACGGCGAAGGCCGGAATAGGCGCCTTAAGCGGTGCGCTTATTTGGGTTGCTCTTATTGTTGGCGGCGCAGCGAATATGTTCATTACTGTCAACACCCTCCCGCTTGTTCTTGAAATTGGCGGAATTGATAAAGTAGGAACATTTACAGGTTATTATTATACCGCAACTTTCTCGGCACAGATAGCAACACCGATTATTTATGGCATTGTCCGTATGTTTACCGGCACATATATGTCACTGTTCTATTATTGCCCGATAGCATTCATTCTTTCTACTCTCTGCATTCTGATTGTTAAGCACGGCGAAGCAATTCCCGAAGAAATAGTTGAAAAAGTCAGAGAAGAAAACGAAGACTGATACTGAAGACGCATATAAAAAACATAATTCCCGCAGGGTGTCACAACGGCCCTGCGGGTTAATTTTTTCTTATTTTGATTTTCTGATTATTTCCGCCATTTTCAGGAAATCAGAACTTTTCATCAGGGCAATGCCCGAGCCCTCGTCACCGAGCACGATCAGCCTGTCTCCCGGATTGATGGCGAAAACCTTGCGTGCTCTTGCGGGAATTACTATCTGCCCCTTTTCGCCCATTGTGACAATTCCGAATAGATGCTTGCCTTTGGGAGGCGTATCAAGCCCGAAATTGCCCTCGGAGCTGAAGTTCACAAGGTCGTCAAGCGTTACGCCGAAAACTTCGGCAATCAGTCTGCTCTTTTCAAGGTCGGGAACTGTTTCGCCGCTCTCCCATTTCGCGACCGCCTGCCTTGAAACGCCGAGCTTTTCGGCGAGGTCTTCCTGAGTCATTGAGTAACGCTTTCTTAAATTCAGCAGATTATCGGCAAACATCGGCAGGCACCTCATCTTTCTTCTTTTTATTGCTCTTTATTCCGAGAACCGCCCACCTGACAAACGGTATGCGGGAGACGATTTCATTGAGGACGAATCCACCCGCAAAGCCGCAGACAAGGACAATCAGATAAACGGCAATCGCGGGAATTCCGGTATATTTTGTCAGCAGGTATGCGCTTGCCGAGAGCGGCAGATAATGGAATACATAAAGACCGAAACTGCGTTTTTTCATAAAACGTGTGAAACCGTTCTCTTTATTGCCGTATTTATACATAAGCCCGAGCGCCGCGAGGCAGAATACCCAGCCGTAAGCGATTGCGGGGATTGAATTGAAAACGGGATTCTCCGCGTAGTTATCGCCGAAATGAAGATAAATATATAATCCCGCGAGTATTACCGAGCCGATGCAGAGAGGAATCGAGAACCTGCTTATGCGCTCAATCACTTCTTCGTGGGCAAAGACGAAATAACCGATAAAGAACGTCATCGCATACAGGCCGAACCTGTAGCAGACGATTACTGGCGTGTTCAGCACGAAGCTTGAGCCGTAAACGGGGAGAACAAGCGCGAGAGCGACGAGAATATTTGCTTTTCCCGTCAGTCCATAAAGCTTCCCTTTTTCATACTTTCTGATAAATGCGAGCACCATCGAGAACAGCCAGAGAGTCTGGATAAACCAGAGAACTCCTATACCCGAAACGGCCATTATCGGGTAGAGAAACGCCTTCGGCGCTTCGATTTTTTCAAAAGCTCCGCTGAGCTGCATATTGAAATAACCCTGAATCCATTGAAAAACGAAAAGCCCGATTGTCGAAGGGACGAGCAGTTTTGTCGTTCTCGATCTGACGAATTCCTTTATCGTGTGCTTTTCAAGATAATATCTCGAGCACATACCCGCAACGATAAAAAGCAGAATCATCATCCACGGATAGAGGATATACTGGACCGAGTCCTGAAATCTGAAGCGGCTTATCGGGCCGACAACGCCCGCCTGCGCCTCGGCGTTGAACATATAAATCACATGAAAAATGACAACCGAGATTATTGTGAATGAACGGACATTGTCGAGGTAATGTTTTCTCATAAAATCACACCTTTCATACTTTTCCGTAAAAGCGCTTGAAAAAAGAAACGCGCCCTGATTACGGCCATATTATACACCGTCCGCCCCGCAGTGTCCACCAACCGAAGCAAACATTTTTAACATTTTTTGTTAATTACAGTTGCGAAAACCCCGGAGTTCTTAGCTCCGGGGTTGCAATACTTTTTCGGGGATAATCAGCCTTCAACCGCGGCCTTTTCGGCGGCGAGACCTTTTTTGTAGTTTTCGAGGAACGCCGCGAAGCCCTTTTTATCCTCTTCGTCGGGCTTGACTTCAAAGGATTCCTGTTCACCGAAAACCTTATTGTCGAGGTATTCCTCAAGCGTTTCGCCTTCGGATTTGTTTACCGTGTAAGAGGCAAGCACCGCCTGCCCCCATGGGCCGCCCTCTCCCGCCGTCTTCATTACGGAAACGGGGGCGTTCAGTGCGGCGGCCATAACTGCCTGTCCCGCTACGGGCGCCTTGAAATATCCGCCGTGTCCGAGCAGACGGTCTATTTTTACATTCTCGGCATCGAGAATCTCCTTGCCGATGCTCAGGGTTGCCGCCGCTGAATAGAGCTGAGTGCGTGAGAAGTTCGCAAGGTTGAATGTTGAATCGGGACCTCTGAAAAACATCGGCTTTCCGCTTTCGAGACCTGTGATAACCTCGCCCGAGAGATAGTTGTAGCCGACGAGGCCTCCGCAGTCTTTGTCGCCTTCAAGCGCTTTTTCGAACATTTTGTCGAGCACCTTGTAAATCGTGACATCGGCGCCCATCTCTTTGCAGATTTCAGTGAATATTCCCGCCCAGGCATCGATTTCGCCCGAGCAGTTGTTGCAGTGAACCATCGCCACGGGGCTTCCCGAGGGAGTGGTGACCATATCTATTTCGGGATAGAGCTTTGAGAGAGCTTTTTCAAGAACAACCATGAGGAAAATCGAGGTGCCGGCCGAGATATTTCCGGTTCTCTGCGCCACGGAATTCGTCGCAACCATACCGGTTCCCGCGTCGCCTTCGGGCGGGCAGAGCGGG
>JAEEGF010898553.1_pt1 | contig 11389 bp, 10 predicted proteins | sample 9134171 | NCBI WGS metagenome assembly JAEEGF01 (sample SAMN16246542, study PRJNA631951) | gut metagenome | biome: gut microbiome; feature: rumen; material: AP-attached | host: Bos | place: Iran: Karaj | collected 2018-10
TATAAACAACTTTTTGGGCGGACTTTAGTAATGTCGTTACAGAACGTAATCCGCATCCAGCAGGTCCAGAACCATCTTTTCTTATCTCCATTTTCTCGCTGTCTTCGCTGGTTATGTCATACCAACAGTCAATGCAATCATCCCAACCAATAGAGAATTTTGTTTTTTCCTCGTTAAGGTAAGACCAGTGTCCTTTTTTTGTTACGAAGCTATTCAAAGCGGAGTTTAAAGGACCGATATTTTGGTAATAACTGTAAATTACGGTTCCGTTTGACTTGAATTCGTAGTAATATCTGTCGTCATCTGAGTTGTAGTACCATTTTCGGACAAGGGATGGACTTGGGGTGTTGTTTGAACTTACTGCGGTTTTCTCTTCTTCTGGTTCTACTATAAGGTTGTTGTTATCGCAGGCTGTAAGAAGGCTTGCTGCAGTAAAAATATAGAAGAATATCTTTTTCATGATAATTTTCATTTTGAACTATTTCGCATTTTGCATGAAAAAATAGTCTGTGGGTTTCTGCAAATGTAGTTATTAAAAAGAGAAAACCAAGCCATAAAAAATCAAAGGCAGACTATCGTAATAATCTGCCTTTGAGTGTTTTAGTTTGTTTTAAACTTCCAAGTTTTCAGCTCTGCGAGTTCCGCGTTGGCTTTCATGATTTTCTTTTTCAGCCCTTCCTTGTGTGCGGTGAGTCTCTTGTCGAGCTCGGCGTCGGACAGGGCGAGCATCTCGGCTGCGAGTATCGCCGCGTTCTGTGCTCCGTTCACGCCCACAGTGGCAACTGGTATTCCCGGAGGCATTTGTATGATTGAGAGCATTGCGTCGAGTCCGTCCAGCATTCCCTTGATTGGCACTCCTATGACTGGCACTGTCGTGTTGGCCGCTATCACGCCCGGCAGTGCTGCCGCCATGCCTGCTCCGGCTATTATCACTTTCAGTCCGCGTCCCTTTGCCTCTGCTGCGAATTGCTCCACTTCGGCTGGCGTGCGGTGTGCGGAGAGCGCGTTCATCTCGAACGGAATCTCCATGTCCTCGAGGAAGTTGGCTGCTTTCTCCATGACTGGCAGGTCTGATGTGCTGCCCATGATGATGCTAACTATTGGTTTCATGTCTTTTATTATTGATTAGTTGATAGTCTGTTATTCTGCCTGCGGTATGTGCATTTTGCACGATATAGGGTAGTGGTCCGAAAGCTCCACTTTGTCTATCTTGAAGTCGTACGGTATGAGGGTCTTCGAGTGCAGTATGTAGTCTATTCTGAACCAGAACGGCAGCTCGTTGTATGTGATGCCCAGTCCCGACGATGTGCTTGTGAAGGCGTCGCCCAGGTCGCCTCGTATCTTTTTGTAGGTGTATGAGGCTGGCGCGTCGTTGAAGTCGCCGCACACAATCACCGGTATGTTCGTGTCTTGTATCGTGCTGCTTATGGCCTCGGCTTGTTTGGCTCTCGCTTTCGACGCCTTGCTCAGTTTCTTGGTCACGAGCCCGGTAGTCTCCGACACGTTGCCTTTGTCGGCGTCCTTCACGGTCTCCATCATCTTCTTCTTGTCGTCGCCGGTGAACTGGTTGGACTCCAAGTGGCAGTTTATTACTCTTATTATATTATTGTTTATCTCGATGTCCGATATTGATGTCAGGTTGTATTTTGACCCGTACTTGACCTCGCCTTTCCTCACGATAGGGTATTTCGAATACAGCGCTATGCCGTATGAGCTTCTCTTGTTGGAGTTCATGGCGTAGAGCGTGTGCTGGTACGGATACTCATTGCGCATGAAGTAGTCTATCTCGTCCTTGCTCAGGAACGAGTTGTCGTTGTAGAATCCGTACTCCTGTATGCAGACGATGTCGGCTTTCTTGCTCAGTATGTAGTCGATGGTGCTGTTTCGTCCTTGCTGGTCTTTCTTGTAGAAATCGAACAGCTTGACGTTGAACGACATTATGGTTACATCTGCTCCGTTCTTGTCCTCCAGCGCCTTCTCCTTGTTGTCGCTGCTGAATATGTGCAGTGGGAAGTTGTTCTGTATGTTTGTCGAGAGCAGTATCAGCACAAACAGCGAGTATATGAAGTGCACCTTGAGCCTTATCACCCACAATATCACATATAATATATTAATAATGACGAGCAGGCTGAATGCCAAGCTCAGGTACGACGGCAATACGAACACTTCTGGCGAAATCTGAGTCGCGAGTCCGGACAGCAGGAGCATCACTAAGAACACGATGTTCAGGCTCAGGCTGAACAAGTGTATGGCAGGTCTGAGCAGTCCTTTGAATACCTTTTTGGAGGTGTCCTGCCTCTTCCTGTTGCGCATGTAGCGTTTTCTCTCCTCGTCTCCTATCATGTGGAGGCGTCTGTTGTCGCGGTGTTTTCTGAAAAGACGCATGCTCTTAGTCCATTTGTTGGTTCTTGTATTTGTTCTGCCAGTATTTCAGCAGGAAGAATCCGAAGATCATTCCGCCCAGATGCGCGAAGTGCGCCACGTTGTCGCCTGACGATGCCGCCACGCCGCCCCACAACTCGATCAGCGCATATATTATGACGAAATATTTAGCCTTGATAGGCACCGGAATGAACATGAAGAATATCGGCTGGTTGGGCAGCAGCATTGCGAAGGCGAGCAACAGTCCGAATATGGCTCCCGACGCGCCCACCGTTATGAACCTCGACATTATGAGCTCGGTTTCTGCGGCGGACAGCACTGTTTCGTACTTCATGGCAATGCCTTGCAGCGCGTTAGGTATGTCGTAGCTCCATGCCAGCTCCTGCACAAGTCCGGCGCCGATGCCGCAAGTGAAGTAGAAGAACAGGTACTTGCTTTGACCGAGTATCTCCTCGATTATCCTGCCGAACATCCACAGCGCGAACATGTTGAAGAACAAGTGCGAGAAAGACGCGTGCAGGAACATGTATGTTATTATCTGGAACGGCTTGAACGAATCCGACTCGTAGTAGTGCAGTCCGAACATGTCGTTCATGTCGAATCCCGACTTCACGAGCGTTATAGTCGCCAGGTAGGCAAGTATGTTTATTATGAGCAGGTTCTTGGTGACCTTAGGTATGGAGTCGAGGAAATTTGCCATGGTTTATTGGTCTGTGTCTTGCTTTAAAAACACAAAAATAGAGAAAAGATGCTATTAAGTTAGGTGTGGAGTTCTGTGCTAATGTTAAAAACGTCGCGTTTTTTTATTCTTTTATATAAAATAAAGGATGTTTGTCCGTGTTTTGCGCGGCTGCTTGCGTTTTGGGATTATGTGGCGGAGTGTCCGTCTGTCGCGAGTGTTGTGAAGTGTAAGCGGTTGTCTGCGCAAATTGTTGATACATATATGAATAATCGGTGGTGTCGCGGAATTCCAATGTTGCAGTGGAAAAACATTTTTTGAGTGTGTTTTGCCCTTGAAAATCATGTGTTTTAAGAACTTTTTTGTGTTAAATGTGATTTTTTAGAAAAATATTAAGGGATTTTCTTGTGTATAAAAAACTAAGTCATAAATTTGCAGTGTTTTCGTCTTGTAATTAGCGCATAACGAAAAGGAGAAACGGATATTCTTTAATTATTAATTTCTAATACTAAACAGATTATGAACAAAGCAGAATTAATCAACGCAGTAGCAGAGAAGTCAGGTCTTAGCAAGGCTGATTCAAAGAAGGCTATCGACGCATTCGTAGCAACAGTAACAGACGTTCTTAAGAAGGGCGACAAGCTTAGCCTTGTTGGTTTTGGTTCTTTCTCTGTATCTGAGAGAGCTGCTAGAACTGGTGTTAACCCTCAGACTAAGAAGCAGATCAAGATCGCTGCTAAGAAGGTTGCTAAATTTAAGGCAGGTGCTGAGTTGGCTGACGCTATCAAGTAATCTTGACTTAAAGGATAAAAGAAAGGATGGGCATTCGCTCATCCTTTTTTTGTTGCCGTAATTGCGGTGTATATAAAAAACAAAAGCCTTGCGTGTGCAAGGCTTTTGTGATTGAGAAGGGATTCGAACCCTTGACCCACAGCTTAGAAGGCTGTTGCTCTATCCAGCTGAGCTACTCAACCGTCAGCATAGGAGCGTATGTCTCCATAAATGCGACTGCAAAGTAAGACAAAACACTTGATATAATCAAGAGTTATCGCAAAAAAATCTTTCTCTATTTGTCGGCTTGTGCAGTTGTAAATTCTGTATTTTGCGCAAAACGGCTGTTTTTAGACATAAAAAAAGCAAATGCTTGCTGTCTTAGATTATAAAATGCTAACTTTGAACTTATTTTATGCCAAGGCATAAACATCAGAAAAGCTAATAGGATTAAAGTATGAAAGTGATGAAATTCGGCGGTACGTCCGTAGGTACCGTGGAAAGCATAAATAGCGTTAGAAACATCGTTGCCGGCGAGCAAGGTGAGTTGGTTGTTGTGGTTTCGGCTCTCGGAGGCATTACGAACCTGCTTATCAAGACGGCGAACGACGCTGTCGCTGGCGGATATGAAGAAGGATTGTCTGAGATAAGAAAAAGACACGAGAGCGTGATGAGTGGTGTGCTGCCAGGCGGCGCTGATGATGTGAAGACGAAGATAGGCGGACTGCTGAATGAGCTCGCGGCTGAATACGAGCAGATAAAGGAGGCTGGAAAGGTTGCCGTGGAGGCGCTCGACAGAGTTGTGTCGTTCGGCGAGAGAATGTCGTCGGTCATCATGGCGGCAGTCGTGGGCGCCAAGCATGTTGACTCGCTGGAACTGATAAAGACGCATGCGAACTGGGATAAGAATGTGCCAGACATGCCTCTGACAAACAAACTTATCGAGGAAAATATTGACACAAAGAAGAACAGGGTTGTGCTTTGCGGCGGATTCATATCTACCGATGCCGATTCTGGCAGAATAACAAACCTCGGTCGTGGCGGCTCGGACTATACGGCTGCCATCATAGCAGCGGCTCTCAGCGCGGAGCAACTGGAAATTTGGACCGATGTGGACGGATTCATGACAGCCGACCCTCGCGTTATAAGCAAGGCTTATGTTATTGACAGACTGAGCTTTGTCGAGGCGATGGAGCTTTGCAATTTCGGTGCTAAGGTTGTTTATCCGCCTACGATTTTCCCGGTTTATCACAAGAATATTCCGATACTCATAAAGAATACTTTCAATCCGTCGGCTCCAGGCACATTCATTTCCAGGGGCAAGGACGATGGCGCCAACAGCATCAAGGGTATTTCGTCTATCGACGATGCGGCGCTCGTCACTATGCTGGGCATGGGTATGGTCGGCGTGACTGGCGTGAGCAAACGACTGTACGGCGCGCTGGCTGACAACGGCATTTCGGTGTTCTTCATATCTCAGGCGGCTTCGGAGAACACGATTTCGCTCGGAGTCAAGAACGCAGAGGCTGACAAGGCGGTTGAGATAATAAGCAAGGAGTTCGCTCATGAACTGGCAGTCGGCGAGATAAACGAAGTGAAGTGCGAGAAGGACCTCGCTACGGTGGCTGTCGTGGGTGACAGAATGAAGCGCATCCCTGGCATCTCAGGTAAACTCTTCGGTACGCTTGGAAGCAACGGCATAAACGTAATCGCTATTGCACAAGGAGCATCGGAGACAAACATCTCTTTTGTGATAAAGAAGGAGAACTTGAGGAAGACCCTGAATGTGATACACGAGTCGTTCTTCCTGTCAGAGTTCCTTGAACTCAATGTCTTTGTCTGCGGAATAGGAACTGTCGGCGGCGATTTGCTGCGACAGATACGCAACCAGCAGGAAACGCTGAAGGAGGAAAAGAGACTCAAGATAAAGATAGTTGGCATAAACAACAGCCGCAAAGTGCTGTTCGACAGAGACGGAATCGATTTGTCGAATTATGCGGAGCGCCTGGAGAAGGAAGGCGTGGCGAATACTCCGGAAACACTGCTGAACGGCGTTCTGACTATGAACATATTCAATTCTGTGTTTGTTGATTGTACAGCGAACGCTTCAATCGCGGAGTTGTACAAGGAGCTGCTGTCGCACAACGTGTCAGTCGTGGCGGCGAACAAGATAGCCGCTTCGTCGGAGTATGACAGGTATCAGGAACTGAAGTCGATAGCAAGAGAGAAGGGCGTGAAGTTCCTGTTCGAAACGAATGTCGGCGCAGGATTGCCAATCATAAACACAATAAACGCGCTCATAAACTCAGGCGACAAGATAAACAAAATACAGGCTGTGCTTAGCGGCACACTCAACTATATCTTCAACACCATCAGCGCAGACATTCCGCTGAGCAAGGCGATAGCCATGGCTAAGGACGCGGGATTCGCTGAACCAGATCCGAGAATCGACCTCTCGGGCAAGGATGTGGTCCGCAAGCTCGTGATATTGGCTCGTGAGGCAGGCTACCGCGTGGAGCAGGATGATGTGAAGAAGAATCTGTTCATTCCTCAGAAGTTTTTCGAAGGCTCGCTGGACGAGTTCTGGAACACGATTTCGGAGCTTGACGAAGAGTTTGAAAAGCAGAGACAGCGCCTTGAGAAAGAGGACAAGAAGAACAGATTTGTGGCAACTCTCGAGAATGGTGTTTGCTCGGTCGGACTGCAGGAAGTGGATGTGCGTCATCCGTTCTACGACCTCGAGGGCAGCAACAACATAATAATGATAACAACAGAGAGATACAAGGAATTCCCTATGATAATAAAGGGATACGGCGCAGGCGCAAGCGTGACTGCCGCAGGTGTGTTCTCTGATATTATAAGCATAGCAAACATAAGATAGGATATGAAATCTTTCCTCTTCGCAATTTCGGTTCTTTTGCTTTTGGCGTCGTGCGACAAAAAGGCGCAGCTGCCTTCCAATAAGTATGCGGAGGTGGACTCGACTCCACAGAAGATAATGGAAATGAACACCATGCTCGGCGATATGGAGGATGAGGACATAAAGAAATACACTGAAAAGTCGGGGAAGGATTTCAGGGTCACAGGAACTGGCGTTAGAATCTGGATTCAGCCGAAGGACGTGAAAGAGAAAGGCGACTCGGTGAGGTATGGCGATGTCGTAGAAGTGAATTACAGGATAAAACTGACCGACGGCACTGTGCTTTACGACTTGACAGGCAGAAACGCCGATGTCATAGAAGTCGGCAAAGAGAGGAGGCAGACAGGCTTCGCCGAAGGTCTGACGTTGCTGCGCGAGGGCGACCGCGCCATAATCGTGGTGCCGTCGATTCTGGCGTACGGCGCGCTTGGCGACAGAGACAAGATACCGCCAAGAGCGACTTTGGTCTATGACGTGATTGGCGTGTCTAAGACTGGTAAAAACAGATAAATACTTTTTGAGTAGATGAATAACATTGCGAAAATCATAACAGCACTTGCGGCAGTGGCTTTCTCGTTGGCATTCTCGTCATGCGGAAACAGCGACTACGAGAAACTGCTGGATGCGGAGAGCGCGCAGATAAATGCATATATCAACAGAAACGGCATTAAGGTCATTTCGTCTTATCCTGCTGACAGTGTGTGGCAAGACGGCGTCTATTACAAGACAAAGTCAGGCATATACATACACGTTGACGACCTTGGCGACACGTCTGACACAATAGTGCCGAACATGAAGATACAGGCTTCTTATCTGAAGAAGACGCTGGATGTTGACCCAGAAGTGGTGGCCGACTACACAAAAGATCCTCATGAAATCGTTTACGGAGCGTCGTCCGATGCTTCCACCGGAATGCTCGAGGCCATAGGCATAATGCGATGCCACGGTGCCAAGGCGACATTCATACTCCCTTCGAGAATAGCCAACTCGGTTGACATGAACGCTGTCACTCCGTACCTTTACGAGATGACGATAAAACTGGCTAACAAATAATTGACGTAACATACACATATCTAACAATATGACACTTATTAAATCTATTTCAGGAATCAGAGGAACCATAGGCGGCAAGCCTGGTGACGGACTCAACCCTCTGGATATTGTGAAGTTCACAGCGGCGTATGCCACTTGGAATAAGCGTAAGTACGGCGCTGCCGGAAAGATAGTCGTTGGCAGAGATGCGAGAATGTCGGGACCTATGGTCAAGGATGTTGTCATCGGCACACTTATCGGAATGGGCGTGGATGTTGTGGATATTGACTTGGCGACAACTCCAACGACCGAATTGGCGGTGACCAACGAAAAGGCGTCTGGTGGCATAATCATAACTGCGAGCCATAATCCAAAGCACTGGAATGCGCTCAAGTTGCTGAACAAGGACGGTGAGTTCCTTGATAAGCAGGAAGGCAACGATGTCCTTGATATAGCGGAAAAAGAGGATTTTGACTTTGCTGACGTTGATTCGCTCGGCAAAGTGGAGCATGTTGACGACTATGCCGACAAGCATGTCGAGATGGTCAAGAAACTGAATCTTGTGGATGTTGATGCGATAAAGAAGGCTGGTTTCAAGGTCGTGATAGACACAGTGAATTCAGTCGGCGGCATCGCGATGCCTAAGCTGCTCAAGGCAATTGGTGTGGACGACGTGGTCGTGCTTAACGGCGAGCCGACAGGCAATTTCTCGCATAATCCAGAGCCTATACCTCAGAATCTGACTGAGATAGCAGAAAGAATGAAGAAAGAGAATGCCGATGTCGGATTCGTTGTTGACCCCGATGTTGACCGTCTTGCGATAATCAACGAGGACGGAACGATGTTCGGCGAGGAGTACACTCTGGTTTCTGTGGCTGACTATGTGCTGCAGCACACCAAGGGCAACACGGCATCGAACCTTAGCTCGTCGAGAGCCTTGAGAGATGTTACACGCAGATATGCCGGCTGTGAGTATTCGGCAGCGGCTGTGGGCGAGGTGAACGTCGTGGCTCAGATGAAGAAGACGAACTGCGTTATCGGTGGCGAGGGCAATGGCGGAGTTATCTATCCTGAATTGCACTACGGCAGAGACGCGCTGGTGGGTGTGGCGCTGTTCCTTACTTTGCTTGCCAAGAGCGGCAAGAAGACATCGGAGCTCCGTGCGACATATCCGAACTACGAGATTTCAAAGAACCGTATCGACTTGACAGCCGACATGGATGTTGACGCGATACTCGTGGCTGTGAAAAACAAATTCTCCGAGGATAAGAACAATGAGATAAACGACATCGACGGTGTCAAGATAGATATGCCTGACGGATGGGTGCATCTGCGCAAGAGCAATACCGAGCCGATTATCAGAGTCTATTCCGAGGCAGCTACAGAGGCTCGCGCTAATGAACTGGCTGAGTCTGTGATAGAGCAAGTTAAGAGAATTGCGAAAAAATAATTTGATTGTGCTTTGCAGTTGAGGAATAAATTCCTATCTTTGCACCGCTCAAATCTGATGGCGAGGTAGCTCAGCTGGTTAGAGCGCATGATTCATAATCATGAGGTCGGCGGATCATGCCCGCCTCTCGCTACAAACTTGAACAACAGAAAGCCAACATCGAAAGATGCTGGCTTTTTTGTTTTGTGGAAATAGAGTTTCTGCGTAAAAGAAAAGAGGATTGCTCACGTTGCGGGCAGTCCTCTTTCTCTTGATTATGGTGTTTGTTTGGTTCCTTAGTTTATCAGCAAGGTTTTCGGTCCGACCATTGGCAGGGGTGCGAATGAGTTCGCGAATTGCATCACAAGGAACAGCGACAGCTTGCTCGGGCCTTTAGATTTTTTGCTTAGCCGTGTCTGTGCGCAGTCGTTAGCGATGCTGTTTTTCGCGGCAGTCTCGTTTGTCGTGCTTTCTGAAACTTCTGGCTTCTTCATAGTCGCTATGCGTGTTTCTTGTGTATAATAATAGTTTATCGCACTCTGTCTTGAACACGGTTGGAAACCTTGTTCTTTGACTTTTAAACGACTAAAAACTTGCTGTATTGTGTAGATAACTAAATTTATATGTTTTGTAACATATTTTTAACAGTCGTAAAACATTGGAACGCCCATGTATACTACATTGCACAAAAACGGCTTTTTTGCCCAAAATGTGTTCTATAACATAAAATATGAAGAAGAGTTTGCTTTTGTGCTTGTTATATTTGTATGATAATATGTTTCGGCATTTGAGAAATATAATCTAAAACACACATAAAACAAAGTATGGGACTAAACATTGTTGTATTAGCAAAGCAGGTGCCTGATACCAGAAACGTCGGCAAGGACGCGATGAAGGAGGACGGCACAGTGAACCGCGCGGCGTTGCCTGCGATCTTCAATCCGGAAGACAAGAATGCTCTTGAGCAGGCGCTCAGATTAAAGGACAGATATGAAGGCTCGACAGTCAGAGTGCTGACTATGGGACCAGCCAGAGCTGCGGAAATCATTAGAGAAAGTATGTACAGAGGCGCTGATGGTGGTGCTTTGCTTAGTGGAAGAGAATTCGCTGGAGCCGATACTCTCGCGACATCTTATGCGTTGAGCTGCGCTATCAAGAAGTTCGGTAAGGTGGACATCATCGTGTGCGGACGTCAGGCGATAGACGGCGACACAGCGCAGGTCGGACCACAGGTGGCTGAGAAACTCGGATTGCCACAGGTGACTTACGCTGAGGAAATCGTGGCTGTCGAGGCTGGACAGGTGACTGTAAAGCGTCGTCTGGAGAAAGGCACAGAATTGGTCAAGGCTCCATATCCTATTGTAATAACAGTGAACGGCTCTGCAGCGGAGTGCCGCAGCCGTAACGCCAAGAGAGTCATGAGATTCAAGAGGGCAGTTGTGCCTTCGGAACTGAACGGCGCTGAGCCTAAGTATCCGGAAGTTTTCGGTCGTGACAAGGCTCTCTGCATAGACGAGTGGGGTGTCGCTGACATAGACACAAAGATAGAGATGCTTGGTCTGAGCGGCTCGCCTACTAAGGTTAAGGGCATCGAGAGCGTGTCGTTCCAGGCAAAGGAAAGCAAGAGAATGACCGACAGCGACGAGGATGTCGACTCGCTGATGAAGGAACTCATAACTAAGAACATAATCGGATAACGAACTGGCGTAAGCCTCTAATAATTAAATCTACAGATGGACAACATTATAGTATATCTTGAGATGGAAGGCACGACAGTTGCCGATGTCTCATTGGAATTATTGACAAAAGGCCGCAAACTGGCCAACCAAATAGGCTGCAAGCTGGAGGCGGTGGCTGCGGCGGCAGACCTTTCTAAAGTCGATGCCCAGGTGTTCCCTTATGGCGTCGATACTCTTTACAAAGCGGAAGACAAGAGACTTAGTCCTTACACGACTCTGCCTCACTCGTCGTTGCTCGTGAATCTTTTCAAGGAAATCAAGCCTCAGATAGCCCTGATGGGCGCGACAAGCACAGGCCGTGACCTCGGTCCGAGAGTTAGTTCTGCTCTTTTCAGCGGACTTACTGCTGACTGTACCTCGCTTGAGATAGGCGACTACACCGACAACAAATCCGGCAAGGAGTACAAGGGACTTCTTTACCAAATACGTCCGGCGTT
>JAEEGF010713235.1_pt1 | contig 11387 bp, 8 predicted proteins | sample 9134171 | NCBI WGS metagenome assembly JAEEGF01 (sample SAMN16246542, study PRJNA631951) | gut metagenome | biome: gut microbiome; feature: rumen; material: AP-attached | host: Bos | place: Iran: Karaj | collected 2018-10
CCTTTAATGGGTCAGAATCTGAAAGCTTACTAAGCCACTCCTCGTATCTTGCCTGATAATCCATATATTGTCCTCCATTTGTATCCAAAAAATTAATCCAGGTGGAAAAGAACTGGCAGATCAACAGCAACTGGGCTGTTGTCAGGATTGGTCTCCATAATGTCTGCCATGAAGTCCCACCATTTTCTGTTTATAGCTGTGTCTGCGCCCTTGTTCCAGAGCTCCTCGTCCTCAATCTCTATGTATCCAAAAAGTGTAAGAGTCTCTTTATCCAGACAGATAGTGTAGTTCTTGCCGCCATGCTCGTGGATCATGTCGATCATCTCTGGCCACAGCTCATTGTGGCGCCTCTCATACTCCTTTTCCTGTCCCTCGTAGAGCTTCATCTTGAATGTCTTTATCATTTTTTGTCATCCCCCTTTTTAGCCTTAACTTTTAATGTCTTTAAATATTCTTTTTGCTCCGGAGTTATCCGATAGCTCTCTACCGCTTTCTGAATGGCCTTGTTGTGGGTCCACACGTCAAGCTTTTTCCCCTCTATAAACGGAAGTATGCTGTCATACTGCTTGGCCAGCGCCGTTGCGAAGTACCAGGCGATCATCATGTTTACGTAGTATTCATCTGATCGTACCTCTGCCACCATCCTCGGATACTTAAGGTCATAGTCTTCATCAAGGAAGTGTTCCATGAGCATTCCTATTCCAAAGCGGATGGTGTAGGTCTTATCTGACTTTATCCATTCTTTTATATGTTTAAGAAGATCCATTTTGTTCTTTTTAAACACCTTTGGCGACATCTGATCGCAGGTAGCCCAGTTGTCCACATATGGAAGAAACGCTTCAAGCTCCTCCATTGCTCTGTCATAGTCCTTAATACCAGAAATTATAAAGGCGTGGAGCTGATCCTCGTCAAAGTATTTGTGGGGAAGATCCTTTAGGAATTCCTCGTAGTCTCCGGCCTTTGATATTTCTTTTGCCAGAGCTCTCAGCTGCGGCGTTCTGACTCCTATCATAACGTCCGAAGTCTTACCGGGAATAAGCCCACCCTGAAAGTCCCTGTACTTAGTATCCTGCCTTTTAAACAGCTCTTCCTGAATCTTAATTGTATCATATATTGCCATTCTTTATGACCCCCTCGCAGTCAAATTCCGGGATAAAACTCTCATCTGCAGTTTCCCCAACCTGTATAAAAGCCCTGGTGATCCCAAGGTTTTGTGCGTAAGTTATAAGGCTGTCGTAATCTCTTTTGCTGACCTTCCGGTCAATCTCAGGGTAGCCTAAAAGCTCCCCGTTTGGAGTGTACTGGTTCATGAGGCTAAGGTAGATAGAATCGCCATATTGCTCATAAAGATATTTTACTATGAGCTTGGCCTGGATCAGCATTCCCGGCATCAGAAGGTGCCTGACAACGACGCCTTTTTTCATGATAGTATCCCCGTCATCTTCAGGGAAAAAGAGACTTTCCGGGCACTGCCTGACCATCTCGCCAATAGCTTCTTTTGCCGCATGGACATATCCTGGGGCACTACTGTATCTAAGCGCATCCTCATCTCTAATATACTTAAAGTCCGGAAGGTAAATATCAATAAGGCCCTCAAGGCTCTTTACCGTATCAAGGTTTAGATATGAAGATGTGTTTAAGAGAAATGGAAGGTCAAAGCTCTGCTTTTTTGCCTTGACAATAGCCTCTGTGATCGTCGGAATAAACATATCCCCAGTCACCAGGTTTATGTTGTTTGCGCCTTTTTCCTTAAGTTCAAAAAAGATCTCTATAAGGCGCTCTTTATCTATGAAAAGTCCGGTTTCGCCGCGGCTTATCTTTTTGTTCTGGCAAAAAACACAGCCCATGTTGCAGCCAGAAAAAAAGATGGTGCCAGAGCCTCTTTTCCCGGAGATGCAGGGCTCCTCCCACATATGAAGCGCTGCCCTTGAAACCATAAGAGCATCCGTCACTTTACAAAAACCTTTCGATATAGTTCTGTCAACGCCGCAGTTCCTGGGACACAATTTGCAGTTTTTATATAAAGAATCCATCATCATTTCTTTCATGTTTGGCCAAATACCTTTATAATGATTATAATTTATTGACTTGCAACTTAGGAGACATAATTTATGAATAATTTTTGGGATTTTGGCGTGTGGGGAACACTACTTCTTATTTCTGTCCTGCTCCTTAGTGTTATCGCTGCCAACACAATAAAGCGCATGGTTCCTATGCTTCGGGATTCTCTCATTCCATCGTCTGTTTTGGGGGGAGTTATCCTGCTTCTTATATCTGTTTTGTACAAGGCAATATTTGGAGAAAGGATGTTTGACGCAGACTTCTTTGGTCCGACAGGAAGTGACACTCTTGAGATCATAACCTACCACGCACTGGCTCTAGGTTTCATTGCAACAGCCTTCAAGTCATCCCAGGTCAAAAAATCAAGGCAGCGCCTGACAGAAATCTTCAACACAGGTGTTACCACAGTTTCAACTTACCTTCTGCAGGGAATTCTGGGCCTCGCAATTTGCATCATTGTAACGTTTATTGTACCTGACTTTTTCCCAGCTGCTGGCTTGCTCCTTCCCTTTGGTTATGGGCAGGGTACTGGTCAGGCTCTCAACTATGGAAATCTCTATGAAAGTGAATGGGGATTTATTGGGGGAAAGAGTTTTGGACTTTCGATTGCCGCTATGGGCTTTTTAAGTGCCAGTATCGGAGGCGTCATTTATCTTAATATCTTAAAGAGCAAAGGACTTATCAAACCGAAAGCCGTAAAAGACAGTACGCTACACTCAGAGCAGATACAGGGCAAGAACGAGATCCCCATGCAGGACAGTATGGATAAGATCACCATCCAGCTTTCTCTTGTAACCACTGCATATATGATAACTTTCCTTCTTATGCGTTTTCTTGGCAATCTTCTTCCTGGAATGCGCTCAGTTATCTATGGCTTTAACTTCCTTCTGGGAGTACTTATAGCTACGCTGATGCGAATGAGCATTCAGTCTCTTACAGACAGAAATATCATTCACAGAACCTATATCAATGACTTCTTAATGACGAGGATCAGCAATTTCTTCTTTGATCTCATGGTAGTTGCAGGAGTTGCAGCGATCAGGCTCCACGTTATAAAGCGCTACTGGATTGCACTGATCATTCTGGGCGTAGTTGGACTTATCGCCACCTTTATCTACAATAAGTTCGTGGCTGACAAGCTCTTTTCAGCATACCGCAGGGAGCAGTTTCTTATGATGTATGGCATGCTTACAGGAACAGCCAGCACCGGCATAATTCTCCTTCGAGAAATGGATGAAAACTTTAAAACGCCAGCCTCAGACAACATGGTTTATCAGAATTTCCCTGCCATAGTTTTTGGCTTCCCGCTCATGATCCTGGCTACATTAGCACCAGAACGACCGGTTACAACTTTCCTTATCCTTACCGGTTTCTTTGTGGTCATGAACATCATCCTCTTTAGAAGTTTTATCTTTCGTGCCAAAGCTGATACTTGACCGCATTAAAGGTCTTATCTGCGATAAATTCCAAATGACCTGATTCTCCCTTTATGTGGAGCAACAGCCTGTTTCTTTGGACTATATCAACACTTGTAATATCATCTTTGGTAAAAAAACTGTCTCCTACCTTCAAACGATCCGGATACGCCAAAATAGTTTCCTGTCTGTCCTCAAGAACTTCGTGACCTGTGGACAGCTTCATCATTCTGACATTATCAGACCAGATCACTTCCTCCTTGGATCCGCCAGATAGCGCTTCAAGGAGTTTTTTTTGCTCATCGAAAAGATCTGTTACAGTAAATCTATGATCTTTTTCATCAGTTAAGTATCCGTACTCATCCATAGTCAGCTCGTATCCGCAGCTGCAGGCGAGTTTGTTTTTTATTGAATGCAGTGCTCCTACCCTTTTGCAGGAAGGGCATATGAAAAGAAGGCTCTCTAGATACTCTGCAGGAGCTTTGCTCACAAAACGGATATGTTTTTTCTCCTGTTCTTTATATGCATCAGTATTAAGACCATTTGTGATGATCCTCCTGATCTCATCTGGCGGCATCTGCTTTAGCTCTTTTGCCTCAATGACTCTTACGACCTGGCCTTCCATGCTGCCCTTTCTGATCTTACTGCCCCATCTCGGAGTTGTGAGATATCCGCCGCTTAGCCTGTATATCACAAGGCTTGCCCCTGTGGTTTTCACGATCTTACCAATTGCATCAGATATGTTCATGGTCCTTCCGTCAAAAGAGCGATTACCCTCCGGAAAAAGAAGCACGTTCCTGCCATCCCTTATCCTGCCAACGATCTGCTTGATGGTGGCAGCCCCCGAAGATCCTTTATCGTGGAGGATCGGTTTAAATCTTTTTGCCACAAACTCAAAAAACTTATTCATTCTGAGCATGGTCTCAGTAGCCACAAAATCAATGGGTTCATCACTCCTTGCTAACAACAGCAGAAAGTCAAAATCTGTGTTGTGGTTGCATAATATAAACATTGGGCCAATGCCTGTCGGAAGCTTTTCTCCACTAAAACCAGCCCTCCTGGCAATAGCAGGGCATATCACTCTACTTACAAATCTGTAGAATCTGTCATACCTTTTATAAAACTTAGGATCCATCTATTTCTCCGGAATCAGTATTTTGTAATGTCAGTAAGCGGAACCTTATTGATCTTCCTGAATGCAACAGCGTTGATTATAAATGCAAAGGTAATGTTGCACAGAAGAGACAGTGCCCAGGCAGACACGTAGACTCTCCTAAGGAACATGAATGCATTAGCTTCAATATGACTCATCAGTATACTTGTGACAGGAATTCCTATTACCAGTCCAAGGAAAAGACCAAGTGATGTCGTCACTAGTATCTCCCTCACCAGATATCCGACAACCTGATTATTTGAAAATCCGTTGACACGCATGGTCAGCAGTTCCTTCATCCTGTGGGAAACGAGGATATTACTGAGGTTTAATAATATCATAAAGGAAAGCATGATGGAAAATGCTATGACAATAAAGACAACTGCCGTATAAAGCTTTATCATTCCGGCTTTCTCAGTCAGCAGATCATCAGCTTTACTTATTTCTGATACCCCGTGGTAACTAATGAGGCTGTCTTTTATCTCTTTTACATTGTCAGTTCCTGTCTTTATGAGGAATGTATTGTATACAGGTTCTCTGCCAAAGGCCTTTTTATAAGACTCATCAGACATGATGATCATTTTGCCCACATGAAGAATGTAATGCCCTGCTACCCTTACCTGCGCCATATTCAGATCTGTTGTGATCAGCATGATACTTCTGTCGGTGTAGAGATTATTCTTATCCTCCATTTCCGAAGTAGATATCACGCCTTCTTCAGGGATAGGTATCCGCTTTCCTTTTCGATCCAGCACAGCGTAATACTCACTAAAAGCATCTTCATCCTCAACCACAAAGATCTGAGTAAGGACCTGCCCTTCTTCTGTTTCGATAACTCCTCCGACCTTCCCAATCTTACAATAGTCGTACTCATCTATAGCACCAAGAAGCTTAGCTTCTTCCTCCTCAGTGATAGTCTCAGACATTGTAAGGCAGATATCGTAAAGCAGTATTTTGTTAACCTGGCTGTTCATGGCTCCGGAATGGGCCAATTTGATGGTGGTTCCAAGTCCGATCAGCATGCAGCACACAAAGATTACCACAACTGACACCGTTTCTCTTCCCATATCCATCACAAAGTTATTGAGGACCAGTCTTGTATAGACGCTTCCTTTTCCACCTCTGGCGGCCTTTTTTCTGGATCTTTTTACTGGTTCATTGCCGCTTACAAGTCCAACCGCTGAACACCTTAGCACCTTCTCAGATGACCAGTACACTGCAATACTGGTTACAAAAGCTGCACATAGAGGCATGAGGATCAGTGGCAGTATCTCATTTTTATGAGCTGGATTTCCGAAGACAAACATTGTCTCCAGGGCGTTACATACAAGCCTTTCTATGGCCATTCCTCCTCCGATACCAATGAGTGCACCAAAAACTGCCGCAGTTGCACCAAAGAGAAGATACTTGGCTCTTATCTCTTTTTTATACATACCAAGGGCTTTGCAGGTTCCCGTCTGCTTGGACTGCTCTTCAACGATGATCGCCATGGTAAAGAAGCACACTATTACCACAATGATGGCATATATGGGAGTAAATGCCATGTATAGTTTATTCAGGATGTCGCAGTAGGAGGCGAACTCCATGTAGTAAAGATTTGCATCTCTTGTCTGTGCAAGCCATTCACATTTTGTATTTTTAGCCCTGTCAATATCAAAACGCGCCTTTTTTAGCTTTTCTTTTGCTTCCTTCTCAGCATCAGCATACTGCTGCCTTGCATCACTTAGCTGCTTTTCGCCCTTCTCTTTCTCCTCGTCAAATTCCTTTTGGGCATCTTCAAGCTCTTTTTCGTACTTTGCTATTTCTTTTTCAGCTTCCGCTTTTTTGGATGCATAAGTTTTTTTAGCATCTTCAAGCTGCTTTTTTCCATCTTCTTTCTGGCGCTCAAAATCAGCCTTGGCGTCAGCAAGTTGTTTTCGGGCTTCAGGCTCTCTTCTTGCAAGTTCTGCTTCTCCCGCTGCCAGTTCCTCCTTGGCCTTACCAAGGCTATACCAGCCCTGGTCCAGTTGCTTTCTGGCGTCCTCAAGCTTTTCTTTTCCATGGTCGTAGTCCCTTTGTCCCTGCTCAAGCTTATCTCTTGCATCCACAAGTTCCTGGACTTTTGACCTGTAATTATCTACATTTATCAGCTCATCCAGTTTCTGCTTCTGCTGGTCTGTTAAAAATCCAAACGCGTCATCATAAGCTTCAAGCACAAACTGACACCTTGTTACTGTATCTTTTCCAAGGGCTTCGTTAAGGTCATTACAGGCATTTGACAATGCCTCACGCGCTTCTCCAGGAGATAGTGCATCTCTTATTTCTTCCATAAATTGAATGATACGATTTTGTATCCTGTCATCATTCAGCTTTTCATCAACCTGGCTGGTAGCCTCATTAAATTTGTTCGTGCCCTCCTCCAGCTCCTCTTTACCTTCATGAAGCTTTTCTTTTGCTTTCTTGTACTCCTCTTCCTTCTCGTTTAGAAGCTTTTCATTTTCATCTATCTCAAGAAAACCGGAAAAAATCTTCCATTTCGCGTCATTTAATTCCTTTTCCATTTTAGCTTCTGCGTCTGCAAGCTGCTTCTCGCCGTCAGCTATCTTTGTATTGTACTCATTCTCTCCATCCTTTATCTTTTTGGCGCCATCAGCCAGTTCTTTCTTTGCTTTCTCTTTTCCTGCATCTATCTCAGCTTCCGCTTCGTCAAGTTTTCCTTGCGCTTCTGCAATCTTGTCATCGAATTCTTTCTGACCAGCGTCAATCTTATCCTTGGCCTCTTTGAGCTGTTTGTTAGCCTCCGTTTCTGCCTTTTCATACTCTGCATCAAGTTCATCGGAAAAGGTTTTCATACGACTTTTAGTCATCTCTTCCGAGCGAGACTTAATCTCTTTTCTGACATCATTAACAATCCTGGAATAATTTTTGCTGCCTTCCTTAACACCGGATGGAACATCCACATCTATAAGAATATTTGTGTAGTCAAAAGCACTGGCAGATGTATCAAAACATTTCTTTGGAATAAGACAATAGTCCACCTTGTCCGGGCTCATATAGTCCGGATGTCCCAGGATTCCAACTACTGTGAATTGTTCATATGAAAGGGTATCGGCAAGACGGGATGCAGTAACTTGGATTGTTATCGCATCGCCAACAGACACGCCAAGCTTTTTGGCAAGTGCCGGGCATAAGCCACACTCGTCAACTTCAGTCGGGATCCTTCCCTCTATGGCGTAGGGCACAGAGATTCTCTCTGTGACTGAAAACAGATAAGCTCCGGCACTTTTGTCTTTTGAAGAAAGCTGTCCTGTAAGCGAGAGCATTCCTTCTGCGTCTTTTATTTCCGGAATCTCCAAGATCTTTTCCAGGTCCTTCTCAGTGGCACCAATGCTGCAGGCCAGATCTATATCTTTAAAGTTATGAGCCTCAATATATTTAAACCCTGCTGCTTCAAGAGCACTGCGCGCGAAATAAAGCCCCAGTATCAAGCTGGTACCAATGAAAACAATGGTAACCATTGAAAGCCAGGACACAAAGCGCTTTTGTATGTTGCGCAGGGCATCTATTCTAGCAGTTTTTTTCATTAAGCAGTTCCTTTACCAAATTAGGTCAGCCGCATGCATAGGCCATGTGTTGATCCTTATACTGGATATCTTACCGTTTCTGACTCTGACAACTCTGTTAGCCATCTTGGCTATTTCAACATTGTGCGTAACCATGACAACTGTAGTATGTCTTTTTGCAATAAGCTCTTCCACCAGTTGCAGCACTTCCTGACCCGTGGTAAAGTCAAGGGCCGCTGTAGGCTCATCTGCAAGGATGATCTTCGGATTTTTGACGATTGCCCTTGCAATTGAGACTCTCTGCTGCTGTCCACCACTCATCATGGATGGATAATTGTTGGCACGGCTTGTAAGTCCCACCATATCTATTGCTTCAGCCGGATCAGCGGGATTTTTACAGATTTCAGCTATGAACTTAACGTTTTCAAGGGCTGTAAGATTTGGCATAAGATTATATGCCTGGAAAATAAAACCGATGTAATCCCTGCGGAAATCCACAAGTTCTTTTTCCGTAGGATGGGAAAAGTCCTTGTCATCCAGAGTTATCTCGCCGGTGGTTGGGCTGTCCATTCCGCCAATAATATTCAACAGGGTGGACTTTCCGCAGCCACTTTCTCCAAGGATAACTAAAAGCTCATCTTCGAAGATATCAAGATCTACACCTTTTAAGATATGGATAACATCCGATCCGGATGGATAGTCCTTTGTGATACCGCGAAGTGTCATGACGACCTTCTTTTCAGTATCGGGAGCATAGTCATATCCGTTTTCATTGATGAAAAGAGTGATAATACCCGCAAATGAATGTATAAGGGCAATATCATCTTCAGAAAACTCTCCTTTGGTGCAGTTAAAAATCTCAACACAACCAACAGTCTCTTTTCTAAGGGCCATTGGCATTATGTATACATTCTTAACTTCTACTCCTGTTATCTCATCCTTTCCACCAGGAAAACGCTCATCAGACAAGACATCGGGAACTGATATGGGATCTGTTGAATCACAAGCCTTTCCAATGATCCCATGACCAAGTTCAATGGAAAATCCTGTAATATTGGCTTCTCCAATTGAGACTATGCTATAGATATGTTTAGTAGAATTGTTCTTAAGCCAGATAGCTCCAGATTCCGCGGAAATCTCCGAAAGCATCGCCTCAAAAGCCTCTGCCAGAGCACTTTCAACCTGATCTCCAGTTAGAGACTGCATGATCTTCCATAGTATTTGAGTGTTTATGCTTCTTACTGCCATAGACCCTCCTTTATACACTTTCGCTATTATTAATGATACACTAATTGATATAATATAGACAATTATTTAGGGCAAAAACGTACAATTAAAAGATTATGAACTCCTATTTTAAAGTAGACTTCAAGAAGAGATCAGCATTGATCAGCCTGGTATCCCTTGCACTATCAATTCCATTAAGGATTGCCGGATACTATGAATTTTGGGGAAGACCTCTATTTTTGATCACCCAGGTCCTCCTCCCTGTTTTGTGCGCAGCTTTGATGATCATCATCCTTATAAAATATGGCAAGACAAAGCTCATCATTTCTACGATACCTGTAAGTCTGGGTGTTCTCTCTTTTGTATTTAAACTCTTTATAGACCCAAGATTTGACAGCCTTCTCCATCACATTGTATGTGCACTTCTATACAGCGCCATTATCATTCTTTGGTTCTTTACGGTTTCAGGAAAGATAAGAAGTAAATGGATAATAGTCATACTGTTTGCCCTGCCATTTCTGTTCCATATCTTTGTTGAGGATGCAAGAGTTCTGCTTGGATATTCTCCTTTTCTTTCTGCCTCCATGTGGCTTAAGGAATTCAGCATGCTGTGCATGATGTTTGGCCTTTCAATGTGCGGCTTATCATTTGAAAAAAATTAAAATAATCCTTATATAAGTTTCCCTCCATCTGTGTTATTATTGTTTCCGTAATCGTTTATCATAAGGTACCAACAGGAGGATTCCATGGGAGGATTTTTTGGCGTAGCATCTCGTGAAAGTGCGGTTTTTGACCTGTTCTACGGAACCGACTATCACTCACATTTAGGAACCCGTCGCGCAGGAATGGCTGTGTACGACAAGAAAAAAGGGTTCGACCGCTCTATCCACAACATTGAGCGCTCTTATTTCAGACCGAAATTCGAAGACGATATGATGAAAATGGAGGGGCATTTAGGAATTGGCTGTATTTCCGATTTTGAACCGCAGCCGCTTATTGTTCGCTCCCATCACGGAACTTATGCCATAACAACAGTTGGCAAGATCAACAACATCGACGAGATCACAAACAAGCTCTTTGCCGATAATCGCTCACACTTTCTTGAGATGAGCGGCGGTGACATCAATCCTACCGAGCTTGTAGCTTCTATCATCAATCAAAAAGTAACCATTGTAGAGGGTATCAGATATGCCCAGGAGATCATCAAGGGTTCTCTTTCACTTCTCCTAATGACTACGGAAGGCATCTACGCCGCAAGAGACCGCTACGGTAGAACACCTGTGGAAATTGGCCACAAGGATGAAGGTTACTGTGTCTGCTTTGAAAGTTTTTCCTATTTAAATCTTGGATATGACCCATACAAGGAACTTGGCCCTGGAGAAATCGCGTATATCACTCCCGAGTCAGTTGAGATCGTGGCTCCTGCCTTTGACGATATGAGGATCTGTACGTTTCTCTGGATCTACTACGGATTCCCTGCATCAACCTACGAGGGGCTCAGCGTAGAGACCATGAGATACGGATGCGGTGCCAAGCTTGCAGAGCGTGATATGCAAAGAGGACTTCACCCTGATCTTGTTGCAGGCGTACCTGATTCAGGCGTAGCCCACGCCATCGGATATTCCAACACCTCAGGAATCCCTTATTCAAGACCATTTGTAAAATATACTCCCACCTGGCCAAGGTCATTTATGCCTACTATCCAGTCAAGGCGTGACCTTATCGCCAAGATGAAGCTGATCCCTGTTAACCAGCTCATCAAGAACAAGAGCCTTCTTCTTATTGATGATTCCATCGTAAGGGGAACTCAGCTGCGTGAAACCACAGAATTCCTTTATAAGAGCGGTGCCAGCGAAGTTCATATAAGACCTGCATGCCCACCTCTTATCTACGGCTGTAAGTACCTTAACTTCTCAAGGTCCAATACAGAGATGGAGCTCATCACAAGAAGAGTCATTGAGAAGCTCGAAGGTTATCCTTCACCTAATG
>JAEEGF010612922.1_pt1 | contig 11386 bp, 8 predicted proteins | sample 9134171 | NCBI WGS metagenome assembly JAEEGF01 (sample SAMN16246542, study PRJNA631951) | gut metagenome | biome: gut microbiome; feature: rumen; material: AP-attached | host: Bos | place: Iran: Karaj | collected 2018-10
CTGCAGCGGCCAAAGCTTCTTTGCGTTCGATGCAAGTGCCGCATTTGCCGCAGTGTTTTTCGAGACCTTTGTAGCAAGACCAAGTTTGTGCGTAATCAATGCCGAGGGCCGCTCCCTTGCGGGCGATATCCGCTTTTGAAATGGAAGTGTAGGGGGCATCGATGAATATATTCGCGTATGTTCCTGCCGAAATTGCCGCCGACATGTTATCTACAAATTCTTTGCGGCAGTCAGGGTAAACGTCATGGTCGCCGAAGTGGTTTGCCATCATGACTTTTTGGAGTCCCTTGCTTTCTGCGAGACCAGCCGCAATAGACAACATAATTCCATTGCGGAAGGGAACTACGGTCGATTTCATGTTTTCGTCGGCGTAATGCCCTTCGGGAATTGCTTCTGCTCCGGAGAGCAGTGATGATTCGAAATGTTCCGCCATAAACTTCAGCGGAATCACGACATGTGGAATGCCCAGAGCTTCGCAATGTTTTTTTGCGAAGGGAATTTCCTTGTGGTTGTGGTTGCTGCCGTAATCGAACGAAACGGCGAGCGCGATTTCTTCGGCCCTGTCGTAGAGCAAGGTTACGCTGTCCATCCCTCCGGATAGGATGAGTAACGCATCTTTTTTATTGCCATTCATTTTGGCTCCTAGTTTTGTTTATAGTCAGGATGGATTTCGAACTGACTGATGCGAAATATAGAAAAATGTGTCCTAGCTACCGTATGGAAATCCTCGTTACGAGGCTTGCTGAACTGTTGCGGATACGCACTACGTATAGTCCGTCGGCGATGTTCTTCAGTTCGATGGCTCCGTTTTTGCAGTTCCCGCTGAATATCGGGCGGCCTTGCATGTCGAACATGTCAATCTTTGCGTTCTTGGCGGCGGTTCCCATAACGAACAACGTGCGACCAACGAGTTGCAGCGAAACGCTGTTTGGCGCGTTAAACATCTTGATGGCATCGGTCGTATCCTTGACGGTTGTATCGCGAACAGTCGTATCTTTAGCCGTTGTATCCTGCTTCGTGGTGTCCTTTGCGGTTGTGTCGGGCGGGTTCAGGACAGATTCCGGATACGGCGATTTGACTTCGGAGGCGGGGTGCGCCTTGAGGCTTGCCATGACGCTATCGTATGCCGGCTTTTTCTTGTATTGCTTGTCGAAGAGGAGTCCTTCGGTCTTGCCTTGCTGTTCATCGAGCCAGCTGTGTGCATCGGTAAGTCCCCAGATGACAAATTCGCCCATGTTCGGTTCTTCGAGGAACACGTCCATGAATTGGCGGTACAAGTGCCCTTGCTTGGCGTAGTCTGCGGCAGTGAGCTTGCCTGCCGAACCCTTCGGGAATCCGATGTCGAGTTCGGTGATGTTGAGAGTCACGCCGAGTTCCGCAAGTGCTTTCGCGAGGGCCCGCACGTTTTGCGGAGTCGTCTCGTGAGCGATTTCAATGTGCGTCTGCGTCCCTACGCAAGTGATGGGGATGTTGTTCTTTTTCCAACGCTTCACTTGTTCCACGACAAAACTTGCTTTAGAACCTTCGCGCAGCCCCCATTCGATGGAGTAGTCGTTATAGCAAAGTTCTGCGTCCGGGTCGGCTTCGTGTGCCCAGACAAACGCGGAGTCGAGAAATTCAGCGCCGATGCCTTCGTACCAAACGGAATTCGTGGAACGCCAGTCGGCGTTGTAATCGTCATTGATTGCTTCGTTCACCACGTCCCATTCGGCGATTTGGCCTTTCCAGTGCCCGACGACTTTGGTGATGTGGTTCTTGAGGACCGCGAGCAGTTTTTGTTTTTGCCCTTTGTAATTGTTCACCCAATTTGCAACTTGGCTGTGCCAGGCGAGTGCGTGGCCACGGACACGGAGTCCGTTCGCTTGTGCGTATTTGACCATCTTGTCGCCTTTTTCGAAGTTGAACTCGTCTTCTTTGGGTTCGGTCGCGTCGAACTTCATTTCGTTTTCGGCGACGACTACGTTGAATTGCGTCCTGTGGATTTCTTCGAATTCCGGTTCAATTGCATCGTTGAACCATTCGCTGTTCAAGATTGTGCCGATAAAGCGACCGCGTTCTTTGGCAAGTTCTCTAATGGTCTCGTCTGCGGCGTTGGCGTTCATAAAGCCTACGCCTATAATTGCGGTGCACAATGCAAAATGCGATAAAGCTTGAATCTTTTTCATCTCGTATTCCTTTATCAACCCATTTGCACCAAAGCGAAAGATAAATAAAATGGTTGTAAAAGTCAAATACGAAAAAGCCCCGACGCGGTCAGGTCGGGGGCGTTGGAATGTGTATTAAATCTTCGCGAGGATAAAGAATGAATCTGTCATCCAGGAGGGGCAAGTCCGAAAGGATTCATGAAGTCTTTTATTTTATCGTAACTCTCTGAATCAAATTCGACATTCCGCTCTTGACGCGGACTACATAGAATCCTTCGGAAAGGTTATCCAGCTCTACGGCTCCGTTTTTGCATAGTGTGCTGAACACGGGGCGCCCCTGCATGTCGAACACGTCAACTTTAGTAGATTTGGCGGCGGTTCCCGTAATGAACAACGTACGACCGGCAATATGCATGGAAAGACTGCTGGGGGAGACGAACTGCTTGATGGATTGTTTTGGATCTAGGCCTGTTGAATCCTTCTTGGTCGTGTCCTTGACCGTAGTGTCTTTTTTAGTTGTATCCTTTACAGTGGTGTCCTTCTTGGCTGTGTCTTTGGGCGGTTCGTAAGTCTGGAGTCTCACCAAGATGCTGTCGAAAGCGGGCTTCGGTTTCAGGTTGTCGTCGTAAATAAGGCCTTTTTGCCTGTTCAGTCCGCCAAGCCAGCTCCATTTGTCAGATACGCCCCAAATCAGGTACGTGTCCGCATTCGGTTCTTCGAGGATGATGTCCAGGTATTGACGGAACGTTTGTCCCTGACGTTCAAGGTCTTTTTTGCTGACGTTGATGCCGCTCTTGAATCCGATATCGAGTTCTGTAATTTTCAGCTTGACATTAAGTTTTGCAAGTTCCTTGGCGAGAGAGCGGAGGCTATCTGGCGAGCCGATAAAGTGCTTATCGGTGGTGGTGTCTTCCACGTGCGTCTGCGAACCCACGCAATGGATAGGAATGCCGTTCTTGACCCAACGCTTCACCTGCTCCAGCAAGAAACCTGCTTTTGCCTTCGGGTTGATGCCTTGTTCGAGGTTGTAGTCGTTATAGCAGAGTTCGGCATCCGGGTCAACGGCGTGCGTCCATACGAAGGCGGAGTCGATGAATTCAGGACCGATACCTTGGTACCAGACGGATTGGGAGCGCCACATCGGTTCGTTGTTGCTGATGGCTTCGTTCACTACGTCCCATTCGGCGACTTTGCCCTTCCAGTGGCCGACCACGTTTTGGATGTGGTTCTTGAGCACCTTGAGCAGTTTTTGTTTGTCGTTCCTGTAGTTGTTCACCCAGCCCGGAACTTGGCTGTGCCAGGCGAGGGCGTGGCCGCGGACTCGCATCCCATTTTGCTGGGCGTACCTGACCATCTTGTCGCCATTGCCGTAGTTGAACCTGCCTTCCTGCGGCTCGGTTGCATCGAACTTCATCTCGTTTTCGGCAACGACAATGTTGAATTGCTGTTTGTGAATCTGTTCGTAATTGCCCGGAAGGCCTCCGCTGAACCATTGCGAGTTTAGAATCGCACCGATGTAGATATTGTTTTTCTCGGCAAGAGATCTGAGGGTTTCGTCAGCGGCGAAGGCGTTTGTCAAGCCTGCACCAAGAAGGGTTGTGCCAAGCACGAGACCCGCTAATGCGTGAGTCTTTTTCATCTTTTGTACTCCTTTTAACCCTAATCCTGGTTGTAACCCGTATAAAAAATAAATAAAAAGAGTCGCAAAAGATGTAAACAAAAATATGCGAAAGAACTCGTTATTGCTCGGAGGAATCTTGGGAAGGAAATTCGTTGCTTGCTTTTTTATTGTTGATTTGTTCTCGTTGAAAAAAATAGTTGAGAAAGAGTTTAGGGGCTGCGTTACGCTTTTGCAAAACTCGTTGTTCTATATGCTACGTTTGTTGCATATATGAGAGTTGTGTGCAAAAATTTGTAAAAATGTTCTATTTTTGTTGAAATTTTAAATTTTTTGTTGCATAAATCTATTGACTAGAGAAAATGAGGATTGTATATTTATAATTGTAAAAAACGATTAGGGAAACTTTTATGAAACGGATTTTGGCACTTCTAAGTTCTCTCATTTTCGTCATCGCATGCGGTGAAGATTCTTCCAGTGCGTTCGACGCATGGTCCGAAAATCAGTCTAGTTCCGCATGGATTGCTTCGAGTTCTTCGAACTCTCGCAATGACATAAACGCTTCATCCTCGTCATCCTGGAGCGGAGCGATAGGATCCAGTAGCAGTTCTTCCCGTCATTCCGGGCTCGACCCGGAATCTTCAAGTTCTTCTGCAAAAAAATTGTCGGGAGAAGTCTCTGGCGATCCATTGCAAATCTTCAAGACGCGGGTCCCGAAAAAAGCGGTTTATCACTGCGACTTAACGCAAGAATTGGGCGGTTTTGAAGGCGATTTCGACCAGAAAGATTGGATTTGTTCTTTTAAGTATGCGGGTATGGAAGGCTATGTTTATGTGCAGGCTTCGCCTACGGGGTGTACTTCGCATTGGGGCTTTTACCCTGATATTGGGGTCGATTCGGCTGTTATCTATGTCAACGGAAAGTATGAAACTTTGAATGACGTGACGTATGACTGGGGCGGAAATCATCATGCTGACTCATTCCGCTTTAGCTATGATGGCAAAGTATTTGAATATTCTCGTTCTTCAATAAACGGTTTTGCTTTTCGCCCTTGCCATGAAATGGATTGTCTCAAAGTTTATGAGGCCGATGGTACAACGCTTATAGAAGATGGTTGCAATTTTAATAGTGATGATTTAAGCAAAGTTCGGCAACTGCCGATTGTGTGCCGTTTTGCTAATTTAGAAGATGGTTCGTTTGGTGATTTTACCGACAATTTTGAACTTTGTCCGGGCGATAGTCGTTTGTCTGAATAGTGAAAAATAGTTTGTTAGGAGCTTATAATGCATTTGGGTCGTTTTGCTTATGTTCAATTCTTGCTTGCATCACTGATGGCGGCGTTGTTGGCGTGTAGTGATGACAATCCGGCTTTCGTTTTTCCTTGTGATGAACAATCCGGAGAATGTGGCGATGCAGTCTCTAGTTCATCCCGTCATTCCGGCCCCGACCCGGAATCTTCAAACGAAGCTGTTTCATCGTCCTCGACGAACGCTCTTTCATCTTCCAGTGATTTTCCGCTCCCTATTTTTATCCAGAATGATGATGAATATACCGGTTTTTACAAGCAAGATGGCTATACTGCTTTCCGCAAAATGTCGTATTCGTCCAAAACAGAAATGGGCGCAAGCTATTTGGTGAAGTTTGTCATTAGCGATTTTGGTACGGACTCCGCCGAAGTGCATTTTATGAATTCGATGAAGTATTTGTACCATTATGATTTTGCGGAAAAGGTGCTGGGTGATACGCGTTCGCTTGCCGTGTTCAATCAAGAAACTTATTTCAGTGCGGAGAAAAATACCGTAGCCGGAACGCTTGCGTATTATGCTTCTGTGGATTCCATGATAGCAATGACGTTCTTCCCGACGGATTATATTTCGCCCAAGCAAGTGGCAGATTCTTATAAGTTGATTGAAGAGCGGATGTTGTTCCTCGCCTTGAACGGCACGAAAAATCGACTGTTCTATATGCCTGCAGGTTCCACTGCTGAGAGGGCTGCTACCGAATATGCCAACGAATTTAAAAAAGCGGACATTCTCGTCTTTACGCATGCACAACTTTTTGGCGATGTGGTGATGCAAATCATGAACACGGGAACGGCTTATGGGACGCTCCGCAAGCTCACTGCCGCAGAACTCGATACGGCGATTGTCTCTTCGCATGATATCTTGATTCTTGAAACGCTCCCTGCCGAAATTCCGCTTGTCGCGGCGACCATCAGCAAGGACGCACAGACGCCGCTTTCGCATGTGAATCTTGCCGCTCAGGCGCGTAAAACGCCGAATATCGCATTTAACGGGAACGAACTCCCCGATAGTTTGCTCGCCCTTTGCGGAAAATTGGTAAAGCTCGACGTCAAGACGAATTCTTATACGGTAAGCGTGGCGACACTTGAAGAAGCTCAGGCGTTCTGGAACAAGAATGTGCGAGAACAGAAAACGCTTTCGTTCGATTTGTCGGATTCGGGACTCGTCGATTTTGCAAATCTCGATTTCGAATCGTCAAAATCGGTGGGCGTGAAGGCGGCGAATCTCGCGGTGCTGCACAAGTTGCTGCCCGAAAATACTCCTGATGGTTTTGCCGTGCCGTTCTACCATTACAGTCACTTTATGGATTATGCCCAAGTCACGGAGGAACTGTGCGGACGCTCTTTTGAGGATTGCGGGAAAGAAGGGCGTTCGTCTGAAATTTGTACGCAAGTGAAAAATGCTTGTGTCAGTGCCCTTCGGCAGGCTCAGGGTGCTGTATCTAGGGAAACAGAGCCTGCTGTGTCTCCGCGAGCGTCTCTCCGTGGCTACATCACAAACATTATTGCCCGTGATGATTTTAAGACCGATACGCGTCTGCGAGAAGCGTTGCTCGACAACATCCGCTACATGATCAAGCATATTCCCGTTGAAAAATCTTTTGGTGATGCTTTAGATGCAAAGGTTCGTGAACTTTACGGCGAAGCGGGTGTCCGTTTGCGTTCCAGTACGAATTCCGAGGATTTGGAAGACTTCAACGGTGCAGGGCTTTACAAGTCTGTCAAGGCCACGGCACGCGAGAAGGATTTGCCGTCCGATGAAATCCGCAAGGTGTGGGCTTCTGTGTGGAGCTTCAAGGCGTTCGAGGAACGGACTCTTTGGAACATCAATCACATGTCCGTGCAAATGGCTGTTGCTGTTCATGAAGCTTATCCCGACGAAGTGGCGAATGGGGTCATCATTACACAGAACATCGCGGACTATTCTGTGGCGGGTATTTACGCAAACATTCAAGTTGGCGAAACGTCGATTACGAATCCGGAAGGCGGTGAACTTCCGGAAATCATTTCGATTATTCCGTCTCCGCCTCCGCAGCGTGGCGTGCAGAGCGTTCTTTTGCAGCAATCTTCGCTTAGTCCCGATTCGCTGATTCTTACGGATGGTGAAATTTACATGCTTTACCAGATGGTCATGCAAATCCAAAACCGTTTTGCGGTGCTTTACAATGTGTATTCCGACGCACTTGCCCTTGACATTGAATTTAAGGTCATGGGGGAGGACCGCAAGTTGATTTTCAAACAAGTTCGCCCATATATTCTTTAAGAGGTGTTGATATGAATTTATATAAAATTTTGCCAATTTGCTTATTGCTTTTTATTGCTTGCTCGGACGAAAATTCCGATGGTATATTCAACGTGGAATCTGAAAATTTAATGAGTTCCTCTTGGATTGCTTCGAGTTCTTCGAACTCTCGCAATGACGTGAACAGTTCATCGAGCATTGCAGCCCCTTCTAGCTCCGCGGTTCTTGTGGAGTCCTCGTCTTCTGCGACCGTCCTCACGTCGTCAAGTTCCGCGACGGTCGCCGTGTCGTCGTCCGTGAATGCCCCCACATCCTCCTCCTCGACACCTTCTACGATTTCGTCATCCTCGGAGCGAAGCGGAGGGGATCTATCTAGTAGCTCCAAGGTCCCTGCTAGTGCTGAGTCTGGTCGAAGCAAGCCTGTCGAAGGGTCCAGTTCCTCATGGATTGCTTCGAGTTCTTCGAACTCTCGCAATGACGTGATGAGTTCATCGAGCATTCGCAATGACGTGAGCAGTTCGTCAAGCATTACAGCCTTTTCTAGCTCCGCGATTCTTGCGGAGTCCTCGTCATCTGCGACGGTTGCCGTGTCGTCCAGCAGCGAAACGCTCGCGGACCCGACGAAACTTTTCGATATCCGCGTTCCAAATCAGGAAGCTCTTTTCTGCATGGACAGCTCTGCATACACGGTGTTTAAAAGATATGTTGAAGAAAAAGATCTCATTTGTAGCTTTAAATATGATGGCGAAGAAGGCTTTGTGTATGTGCAGAGTAATCCGGCAAAATGTATCGGAAGCGAGCTAACCCCTGTATATGATGTTCATAAGGCAGAATTTTTTGTCAATGGTTCCAAACAAGAAATTACGGATGTGAAATACTACGGTGGCGGATCGCATGGAACTTATTCCATCAGGTTTACATACAAAGGCAAAGTTTTTGATTACGGTTATTCTACGATGGGCATGGGCGGTCGCCCTTGTCAGGATGTCGATTGTATGAACGTCTATGAAGCTGACGGAAAAACTCTTGTCCAAAATGGATGCGTCAAGAGAGAACGCTCGCTTCCGGTAGTTTGCCGCCATGCTAAAAAAGACGGAACTTTCACCAGTTTCGAAGATACTTACCACATTTGCGAATCAGATATTTTTGGGGATTAACTCTCGCTTTGCTTTGCTTTGAATTTTTGCCTTTTAAGTACAAAATTTTCGCCATTACGGCCAAGATAATAACGTATGGTAAAATTCCCCACCCCAAAAAATCCGGTAAGCTCGCCATCCGAAAACATTGCCATGGTTCCTATGATGAATGCGGGGATGAATGGAATAAATAGAATGAAAAAGACTTTCGTGTTGTTGGCTGAATTGAAAAGGTAATTGTAACGCAATAGCCGGGGGATGGAGATGGATGTGATTGTGGCAATCTTGAATCCTTTGGTCGCTTTGCAGGCTTGGGCAAATAAGTCGTACTTCACTTTACGAATTTTTCGATAATGCACTTATGCTCTTTTGTCTTTTCGTCGTAATTCACTCCGACAAACAGTAAATCGCCAGAATACTTTGCAAGGGCATTTCCGTAGTTCTTTGCTCGAATTTGTGAAAGTGCGGTTTTCTCGCGTGCATTTCGCTTGAGTTTAATAATCAATGCGGGCGTGTTTGGCACGTAAGGAATCATCACAACATCGGCAACACCCTTGCCAGCAGGCATCTCCTTGACAACCGTGTATTTCAAATTTGCATAGAAATACGCAAGGCAAATTACCGATTGGAATGTTCCTTCGTTATTGTAGTTTAGGTTATTACAAATTTGTTCGTGAGCCTTGTTCAAGGCCTCGGCTACCGCATCAGAATCACCTTCGATGGTGCTTTCCATCAGCTGCTTGCTGGAATCTACAAGCTCAATGAGCGTTTTATATTCCGGGGCCGGACGCACTGAAAGAATCCACTGGTCTCGTACTTCACGATTCGGGATGTAACACTGTTGTTCATCACGATTGTAAGCAAGATAACCCAGATGAACTAAATAAGTGAAAACATCGTCTTTGCTGTGAAAGTCCGTCATCGTATTCAGGTAACTATCCACATTCACATGCACGCGTCCACCGGCAATCATCGTCTTTACGTCATCCAAAATGCCGTCAAAGTTCATCAAAATAAAGTTCTGCAATGCCTCGTATGAACCGGTCTGCGTCCAATAACTCTGGAAATACTTGCGTCTTATTGTCGAAACAATAGACTCTGGGCTATAGGTTTCAATGCCGTTGATGTTGTAGCCATCGTACCAACGCTTGCATTCCTCGAAATCAACCGAATACTTGTCGCAAAGGGCTTGTACTTCATCTGCTGTAAAACCGACAAACTCAGCAAGCGACCAGGAATCACGCATGGTGAATTCATCGAACATATTCAGTTTCGACTGCACTTTGTCACGCACGATAGGCAAAATGCCGGTGATGTAAGCGAGAGCGATTGCAGGAGCGAGATTTTTGTTCTTGAACATGGCGTTCAAGAATGCGAGATACGAATTGAATACGGAGTCCGCCACGCGTTCGCGGATGAGAACATCGTATTCATCGATAATAATGGCAAACTGTTCGCCAGTGGTGGCGTATATTTTTAAAATAGAACTCGGTAATGAATCGGTTTCGTCAATACCTACAGTAGGAAATTGCTTCTGCAATTCTTTTCTAATTTCTCTTGTGAATATGGACGTAATGTCCCTTGTATGCGGGTCTATCTTTTCATCAGCACTCTTGTTCTCTTGATCAGAAAAGAACGCGTTTACGTCAAAGAAAATAACGTTCAGTTTATTCAAATACTTTTCAAAACGCGGGTCTTTGGCAATTTTCAAGTTGGCGAATAACTCTCGGCTGTCGCAGCCCTTGCTGAAATAGGCGCAAAGCATATCTTCGGCCATGCTTTTGCCGAATCGACGTGCTCGGGAAACGCAGACAAAACGTTTCTCTGTATTGACAAGCTCAATTATTTCTGCAATGAGCATGGACTTGTCCACGTAAATGGACGAATTCAGGCTTATTCGGAAATTTGCATTATTTGGATTGACGTAGATACCCATAACAATGAATATAATAAATCAATGATCCTTTGCAAAGATTGGTCAGTGCGGGAGTATCCAAATTGCCTTTTTATCAAAATAAGGGCAAAATTGATTCGAAATGAAAAATCTAAGGAGGTTGTCTCCGCTAGAGTGTGTCGGCTCATCGAAGATAAACGGAATGAGTAATAATAGGGGGATGGAGGCTGATATAGTTGTGGCTATTTTGAAACCTTTTGCGGCTTTGCTGGCTTGAATTATAAATTCCATGGGTTCTTCCATTTCAAAAATAAATATCTTTTTCTTTGAAAAGTTTAATTTGGAGGTATTTATGTCCCGTTCCTTGAAATTCGCTCTCGCTATGTCGGCGGTATTTGCCGCATCGGCGATGTTCTCCGCTTGCAACAAGCAAGAGGCCGCTCTCTCTAAGTCGTTGTCCGAAGGTAACACGGATGTGGCAGTGCAAGCATCCAAGTCTGTAGTGGTTTACTTCTCGCAGACGGGTGCGACCAAAAAGTTGGCTCAGATTTTCAAGGAAGCCCGCAATGCAGACGAGTTTGAACTCCAGCTGGTCAAGCCGCTCCCTTCGACTTACGATAGCACGATTGCCGAAGTCCGTACCGAACGCGAAAGCAAGCAGTGGCCCGCTCTCGTGAACGCAAAGCTCGACGTTGACAAGTACGATACCGTGTTCCTCGGTTATCCGATTATGTTCGGGACTTTTGCGACTCCGATTTACACGTTCCTCGAAGCGAACGATTTGAGCGGAAAGGTCGTGGTGCCCTTCTGCACTTATGGTAGCGGCGGTCGCAAGGCAAGTGCAAACGAACTCAAAACGCTTGAACCGAATGCCAACGTGACGCTTGCTTATGGAATTTCTAACAAGCGAATCAACGCCGAAGGCGGTGTCGAAACGGCTAAGGCCGAAGTTGCTGCGTTCTTCGGAAATCTCGAAACGGGAGCGACCGAAGAAACGCTTGTGGGCGGCTATTCTGAACAGCGTCCGCTTACGGCTGAAGATTCCGCTG
>JAEEGF012120110.1_pt1 | contig 11386 bp, 9 predicted proteins | sample 9134171 | NCBI WGS metagenome assembly JAEEGF01 (sample SAMN16246542, study PRJNA631951) | gut metagenome | biome: gut microbiome; feature: rumen; material: AP-attached | host: Bos | place: Iran: Karaj | collected 2018-10
CGCATCCTGCGTCTCTACGGCGAGATGCAACAGCCTCAGCTTATCGCCTCCGACATCATCATGGCACGCGAGGCCGAACCCATCGAGACCACCGAGCAGCTGAAGGCTGCAGTGCAACGCCGCTTGCCCCGCGGCAAGGAGAACAAGGTGCTGGCCCAGCTCTTCCAAGCCCTGCGCATCGAGGTGAACCAAGAGCTCGAAGCGCTGAGCGCCTTCCTCACGCAGTGCCCCGACGTGTTGAAGCCGGGCGGCCGCCTAGTGGTGATGTCGTACCACTCGCTGGAAGACCGTCTCGTGAAGAATTTCATGAAGACCGGCAACGCCGAAGGCAAGGAGGAGAAGGACTTCTACGGCAACCTATTGACCCCCTATACCCTCATCACGCGCAAGCCCATCGTCCCCAGCGACGAGGAGACCGAAAGCAACCCCAGGGCGCGCAGCGCGAAACTCAGAATCGCGGAAAGGAAACAATGACATGGAAGAACAGAAAGACAAAAAGAAGAAAAAGAAGGGTGGTAAGCGAGTGATGTCGGTCTTGGGTGGTACCTTCCTCGTGAGAGAGAACTTCACCAAGCAGTTTTTTTTCCTCGCCTATGTCACCATCCTGCTGATGGCCATCATCACCAACACCTATATCGCCGAGGAGAAGAACCGCGAGTTGATCAAGGCCAACAAGCGCCTCAACGACTTGCAGGTGGAATACATACAGGTGAAGTCGGCCATCATGGAGGCCTCGAAGCAGTCGGTGCTCGTGAAACGGTTGGAAGGCACGGGACTGAAAGAAGCCACCGAGCCATTGAAACGCATCAGTGTGAGTGTTGAACCTGAAAAGATTGTGGAGCCATGACGACCGACCCGAAAACCGATACCCTTTGGAAGACCTATCTGGTCTATATCCTCGTGCTTGTCTTCGGCATCGCCATCATCGCGAAGATCATCCTGGTGCAGACCAAGGACAACAAGGAACTGGAGAAGCTGGCCGAGAAGCGCGAATACCGCGTCGACACCTTGGAGGCTTCACGCGGCAACATCTTCTCGTCCGACGGGCAGCTGATGGCCACCACCATACCGCTCTACGATGTCTTCTTCGATTACAAGTCAGTGGACTCGGTTTTCCTGGCCGAAAACATTGACTCGCTGTGCGGGCAGATGGCCAATCTGTTCCCCAAGCGCAACCGCGAGCAGTGGAAGGCTTTCTTCGCCGAAGGCAGAGCCAAGAAGAACCGTCACTATAAGATCGCTCTCAACATCACGCAGACGGAGCTGCGCCAGATGCAGCAATTCGTCATCTTTAACCGTGGCCTCTACAAGAACGGCCTCATCATCGACAAGAAGATCCGTCGCGAACATCCCTATAAGGACCTCGCCAGCCTCATGCTCGGCATGGCCAACGAGAAGAAGGGCTACTTCTTCGGCCTTGAAGGTGCCTACAACGACTACCTCAGGGGACAGAACGGCCGCCAGCTGGTGCGTCGCATCCACCACGGCGGTTGGATTCCCGTCGACTCCGACGACAACACCGACGCCTTGAACGGCGACGACGTCATCACCACCTTCGACATCAAGTTGCAGGACATCGTGGAGAGCGCCCTCAACAATACGCTGACCGTCAACAAGGCTGAACAAGGCTGCGCCATCCTGATGGATGTGGAGACGGGTTACGTGAAGGCCTTGGCCAACCTGAGCCTCAACCACGAGACGGGCAAATACGAGGAACTCTATAACGTGGCCTTGGCCGAGCGCTACGAGCCAGGGTCGGTGTTCAAGATCGCCTCGATGGTTGTGCTGCTCAACAACAACGAGAATATGAGCCTCAGCGACCGCGTGAACATTGGCATGGGCCCCATCAAATTCTCGAACCGCGTCATGAAAGACGACCACAGCTTCGCCAAAGGCGGTGTCTGCACCGTGCAGGAGGTCATCGAGCAGTCGTCGAACAAAGGCACTGCGGTTTTGGTCACCAAGAACTTCGCCGCGCATCCCGAGAAATACGTCAACGGCCTGTATGCCTTGGGCCTGAACAAGAAGATCGGCACGGGCATCACAGGTGAGGCCCAGCCCGTCATCAAGCACCCCGACGACAAGACCAAGGACGGCCGCAAGCTCTGGTCGAACGTGTCGCTACCATGGATGTCGATTGGCTACGAGGTCAACGTCACCCCGATGCAGCTGCTGATGCTCTACAATGCCATCGCCAATGGCGGTCGCATGATGAAACCCCAGTTCGTCACCGAAATCCGTCGCGGTGAGCAGACTATCGAGAGATTCGAGCCCATCGTACTCAGCGAGCACATCGCTTCGCCCGAGTCGATCGAGAAGATACAGACCATGTTGGAAGGTGTGGTGCTGCGTGGCACTGCCCGACGCCAGTTTGCCGGCTGTGTGGTCGGCGTGGCGGGCAAGACCGGTACGGCACAATACTACGACAAGGTGCAGGGTTACGCCTATCACGAGCCCGGCATCGGCCGTAAGCTCTATAACACCACCTTCGTGGGCTATTTCCCCACCGACAAGCCGCGTTACAGCTGCATCATCATGGTGAGTCGCGCCCGTGGCGCCAAGTGGGCTGCCGGTGGCGTGTCGGCGCCCGGATTCAGGGAGATTGCCGAAAAGGTGTATGCCACGCGCATCGGCATCAGCGAAGACGACAGCATCACGCTGAAAGCCGACAAGGCCCACGCCCCTATCCTCGTACGTCACGATAAGGAATCCTATTACCTCAACAGTGTTGCCAAGCCCTTCAACGACTATGCCATCAACGGCGATTGGGTGACGGTGGAGCGCAACGAGAACGGGCAAATCACCATGCACGAGGCCAAGCTCGCCGAAAACAGGGTTCCCAACGTGATCGGCATGGACATCACCGATGCCGTCTATCTCTTGGAGAACATGGGCATCAGCACCGAATTCACGGGTCAAGGCGTCGTCAAGGAGCAGTCGCTGCACGCAGGCGACACCGTCAGGACCAACAGCAAGATATACCTAAAACTTGAGAAATGATGAAGATCAAAGACATATTGACGAATTGCAACCTTCTTGAGATTGTGGGCGAGAAAGACGTCGACGTCACCGACATCGCCTTCGACTCTCGCAAGGTGGCCCAGGGAACCTTGTTTTTTGCCGTCAAAGGCACCCAAGTCGACGGCCACGACTACATCGACGGCGCCATCGAGAAAGGCGCTTCGGTGATTGTGTGTGAGAAGCTGCCTCGCAAGAAAGCCGAAAACGTCACCTACGTGAAAGTGGACAACTCTGCCTACGTGTTGGGCGTCGGTGCCTCCAATTTCTTCGGCAACCCCTCGGAAAAGCTGAAACTGGTAGGCGTGACGGGCACCAACGGCAAGACCACCATCGCCACTTTATTATATAGGCTCTTCACCGAGGCGGGCTATCCTTGCGGACTGCTTTCGACCATCGAGAACATCATCAAGCGCGACGTCGTCCCTTCAACGCATACCACACCCGACCCCATCGAGTTGAACACCTTGTTGCAGGAGATGGTTGACAAGGGCTGCGAATACGCCTTCATGGAGGTGAGCTCGCACAGTGTGGCGCAGGACCGCATCGCGGGTTTGCACTTCGCTGGTGGTATCTTCACCAACCTGACGCATGACCACCTCGACTACCACAAGACCATGGCCAACTACCGCAACGCCAAGAAGAAATTCTTCGACGACCTGCCGCAGAGTGCCTTCGCCTTGACCAACCTGGACGACAAGAATGGTGCCTACATGCTGCAAAACACCCAAGCCCGCAAGATGAGCTACGCCTTGAAACACGACGCCGACTTTAAGGGCGTCGTCATGGAAAGCCACTTCGACGGCATGCTGCTCAAAGTGAACGGTACGGAGATGTTCACCCAACTCGTCGGCGGGTTCAATGCCAGCAACATCTTGGCCATCTATGGCGCGGCCACCGCCTTGGGCTTCAACAAGGATGAGCTGCTGATCGAAATCAGCAAGCTGCGTGGTGCCAACGGCCGTTTCGACATGGTGCATTCCGAGAAGGGCATTGTCGGCATCGTCGACTACGCCCACACGCCCGATGCCTTGGAGAACGTGCTTGTCACCATCAATGAAGTGCGTTGCCATAAGGAAACGCTGATCACAGTGGTGGGTTGTGGCGGCAACCGCGACACCACCAAGCGCCCCGAGATGGCTGCTGTGGCCGTCAGGCTCAGCGACCGCGTCATCCTCACCAGCGACAACCCGCGCAACGAAGACCCCGACGAGATCATCCGCCAGATGAAAGCCGGTGTGGCCGAGGAAGACCAAGGCAAGGTGCTGAGCATCACCAACAGGCGCGAGGCCATCCGTACCGCTGTGGCCTTGGCCAAGAAGGGCGACATCATCCTGCTGGCAGGCAAGGGTCATGAGAACTATCAGGAAATCAACGGAGTAAAGAACCATTTCGACGACAAGGAAGTGTTGTCGGAAGCATTTAAGGAGGCATAAGCCATGTTGTACTATCTGTTCAATTATTTGAATCAATGCAATTTCCCTGGCGCGGGCGTGTTCAACTACGTCACCTTCCGCGCTGCCGTCGCCGTCATCCTCTCGTTGGTGGTGGCCGTGTGGTTCGGCAATTGGTTCATCAAGATGTTGAAACGCAAGAAGATAACTGAGACCCAGCGTGATGCCTCCATCGATCCCTACAACACCAAGAAGGTGGGCGTGCCCACCATGGGCGGCGTCATCATCATCACGGCTATCCTGGTGCCTGTGTTGCTGGTGTGCAAGCTCCACAGCGTCTACACTCTCCTGATGATTGCCACCACCTTGATTTTGGGTGTTTTGGGCTTTGCCGACGACTATGTGAAGACCTTCAAAGGCAAAAAGGACGGTTTGAAGCCTGTAGTGAAGCTGGGCGGACAGATCCTGCTCGGTCTCCTAGTCGGCCTGACCTTACGTTTCAGCCCTGCAGTGCAAATCAACGAAACCGTTCAGGTGAAGATCGAGGACAACAAGGAAGTGGTGGTGAAGAGTCCCGACGTGAAGTCGACCAGGACCACCATCCCCTTTGTGAAAAACCACAACCTCAACTATGCCGACCTGTTCAAATGGGCAGGTGAGAAGTGGATGTACAACCTGGCATGGGTCTTCTTGGTGCTGCTCACGGTGTTCATCGTGGCGGCAGTCTCCAACGGCTCCAACCTCAACGACGGCATGGACGGCATGGCCTCGGGCAACTCGGCCATCATAGGCTTAACCTTGCTCATCTTGGCCTATATTTCCAGTAATGCGGTCACGGCGAATTACTTCGATTTGATGTATATTCCTGGAAGCGAGGAACTTGTGGTGTTTATGGGCGCTTTCGTGGGTGCCCTCATCGGCTTCTTGTGGTTCAATTCCTTCCCGGCGCAGATTTTCATGGGCGACACGGGCAGCCTGACCATAGGCGGCATCATCGCGGTGTCGGCCATCATCATGCACAAGGAGCTGTTGCTGCCTTTGCTCTGCGGCGTGTTCCTCTTCGAGATCCTGTCGGACTTGGACGTGAAGCGTTTCGTCAAGACGGGCAAGAAACACCGCATTTGGAAGAAAGGCCCCTTGCATGATCATTTCAGAACATCATATAGCGACTTTAAAAAGACATGGCCTAACAGCACGGTCACCTTCAAGGGTCACGGCGAAGGCCACAACACCGTCCACCATGAGGTGAAGATCACCATCCGTTTTTGGATCGTCACGATATTGTTGGCGGCATTTACTTTGATAACGTTTAAGATTCGATAAACAATTGTACAGACGCACGGCCGTGCGTCTCAACTCTCAACACTAAACTGATAAGATGACTTACTACGAAGAAATAACAAACACGAGATTAAAACGTCCTACCACCATGGTGGATGGCATATCGTCGAAGGTTTTGCAAATCAGGAAAGAAAGCATCAAGCTGAGCCTCAGCGACTTGAATACCGTTGAACATCGTCAGGAGTACATCGCCACCATCGACGGCGTGATGTATTACGACGACTCGCGTGCCGAGAACGTGAATGCCACTTGGTTCACCTTCCAGAACATCGTGAAACCCGTCGTGTGGATTGCTGGAGGCGACGACAGCCAAGCCGATTTCAAGGACCTGAAAAAGGCAGTGAGGGAGAAGGTGAGGGCCATGGTCTGTGTCGGTGAAGGCAACGCCAAGTTGAAGAAGGCCTTCCACAAGGACATCACGGAGATCTTCGAGGTGGAGAGCGTCGACGAGGCGGTCAACCTGGCCTCGTTGCTGGCGCAGGACGACGACATCGTGCTATTCTCGCCTGCCTGCAAGTCGGCGACAGGGGAGAGCTACACCGAGCGTGGTACCCTTTTCACGGAAACCGTAAGGAGAATGGAAAATGAGCGTCATTAGTAAAATACTGAAAGGCGACAAGGTTATCTGGATCGTAGCCTTGATTTTGGGCGTCATCTCGCTGATTGTGGTGTATAGCGCCACCAGCGCTTTGGCGGTCTCGAAATACGAAGGCAACACCGGTCGTGTGGTGATGAAGCACCTGGGCATGCTGGTTTTCGGTTTCTTGATGATGATTGCCGGTTCGCGAATCAACTACAAGCGCTATGCGAAGCTGGCCTTGCTGCTGATGATTCCTTGTCTGGCCTTGCTGCTCTACACCTTGGTGTTTGGCCGCAACATCAACGACGCCAGCCGTTCCATCAATCTTGGTGGCTTCTCGTTCCAGCCCAGTGAGATGGCCAAGATCATCCTTATCACCTACTTGGCCCGTCAGATTATCATGATGGAAGGCTCGGTCTACAAGTTCAAGGACTTCCTTATCAAGTTGGCCGCGCCCATCCTGCTGACCGCCGCCTTGATCTTCTCTGAGAACCTCTCGACCGCTGTCATCCTGATTGCCGTATGCATGGTGCTGCTCTTCATCGGAAGGGTGAAATTCCTGCATATCATGGCTTTGGTCGGTCTCTGCGTCATCGGCATGGGTGCCTATCTGGGCTTTGATGCCGTGAAGACAGGCATTCAAAACCGTAAGGGTGTCAAGGCGCAGCAGGAAGCTGTGGCTCATGGTGAGTCGGTTGAATACAAGGAGAAGCAGAACCGTATCCAGACTTGGGCCAACCGCCTGAAATCGATGGGCGAGGACAAGGAGAAAGTGGATCCTTTCGACGACAAGCACATGCAACGCACCTATGCCGACATCGCTGTGGCTTCGAGCTCCATCTTCGGCAAGGGTCCGGGCAAGAGCGAACAACGCAACTTCCTGCCGCATCCCTATTCCGACTTCATCTATGCCATCATCGTGGAGGAATATGGACTCATCGGAGGCATCATCGTGCTGTTGCTCTATGTCATCCTCTTCACGCGGGTGTTGCGCATCGTCATCAAGCGTCCGCTCACCTTTGGCGCCCTCATGGCCTTTGGGTTGGGCTTCTTGGTCATCCTGCAAGCCATGATCAACATGGGGGTCTCCATAGGCCTGTTGCCCGTCACGGGACAGCCTTTGCCCTTGGTGAGCATGGGTGGCACTTCATTGATGGCCACGGGTCTCATCATCGGCATGATCCTGAGCGTCACCCGAAGCATGGAAGACGAGGAAATGAACAAGGAACAGGAAATACAAGCCATAACGGAAACAACTGAAACTATTGAAGATGAAACAGAACCTGAAAGTCGTGATTAGTGGTGGTGGCACGGGCGGACATATCTTTCCCGCCATTGCCATTGCGGATGCCTTAAAGCGTAGATTCCCCGAGGCCGACATCCTCTTTATCGGTGCGAAAGGCCGTATGGAGATGGAGCGCGTGCCCAAGGCGGGTTATCCCATCGAGGGCCTGTGGATCAGCGGATTCACCAAGGATTTGTCGGTGTTGAGTCTGCCTTTCAAGCTCATCAGCAGCCTGAGCAAGGCCCGCCGCATCTTGAAGCGTTTCCAACCCGATGCTGTCATCGGCGTGGGTGGTTTCGCCAGTGGTCCCACCTTGAAGGCTGCTAACTGGTTAGGCATCCCTACCATCATCCAGGAGCAGAACTCCTATCCGGGCAAAACGAACCGCAACGTGGGCCAGAAGGCCAAGGCCATCTGCGTGGCCTACGACCATCTCGACCAATGGTTCCCTGCCGAGAAGATACATTTCACGGGCAATCCTTTGCGGGCCAACATCGCCCTTAACGGTACACGTGAAGAGGCCGCTGCCTTCTTCAACCTTGACCCGGTGAAGCCTGTCGCCTTGTTGGTGGGTGGCAGCCAAGGGGCCTTGGGCATCAACAAGGGTATCAGCGCACAGCTGGCCGCCTTTAAGGACACCGACTTGCAGCTTATCTGGCAGACGGGCAAGACCTATATCACCCAGGCCCAAGAGGAAGTGAAGGCCTTGGGGTTGGAAAACCAAGTGAAGCCCACCGTCTTCATCGACCGCATGGACTTGGCTTACGGCTTGGCCAATGTGGTCATCTCGCGAGCCGGTGCCATGTCGATTTCGGAATTGGCCTTGGTGCAGAAGCCTGTCATCTTCGTGCCGCTGCCTACTGCCGCCGAAGACCATCAGACCAAGAACGCCCAGCAACTCGTCGACGCCGAGGCCGCCCTCATGGTGCGCAATGCCGATGCGGAGCAGGAACTCATTCCTGCGCTGTTCAAGCTGAAAGATGACAAGGCATTGCAAGACAAATTAAGCGAAAACATCGGCAAGTTCGCCCGTCCGAATGCCGCCGATGATATTGTGGATCAGATTATCAAAGCCATTGAATCATAAATGAATAACGGAGAAGGACATACAATCTACATGTTAGGTATCGGCGGCATCGGCATGAGCGCCTTGGCCCGCTACTACCATAGCCAGGGCTGCACCGTGGCCGGATACGACCGCACACCTTCCCCGTTGACGCAACAGTTGGAGCGTGAGGGCGTGGCCATCCATTATGAAGACCAACCCGAACTATTGCCCGCCCTCATTGACTTCGTCGTATATACCCCTGCAGTGCCTCGCGACCTCAAAGAATTTGAGGTCTTGCGCCACCGCAACCTGCCCATCATGAAGCGTTCGGAGGCTTTGGGCAAGGTCACGGAAGGACACTTCACCATCGCCGTGGCAGGCACGCATGGCAAGACCACCACCACGGCCATGGTCGCCCACATCTTGAACGAATGTGGAATGAACACCACCGCCTTCATCGGCGGCATCGCCAACAACTTCAACAGCAACTTGTTGCTGAGCAAGGAAAAGGAATTCGTTATCGTGGTGGAAGCCGACGAGTTCGACCGTTCCTTCCTCCATCTCCATCCCGACCTCAGCATCATCAACTCCATCGATGCCGACCATTTGGACATCTATGGCGACAAGCAGCATGTGGTGCAGGGCTTCAACGACTTTGCCCACCTCACCGAACGCAACGTCATCGTCAAGGAAGGTCTGGCCGTGGAGGCTTGGAACAAAGTCAGCTTTGGTTTCGGCGAGGGCAACGACTATCGGATTGAAAAGAAGTGGTCGAGTAGGGGCACCACCCAATTTGCCATCCTTTGTGAGGGTCGCGACTATGTCGTTACCCTACCCATGGCGGGCGACCACAACATACTGAATGCCACGGCAGCCTTCATCGCATCCCGAAAGGCTGGTATCGACGGTGAGGCCATAGCCGAAGCGCTCTCCACCTTCAAAGGCGTGAGGCGTCGTTTCGACATCCGTGTGAACAATGAGAAATACTGCTATATAGACGATTACGCCCATCATCCTGAGGAGATCCGTTCCTGCCTGACCGCGGTTAAAGATGCTTTTCCTGAGAAGCGTCTCACCTTGGTCTTCCAGCCCCATCTGTTCAGCCGCACGCGCGACTTTATGGACGAGTTTGCCTCCGTTTTCGGCTTGGCCGACGAGCTCATCCTGCTGGATATCTATCCTGCCCGCGAGAAGCCCATCGAAGGTATCACCTCGGCGGCCCTGTTGGAGAAGGTGCAACTCGCTGACAAGAAAATCTGCTCGAAGTCGGAGTTGGTTGGATTGATCGAGAGCGAGAAGCCCGAACTGCTCATCACCATGGGTGCCGGCGACATCGACCGTTTTGTTGAACCTCTTGAAGAACTGATAAAGACATGGTAAAGAAGATATTAAGCATATTGTTGTGGGTCGTTACGGCTGCCGGAATCGTGTTGCTGTTCGTTTTCGCGCGCGAGAACTATTTGAAGGCTCCTGTGAAGTCTGTCCAACTGATTACAGACACTGATACAGGCTTTGTGAGGAAGACCGTCTTGCATGATGAGATCGAGCGGCTTTGCAACAAGAGAAACATCGGTACCATCGACATGATGTCCATCAAGAAAGTGATGGACGACAACTCGTGGATTGAGAGCAGCGCCTCATATATCGACCTCGACGGCACGCTTAATGTCAGCTTCAAGGAATATGAGCCGTGGTTCAGGGTGTATGGCAAGAATGGCCGTTCCGTTTATGTCACTCGCAACGGCGTTGTCATTCCCCCGAGCCGCATCTATACGCCCTATGTGTTGGTGGCCAGCGGCAACTTCGAGCTGAGGAGCGACTCGGTCGCCTATCGCCTCAACGATAGTCTCGACAGCGACAAGAACCTGCTCAACGCCTTGCATTGGTGCGGTGCTATCGAGGATAACGACTTCGTGAGCCATTGCATCGGGCAGCTGTATTGCAACAAGAAAGACATGTTTGAGATCACAGTGAAAGGCTTTGACGGCAGGGTGATTGTGGGCGACACCTGCGATGCTGCCGACAAACTGAACCGTCTGGAAGTCTTCATGAAGCAGCGCATCAACAGTCATGAGACTAAAAACTTGAAAAGTATCAACTTAAATTATAAAAACCAAATTGTCTGTACTAAACGATAATGTTATGAGTGAAGGTAAAATCATCGTCGGATTAGACATCGGCACCACCAAGGTGGCATGCATCGTAGGCCAGAAATCCGACAACGGAAAAATTGAAATCCTGGGATACGGCAGAACCATATCCACAGGTGTGCGTCGTGGTGTGGTCACCAACATTTTCGACACCGTCGAGGCCATCAAGACAGCCGTCAAGCAGGCCTCCGACCAGTCGGGCGTCGAGATCAACCGCGTCAGCGTGGGCATCGCTGGTCAACACATCAAGAGCCTGCAACACCGCGGTGTCTTGATGCGCGACAACCACGAGACCGAAATCTCGGAAGCCGAGTTGGAACGTCTGCGCAACGACACCTTTAAGATCAACATGACGCCAGGTGAGGAAATCATCGACGTCATCCGTCAGGACACTTACGTGGATGGTGAGCTGGCGGGCAATCCCGTGGGCATGTTGGGCAGTAAGATTGAGGCCAACTTCCACGTCATCATCGGCCAGACCTCGGCGGCCAAAAACATCGTCAAGTGCATCCAGAGCGCGGGCTTGGACATGGACTATATGATCCTTGAACCCATAGCCTCGGCCCAGGC
>JAEEGF011696673.1_pt1 | contig 11385 bp, 7 predicted proteins | sample 9134171 | NCBI WGS metagenome assembly JAEEGF01 (sample SAMN16246542, study PRJNA631951) | gut metagenome | biome: gut microbiome; feature: rumen; material: AP-attached | host: Bos | place: Iran: Karaj | collected 2018-10
CACCTTCACCTCCTCCACGCTCCGTGCTGGATAGCTCATGGTGATGTCTGTCAGCACACGAGGGGTACAGGAGGCTAACAGTATGGCTGCCAAGATTACCACCACATAGTTTACAATCCGCTTTTTCATTATTGTTCTTTTATTCATTTCTGTATCTCAAAATATATAAGTGCACACCGGAACCGACCCCTGTGTGTTTACTTGGCTATATATTTACTTTTCTGAATTTTTTATTCATTTTCTGCATTTCCAACTATAGATCAGTAAAGACCCAGTGATTTATGATTCCTATATGTTTCCATCAAAAGTGGATTACAAGAACCGTCCCGATTTTCCTTAGCTCGACGGCCCGAAGGGGAAAGTCAACCGTCCCCGATTTCTCCCTGTTTCTCATTCAACATATCTTCCGTTATTTCTATCTTAAACTCCATTCTTTGTAAGACCTTATAGGGAAATATAGCACCATAATCATAGATGTTGTTGTCACGAATCTCATCGATTGAATGCTTTTTATAAGTATCTTCGCGAAGTACGACAATGGCTATAGGATGTTCCTCCAAATCATCACTACCAAATATTGATATGCTATCACGTAAGACTTCTGTAAAGTAGTATTCTCCCATGACATTTTTTGTTGATATTTCGCCTCCGTAGTTTATCATATAAAATAGCGGGGCATTTGTTTTGTTAATGACTTTAACAGCTTGGGCTCCTTCCTTAAACTCAGAGAGTAAATCAGCCATAAATTCACATGACTGTAGCAATAATAATAGTGCAACAGACATGATTAATAGTCCTATTTTCTTTTTCCTCTCCATTTTTTAAGTAACGTTATAATATAAAGAAAATTGTTGTAGTTAAAATAATCATGGGGTCAGGTTTTTGAAGTGAATTTCATTCAAAAGCCTGTCCCCTGTGATTTTTGATAATGATTGTCCGTGACGTGCGGTTTCCCGCATCGTCATACGTGAAGTGTAGTGTGCTTTGTCCAAAGCACACTACAGGGGCTACCATCATAAGCAGCAATATCATACGTTTGTTCATCATACTAACAGTTTCTATAGTCCTATATATCCCCAGAAGCACCAGTTGCCCATGACAAGCTGTATCTCATAGTCACCTGAGAGGGTTGAGGGCAGGACAACTTCCTTCGTGGCAGAAGTGACAACCGTAGAATAGACCACCGTCTCATACTCATCCTTTATATAAAGTACATACTCAGGATGACTGGCTTCGAAAGTCAATGTGTAATCATCAAGATAGACGGTAGGAAGATCAACAGGGGTTCTCGCCGGACCATCACCAACTGGCGTCGGATCAATCCATCCTAGGTTTAAATAAATTTGGTTACCTCCTGGCGTCTGCGCCATTGCATGAGTGTTAATAAAAAAGCAACTCATCAGAATAAACAATAAATTCTTCATATCTTTTTGATTTAAAAGTTCGGCACAAAAGTATTCGAACAAAATCATATATGCAAAGAAAAGACAATGTAAGAATTAAGCGGAAATTAAGTTTTCCGCTTTAATATTCTGATTGTTAGTGTGGTAAGAAAAAACTAAGGAATTATTAAATAAAGTTCTATTTCTAATAGAGTTCATTTAATTTTGCGATTAATTCTTTTGCTCCTCCTTCGTTAAGCCTAAACAGTTTGCTTAAGACAGATGCGCTCATTTGTGAAATACGGGCAGGGGAAACACTTAACATATTGCTTATTTCCTTCGATTGAAATCCTAAACGGAAAAGTACGCACAAATCGAATTCTCTACTATTGAGATAGTTTTGCTTGGATAGTAAAAGATTATTCAATTCTGGCAAACAATCTATAACCATTATGCGGCATGTGCGCAATTCTTCGTTACATAGAGGTAATCCTCTTCTGGACTTTTTAAGAAGGGACTGAAAGATTTTAGATCGTTTTATTTGCTCTTCCTTTTCAGCACGGCTTTGTAGGGTCTTCTGCTGGTCTTGATTTAACTGACTTTTCAAGTGTTCTATTTCTTGTTCTTTTTCTTCAACGAAACATTTCAGTTCTGAATAGTCTGAAGCCATGTCTCTTAATTGCAGGACCTCTGATTGTGTTCGCTCCAATCTCTCAAGGGTGTTATGATACCTCTTTTTGCTTTCTTTCTTCTCCTTATACATATTATATATGATAAAGGAAGCTACACTAACGCATAATAGAAGAAGTAGCATTGTTAGCAGCCTTTTATTTCTTTCGAGCAAAGCTTTTTCTGTTTCTTTTCTTGCTATTTCCTGGTGACGACTATAGTCATACATCGCCTGCATTCTTGCCACTTCATCCGTTGCCATTTGGGCATACATGGAGTCATTCATGGCATAGGAGTATAATGCATACTTGGCCGCAGAATCTGGCAAGTGCTTTCTTTGAAATAACATGGACAATCCATGTGATCCAGCATTCTGGTTGTTATTGTCTTTTCCATATTGCAACTCTTTCCTGAAATAAAACTCCGCCGAGTCAATGGCATTAATATTAAGGAAAAAAAGACCTTTATAATAATAGTATATTTCTCGTCCAGTTTCTATATTTTTTTCATTGTCAAAAAGACCTGATAATAGTTCGTAAGTATTCATGTTCTCCACAACCTGATTTCTCTCGTCTTCATGAATTAGCAAATATATCGATCTGCCTTTAGCCCTTGCATATTGTGGTATCATATTATGGTATTTATACCACATTGCTAATGTGTCTATAGTAGCGATTGCAATCTTTGTTTCTTTTCTTTCTTCAAGAATACTGTATTTTTGCCAATAATAGGACATTGCGGTTAAGGTATCTTTAGCCCTAAACGCATATTCTATTGCTTGATTGATAATTGGTAGTTGTTTTTGCCCAAGTCTTTGATAATATAACACCTGCCCCATTTGCCCATATACTCTGCTGAGTTGTGCGAAGTTGCAGTCCAGAGCTGTAGTATCAGCACGTTCGATAGCCTGTTGGTAACACTGGAGAGCCATAGGTGCTTCGCCCATGTCTCGGTAGGCACAGCCGAGAAGGTAGTGGGCGCGTACCTGTTCGTTGGGTGTGCCGTGAGTGTCGTAGAAGTCTGCCACTTCCTGCAGGATGGTGTCGGAGGGCAGCGTGTCGTAGCACTTGTTGGCGGCATCGGCCAGCAACAGGTAGTAGTACATACGGTCGGCTCGTGACTGTGGCACGTCCATACGTTTCAGCTGTAGTAATGAGGAGTCGGGACATGTCTGCAACAGGCTGTCTGTAGCCACCAGTTGCGGCTGTCGGCTGGTGCTGGTACATCCTGACAGCACCACCGCCAATATGCAGATTATGTAAACTAAGTTCCTCATGCTGTGTGCAAAGATACGAATAAGCGAGTACAATACAAAATAAATCCATTTATTTTTATTGTCGAGCGGAAGTACCTTCGGCCGTCTGGCCAGAGGTACAACATTATTTGAACATAGCATCATCTATACTGATAATTTTCAGACCACACTGGCAGAGAGGTGCCGTCTCTCTGGGAGAAACCCCTGGGGAAACTAGGAGAAACCCCCGGGGAAACAGGGAGAATCTGCCAGTGAAAAGGGGAGAAAGGGTAGGGGAAACAGGAACACAGCGGCCGCTGTGCATTATAACACCGCCCGCTGTTAGAACTAACAGCGGGCGGTGTTCATTCTAACAGCGGGCGGTAAAACCCTGTTTTCCTATCACCTATTCTTTAGAGGCATCCCGATAGCACAGCTTATTGCCATACTTAAACTTTCTCAGACGGGGATACTCTCCTTGGCACAGCTTGTTCAAAAACACTCTGGCGGTGTTATACTTCATGCCCGTCAGTGCCACAAAGTGGTCAATGCCAAAGGAATTCCGATTAGCGCAAAGCTCCTGAAGCGCCGCTTCAATGGCACCACTCTGCCGCAGTTCGTGGATGGGCTTTCGCTGCAGCACGTCATACTTCTCGCGGAATCCGGTGTCCAGATACTTCTCCATGGCACTGACGAACTCCTTGGAGGGTATGAACTCAATGGTGGCCAGACTCACGTCCTTGCTCTTGATCTGCTTGGGGTCAGTAAAGTCGCCTGACAGCTTCAGCTTCGGCGCAAACGAGCCAATGGGTGTCTCTATGCGTGACCCGTCGTGCATCAGCCATGTCCCCACATCAAGGAACAAGGTAAAGAGACGTCTCATCTCGCCACTGACCATGCCACGATACTTGTGGCAGAAATCGTCAATGGAGTCAATATTATACTTGAACTTTTGGGCGGGACGCACGTAGAGCAACGGTTTGCCGTCCGCACCGTTTGTGGGGCGCGGCAGCACTTCATAGAGCATTCCATCTTTCTTTCTGGGCATAGCAAATCTCCTTTCTTTCTGCAAAGGTAAAAAAAGAAAGGAGAAAAACAAATTTTTTTATGAAAAAAATTGCAATTATACTTTTGTCAGCCATGAGGAACTACTGTCCGCCATCCAGCTGGACCGTCAGTCCTTCCTGGCCTCGCCGGGCAACACGCCGAATTCGTCCTTGAAACACTTGGTGAAGTAGCTGGGTGCGGTGAAGCCTACCTGGTAGGCTACCTCGCTGATGGTGAGGTCGGTGGTGGCCAACAGCTTCTTGCCCCGGATGAGACGTGCCTTGCGCAGCTGCTCGTTGGGTGTCTGCCCCGTCAGGGCCTTTACCTTGCGGTAGAGCTGGACGCGGCTAAGTCCCATTTCGGCACTGATTTCCTCGACACTCAGTTCGCTGTTGCTCATGTTGCCCTCCACCACGCTGCGGAACTTGTCGATGAAGGGGTCCTGAGGCACTTCTGCTGCTGTCTTTTGTGCTGGCTCCGCGCTGCCAAAGAGGCTCTTCAGACGCAGGCGGCTGTGCAGCAGGTTCTCGATGCGGGCCAGGAGCAGGTCGGCCTGGAAGGGCTTGGTGATGTAGGCGTCGGCACCGCTGCGGTAGCCTTCTATCTGGTGCTGGTTGAGGGCTCGGGCAGTGAGCAGGATGACGGGGATGTGGCTGGTGGCCATGTCGTCCTTGACCTGCTGGCAGAACTCCAGTCCGTTCATGACGGGCATCATGACGTCGGAAACGATGAGGTCGGGCACTTGTTCACGGGCGGTCTTCAGGCCTTCTTGTCCGTCGGCAGCCTCCAGCAGCTGGTAACGCCCTTGCAGAATGGTTCGCAGGTAGGTGCGTATGTCGGCATTGTCATCGACGATGAGCAGCGTGGCGGCAGCGTTCTCGTCGGTGGTGTCGTCGGTGGTGTCTGCCGTCGCGGGTGCTGCGGAAGGCAGCGTGGACTCAGACAGCTGGATTGTTTCGTTGCCGGGAGGCTCCTTCGTGTGTTGCTGGTCGAGCATCTTGCTGACGAGGGCTGTCAGCTGGTGGGTGTTGCGCCGTACGATGTCGAACATACCGGCTGCTTCAGGCGATGCCTCCTGTATGTCGCGTGTCTCGGCGAGCTGTGCCAGTGGTCCCTCGATGAGTGTCAGGGGGGTGCGCAGTTCGTGGCTCACCTGGGTGTAGAAGTCCAGCTGTTCGCGTTCCAGGCGTGTGCGTTCCTGTGCCAGACGGGCTTTTTGCAGGAAGTAGTAGTAGATGAACACGATGAAGAGGAGCAGCAGCAGGATGAGTCCTACTGAGAGCCAGGTGCTGATGCGCTGGGCGTCCAACTGCTTCAGGTAGCTGTCTGCCTGCTGGTGCAGTTGTTCCAGGTAGGCTGTCTGGTGCATGATTTCGTCACTCTGCATGAGCAGCACGTCGGCATTGTCGCGGGTGACGATGGCGGACATCATCTTGACTTCCTTGTCGTAGGGCTTTCCCTCAAGGATGTCGAGTGCCTGCTGCAGCAGACGGTCGCCATAGGTGGGATAGATGTAGGAAGCATCGAGTATCGAGTCGCGCACCAGCCGGATGCCGCCGTTCTCGTCGGGCAGTCCGTCGATGCCGCAATAAAGTGTAGCGTTGAGCGTTGAGCGTTGAGCGTTTGCTACCGCCCGTCTTGCTCCCATTGCCATGCGGTCGTTCTGTCCGAAGACATAGTCTATGGGTGTGTCGGCGTGGTTTGAGAGCCACCGCGCCATGGCGTCATAGGCGCTCTGTTCGGTCCAGTCGCCCTGCAGCGTATCGACGATGGTGATGGAGGGGTAGCCGGAGAGTGCATCCATGAACCCCTTGTGGCGCTCAATGGCAGGCGACGAGCCCTTCAGTCCCTTCACCTCGAGGACATGTCCCTTGCCGTGAAGCTGTGTGGCAATGTGTTCGCCCATGACGCGCCCCATCTCGTAGTTGTCGGCGCTCATGAAGGCAGTATATTTCCGGGAGTTGGTCTTGCGTTCAAAGACGATGACGGGAATGCCGCTGTCGTAGGCGCGGTCGATGGCCGGTGTAATGGTCTGCACCTGGTTGGGTGCCACAATCAGCAGGTCGATGCCGGTGGCGAGCAGACTGTCAATCTGCTGTACCTGCCGCTCGTCGCTGTCGTGGGCTGACGCAAAGCGCAGTTCGATATCCTTGTGGGAGTAGGCCGCCATGCGCATTTCGGCATTCTGCTTCTCGCGCCAGATGTCGGCTGAGCATTGCGAGATGCCGATGACGAAACGGGGCGCCTGCCGCGTACAGCTACATAGTAGCGACAGGAGGAGAAAGAGTGTTGTCAGGCTTTTAGTGTTAGTCGTCATGCTGTAGTGGTTTCTTTTCCACCAACAAAGATACTACTATTTATAGGACAAAGGGAAAGCAGGTCCTGTATTTTTAATATTTTTTAAGTCCTTTCATGCATCAGCCGGCGCCAGCGGAAGAAGCCCAGGACGGCAATGACGACGTAGAGGGCGTAGAGGCCCGACTTGAAGGGCAGTCCCTTGTAGGCATAGAGTGCGCAGGTGACGACATCGACGGCAATCCAGATGAACCACTGTTCCAGGTACTTATGGGCAAGCGCCCAGATGCCCAGCAGACTCAGCGCGGTGGTGAACGAGTCGGCCAGCGGGACGGTGGAGTCGGTGAACGTGACGAGCAGCCAGTAGATGGTGCCCCAGAGGGCGCCGGTTATTGCCAGCCACGGCAGGACGAGGCGGCGGGGGAATAGACTCACCCCCAGCCCCTCCCTGCGAGGGAGGGGAGCCGATGCCTTAGCGTCGGCATTTTCGACAGGAGCGGGCTGGGGGGAGGAATAAGTGTCAGAAGTCTCCTCGTTCAGACCCCTCCTGACCTCCCCTAACTTAGGGGAGGAATAAGCCCACTTCCAGAAGCCATAGACGGTCATGGCGAGGTAGTAGAACTCCATGCCGCAGTCGGCATAGAGGCCCTTCTGGTAGTAGAGCACGATGCCGAGCGACTGCATGACGAAGCCTACTGCCCACATCCAGGCGCTGGCACGGTACTCGAACAGGATATAGGCCAGTCCGAGTACCGTGGTCACGATGTCAAGCGGATTGAGGGGGATGTTCTCCATTTCTTAAAACTTCAGCGTCACGCCGCCCTGCAGGGTGAAGCCTGCGGCGGGAATGAATCCTATCTGGTAGTAGCGGTTGTCGTTGGGATGGCCGCCGCTCTCGTAGATGGCGGAATAGACCCAGCCGCTCTGTGCGTAGCGACGGTTGAAGATGTTGTTCAGCGACAGCGAGAACACCGCCTCACGCAGTCCTAACGTGCGCTGACAGGGCAGCGTGTAGCTCAGGTTCACGTTCGACACGTCGTAGGAGGGCAGCGAACGGTCGCGGTTGCCGGTGTTGTCCAGATACTGGCGGCTGACCAGTCCGGTGTGCCATGTGGCCTGCAGTCCCCGATAGTGGAAGTTGGCGAAGGCATTGGTGATGTAGGACGGTGAGAAAGCCAGCGTGGCATTGTCGTAGTGTATGGTCTGCGAACCGTTGTCCCAGTCCTCGACCACCTCGTCGAAGTCCTTCAGTTTGTTACGGCTGATGGCGGTGTTGGCAGCCAGCGTGAGCCAGGGAGTGACGTCGATGCCGAGCTGCAGTTCCACGCCCATGCGGTACGACTTGGGGATGTTGGTGGTGAGGTTCTCGCCGATGTCGCTTTGTGCACCTGTCTGCACGAACTGGTCCTTGTAGTCCATGTAGTAGAAGTTTGCGCCGAAGCGAAGGAAGTCACCGTTGAAGGTATAGCCCAGTTCGTAGTCCAGCAGGCGCTCTGCCGTAGGTGCGGGGTAGGAGCCGTTGTCGGTGAAGTTGTTGCGCTCGGGTTCGCGATGACTCATGGCTACCGAGCCGTAGATGCGGTTCTGCGGAGTAGGCTGCCACGAGAATCCTGCCTTGGGATTGAAGAACGTGTAGTGCTTGTCGATGTCGAGCAGCTGGTTGAAGTAGCCGCTGCCCTCCTCGTAGAACTTGTCGTTCTTGCCGTCGGTCTTGTAGTTCACCTGGCGCAGCTGCAGGTCGCCGAAGATGTCGAACTGCCTGCTGAGGTGCAGCTGGGCCTTGATGAAGGCGCTGGCGTCGAGCTTCTCGGCCTTGGAGTCGTAGTATTTATGGATGTAGCCGCCGTCCTTTCCCCGCAGCTCGGGGCGTGCCGTATAGGTGAGGTAGCCGAAGTGGTCGCCCCAGAAATACTGTGCCGACAGGCCGCTGATGATGTCCCACAGCTCGTCCTTGTAGTTGACGTTGCCCACTATGCCTGCCACGTCCTGACGCAGTCCCTTCTTACGTACGAAGTCGGTGCGCTTCACCGTCTTGCCGCTGGCATCGGTGAAGGTGGGAAGTCCGTATTTCGACAGTTTGTTGTTCGGCCGGAACTCCTCGTAGTAGCCGTAGCCGTAGGTGTAGTGCAGCGTGGCGGTTGCCGTCCAGTGTTCAGCCCACTGTCCTGTTGCGGTCAGCAGGTTGTGGTTCTGCCAGAAGTTGTCGGTGGTGCGGTCCCAGTAGCTGCCGTCGCTCATCCGGTAGCGCTCGGTGATGTAGTTGCCGTCGGCATCCTTGGCAAAGTTGCCGTCAGCGTCGTAGGTCAGCGTCTCGTAGAGTGTGTTGTAGCGTCCCAGTCCCACGTTCCACAAGTCCTTGTAGGTCTTGATGCCCGTCTTTGCGCCGTAGGTGCCGTCCATGAGGCTCAGGTCGTTGTCGCCTGCCGTCACGCCGTTCCATGCCTGTCCGGTACGCTCGAAGTTGCCGATGTTCTTGTAGCTCAGCTGCAGTTTGTCCTTCAGCCACGTCAGGGCGCCGTAGTAGCTGCCGGAGCGTCCGCGGGTGCCGTGGATGAATCCGTCGGTCGTTGTCTGGTGGTAGGCACCCTCAATCATCAGGCGTCCCACGCCGAGGGGTATGGCACCGCTGGAGAACTGTCCGCCCACGTTCATGGTGTTGTACGAGCCGTAGGAGAAGTTCACCTCTGCACCAAATGTCTCGCGGGGCAGTGCCGTCCCCAGGGCAATGGTTCCTCCGAAGGCACCGTCGCCGTTGGTCGATGAGCCCACGCCGCGCTGTATCTGTACCGAGCCGAGCAGCGAGCCGTAGGAGTTCATGTTAGCCCAGAACACCGTCTGGTCCTCGGGTGAGTTCAGGGGCACGCCGTCCAGTGTCACGTTGATGCGTGAGCCGGCAGCACCGCGTATGCGCATATAAGTGGTACCCGTACCTAATCCGTTCTCGCTCCATGCCAGCACGCCCGGTGTCTGGGCAAAGAGGAAGGGCAGTTCGCGTCCCGTCTTGGAGAACTCCTGCAGGTCCTTCTTGCGGATGTTGCTGACGGCGAAGGGAGCGTTACGCTGACCGCGCACGGCCTTGACCACCACCTCGCCCAACTGTTCCACACGTGTAGTGTCGGTGTCCTGCGCCATGAGCGTGAAGCATGAAGCATGAAGTGTGAGGAGTGTCATGCACAACAGGGCACGCATCATGCCGGTTCCTGAAAAATCTTTCGTTTTCATTGTCTTACCTTTTACTTTTTTACTTTGAAAATGAATAAATAAAAGGGGGAATACATATTGATTTGACCTCTATCCATCCCTACGTCGGCATTACCCGCATCAGGTTCTGAAGGGTATCATCTCAGCCCGCAACAGCGAGCACCCCTTGACATGCATTCTGCAAATCGGGTGCAAAGGTACGAATAAGTGAGTAAAATGCAAAAGAAAAACACTTTTTTCTTTTCATTTTCGAACGGGAGAACCTTCGACCGTAAGGTCAAAGGTAGTGCAAACCGAGCGAAAAACCAAAAATATTTTGAGTTTTCTTTGGGGAGTCATCGGCCTTCGGCCTGGGGAGTTAGAGGAAGTTAGAGGAAGTTAGAGGAAGTTAAGGGACATTTGTGGGATAAACGCTTGTCTCATTTCTTTAGAGCATTGGGGCCGCAGAACTATTGTCCTCTAACTTCCTCTAACTTCCTCTAACTCCCCCTAACTCCCAAAAGTGGAGCGGAGGGGGGAGTTAGGGGACCCTTAAAACTCCGGCGTGCTATCGTAGGTCGGCGTAACCTCCTCAGTACCGCCGCCTTCCTCGCCGTTGCCTTTCTTGCTGGTATTCATGTTACCGAAGTTCCATGTCAGCTGGATATTGATGGGCGGACGGCGCCAGTTCTTCTGGTGACGCCAGAAGGTGTCGCTGCTGGTGTAGTTCTCCCATTGACGGGACGCAAAGACGTCGCGCCAGTTGATGGCAATGGCAAATGTCTTGCCCAGGAAGGTCTTGCGGAAACCCAGGTCGAGCGAGGCATTGGAACGACGGTGACCCTGGGTGATGGCACCGCGTGAGCGGTAGTTGCCCGTGGCCTGGAACGAGATGTCGTAGGGCAGCATGACCGAGGCCAGCACACGGGCATCCCACGAGAACGCCTCCTGACCTTCGCCGGTGACGGTCTGTCCGTCGATGACGTAGGAGAATCCGTCGAGCTTGGAGTAGTAGCCGTTGACGGTGGTGGTGAGGTCGAGGATGCGCCACAGCGAGTTCTTGGCGATGACCTCGACACCGGCATTCTGGCGCTTGGCAACGTTCTCGCTAGTCATGTACATCAGTCCGTCGGTGGAGCTCTGCCAGCGGATGCGCTGGATGACGTCGGTCGTGGGACGGTAGTAGGTGGAGACGGAGATGGTGTGACGGTCCCACGTCTTCAGGAAGTTCAGCGAGAAGGAGTTGGTGTATTCCGGTGTCAGCAGCGGATTACCGAACTGCACCATCGAGGCATCGCTGGTGTTGCGGAAGGAGTTGAGCTGTCCGCCCCAGGGACGGCGCAGACGACGGGTGTAGTTCAGCTGCAGCTGTGCCGTCTCGGTCAGGTCGTAGCTCAGGAAGAGTGAGGGGAACAGCTGGAAGTAGTCCTTCTTGAAGGGTGCGTCGCGCAGCTCGGGGTTGTACTCCTGCTGATAGGAGTACGACTCGGTATTGACCTTCCAGTACTCACCGCGCAGACCGGCCATCAGTCCCAGTCGTCCGAAGAACTTGGTGTGGATGGTGGCATAGAGGGCATG
>JAEEGF010101033.1_pt1 | contig 11383 bp, 9 predicted proteins | sample 9134171 | NCBI WGS metagenome assembly JAEEGF01 (sample SAMN16246542, study PRJNA631951) | gut metagenome | biome: gut microbiome; feature: rumen; material: AP-attached | host: Bos | place: Iran: Karaj | collected 2018-10
CACGAGCGCATCCCCCGTCTCGCGCACGGTCTCGGAGCCCGAGCCCATCACCACGATCACGCGCTCCGCATCGGGCGCGCCATGGTAGTCGAATAGGTGGTAGGCGCGGCCGGTCAGTTCGGCGAAGCGGTCCATCGTGCGCTGCACGATGCCGGGCAGCTCGTCGTAGAAGCGGTTGGAAGCCTCGCGTCCCTGGAAGTAGACGTCCGAGTTCTGCACAGTGCCGCGGATGATGGGATGTTCGGGGGAGAGTCCGCGCGCACGCTGTTCGGAGACAAAGCGGTCGTCGATCATCGCGCGGATGGTGGCGGTGTCCACCTGGTCGATCTTCTGCACCTCGTGGGATGTGCGGAATCCGTCGAAGAAATGCATGAAGGGGACGCGCGACTCGAGCGTCGCCGCGTGGGAGATAAGCGCGAGGTCCTGCGCCTCCTGCACGCCGGAGGAGGCGACCATCGCGACGCCCGTCTGGCGGCACGCCATCACGTCCGAATGGTCGCCGAAGATGCACGTGCCATGCACGGCAAGCGCGCGGGCGGCCACGTGGAAGACGGCCGGCAGAAGCTCGCCCGCGACGCGGTAGAGATTCGGAATCATCAGAAGAAGGCCCTGCGACGAGGTGAACGTGCTCGCCACAGCGCCGGCGGAGACAGCTCCATGCACGGCGCCCGCCGCGCCGCCCTCGCTCTGCATCTCTACGACTTCAGGCACCGCGCCCCAAATGTTCGGACGCTTCGCCGCCATATACTCGTCGGCCTTCTCGCCCATCGGGGACGACGGCGTAATGGGATAGATGAACGCCACGTCGCTGCAGGCGTAGGCAACTCGTGCGACCGCCAAATTGGCGTCGGTCATGGTTTTCATGTCTGTCTCTGTCTTTCTTTCTACCGTCCACGCTACGGACGGCTTTTCATAAATGCGTGTATTATATAAAAAACCGCATTCTCATTCAAGCGCGATTAACTTCTAGTTGAAGACGCGGCCATGGCGGGTATGAAGTAATCTCTACTACTGGCTTCGCCGACTGCGAAACCTGCACGCTCAAAACCTAGAGCGGGCGAACAAGGATGCTCTTGTAGTCCGTTGGCGCGCTTTCGGACTGAATAGAGATCGTGCCGCCGCGCAGCAGCAGGTCACCGCCTGCCGCCTCGATGAGCTTCTTCGCAGTGCCGTCGCTTGGATCGTACTGCGGTCTATCGTATTCGAGCACGGTCTTTCCGTCTATGCGGTGGATTATCTTCTCACCGCCGCGCACCTCCACCTCCACGGTGACCCATGTGGAGGGATCGTATGTGGCGGAGGACGAATTCAGGCCATGCGGCGTGTAGAGCTTGCCGTTCCTCTCGACGTTTGTGCCCGGCGTGCAGAGGTTGGCGGTGGAGCGGTTCTGCCCCTTATGCGCGCGGGCCAGAAGCTGCACCTCGATGGAGACGGGGAATGGCTGGTCGACGGGCATCGATTCCGGAGTCTGGCCGTGCAGCATGATGCCGTTGTTGTAGTTGGCCCAGCCCGCGCCGCCCTTGACCTGCGGCAGAGGCATGCGGTAGGTGGCGCGCAGGACGTAGTTGGAGAACGGACGGTTGTAGAAGAGATGCCCGTAGCGCTCGTTGAAACCGTTGCTGTACAGGGGATCGTCATAGCGGCAGCAGAGAAGTCCGTCCAGAACGCGGAAGGTGTTGCCCGGATTCTCGCCGGCCTTGTAGCCGCGGATCTTGGGCGTCCAGCCGTCGAGGTCGCGTCCATTGAAGAGATTGAGCCAGCGGGACGGGCGCCGGACAAGGTCGGCGGCCTGCGGCGGGGTGACGTTGCGCATCTCGCTGCCGTTCCACGCCCAGCACTCTAGGCGGCACGAGTGGCCCGGCACCTTGACGCCGTTGACGTCCTTGCGCGCGAACGCGCGCATCACGCCGAAGACGGGGGACGATCCGGGCTCTCCGAAGCGGCTGGGCAGAAGGTCAAAGCCTGTGGAGAAGACCTGGGGAAGCGTCTTCACGAACTTGAGGTCCTTGGTGTACACGGCGATTCCCGGGAAACCCTTGGCGGGATAGAACGAGAAGAAGAGATGACGTCCGTCGGTCGCCATGGCCTGGATGCCGTGGTGCATGGAGATGCCGGGATCGATCTCGACGACGTCGATGAGTTCGAGCGTGGACTCTTTCACGCGCACCACTTTGCATCCGCGGTGTGGAGGATCGCCGAACACGACACCCTCGCCCAGGTACAGGATGCCGTCCAGAGCGGTGATGCCGTCGAAGATCATGGGGAACTTCTTCTCGCGCAGGAGTTTGAGGTCCTTGTCGAAGACCTGCACGATGCCGTGCTTGTCGGGCGAATCTTGGTTGGCCGGGGCGTTGACCGCAACGGACGAGTAGAGGCGCCCGTCATGCCAGCATACGTCGCCGGTGTGGGACGGCGCGGGCACATGCCCGAGAAGCTTGCCGGTTGCGAGGTCGAACTTCACCACGGCGTCGATGAGCCCGCAGTATACGGCATCGTCGGAGATCGCAATGCCCTGCACGTGACCGTGCGCGCGGGCCGACTCGAAAGCGTCCTCTTCCGTCACGAAGAGAGGCAGCGTGGCAGCGGACGCATGAAGAAATGCAAAAGCCGCAGCTCCTGCACAGAGAATGAATGCCAGTTTTTTCATGGCGCCAATTATACCAGATTTCCCCTCGCCGCAACAAGCGCGATCTTGGCAGAGGCAACTGCGGAATGGATTGGAGATTATGCGAATGGCATGCAATCAATGCCATAATGCCACAGAATGGCAGGACTTGACATGAAATGTTGCCATTGTTGCCAATATCCAGTTCCAGTGGCCAATCTCCAATTGGAAACTGGCAACCTTGGGTATTGGCAACATTTTCACATTGGCAACATTAACCCCTGTCAGCAGCGGCCCTTCGCCTTGAGGAAGTTGTAGGACGGGACAACCGCAGCATTGGGATCGTCGAAGTGGCGTTCGCACTCTACGACGTACCACTCGACCTTGTCGGCGTCAGATGCGACGAAGAGCTTGTCCCAAGGCACCGGCACGGCGCCCGGCTTGCCGGGCTGGCCGAGGATGGCGTCGAACTCCTTGACTTCCTTGGCCATGCCGTTCTCCTTGGCATGGAGCGTGGGCGAACGGCCGGGATACTTCTTGTACTGCTCGCAGCAGTCTACGCCGGCGCAGGTGGACCAACCGACGTCCTGCTCCATGCAGACATCCTTGGAGGTGTTCGAGAAGAAATAGTCCCAGAAGGACGTGCCGTCTAGAAGCTTGACCGTATGCTCCCACGTGTGATTGTGGAGGCCGATCTTGCAGCCCATCGTCTTCGCGACGGCCGCACCCTTGTTGTAGATGTCGGCAAGGCGCTTGGCGAAATCGTCGATTTCCTTTGAAGGCGTGCAGGGCTCGCCGCCTTGGCCCGTCGTCCACGTGCAGCCGGGCGGGAAGTTGCCCTCGCCGGGGCAGATGATGAGATTGTTGCCGTAGGAAAGCTCGAATTCGCACGTCTTCTTCATCACCTCGGGATCAAACGTCCACTTCTTCGTGTCGAAGCCGAACTTGGAATTGGGCACGTGCGTACCGCATACCACAAGGCCGTTGGCGGCGAGCTGCTCCTTGAGCTTCTTCGCATCCCAGCCATGATAGCCTGCGAACTCAACGCCTTCGAAACCGATTTTGCGCACGTCGGCAAGCGTTTTCTCGAAACCGACCTTGTCGGTATAGGCACCAAGCGAGTAGAGCTGGAGCGCTATCTTGCCATAGCGTGCAGTCTTGCAGCACGTGCAGCAGCAGCCTCCGGCAAGCGCCGAGGCACCGGCAAGCGCCGTTGTTTCCAGAAAGGTTCTACGAGTCATGTTTTTTCTCCTTTGTTGTTGACGACTTGAACAAGAACTCCCAACCAGGCCAGCGTCGCGATATGGTCAGGTGACGATGAAGATATTATAGCAAAGCCGTCCGCGTTCTGCACGAAGAAAGATAGCCGAGCGCGTAAACAGATTTTGTCAGGAGGATTCTACCACGGAAGGCACAGAAACGTGCTTCGCACGACGCGGACATTGTGAAATGTTGCCATTGTTGCCAGTATCCAGTTCCAGTGGCCAATCTCCAATTGGGAACTGGCAACATTGGTATTGGCAACATTTTCACATTGGCAACATTAACCCCAACGGGGACAGTCCCCGGTTGATTAGAGAAGGCTAAGGCAAATCCCTGCTCCGAAGGAAATCTTCAATGGAGCGATGGACGATGCCGTTGCGCGAGAAGTCCACTTCATCCATCGTGAGAACGTATTTCGGAAAATTGTCCGCGATCGCCTCAAGCGGCGAGAACTCACGCTCGCGTATCTCGGCGGTCGGCATGAGGTACGCCACCTGGACGTACATCTTTCCGCCGCCCTTCTCGGCGACGAAATCCACTTCCTTCGCGCCGACGATGCCGACGGTCACCGAATAGCCCCTGCGCACGAGCTCCACTGCGACGATGTTCTCCAGCACCTGGTCGATTGCCGCCTCGTTGCCGCCGAACATCGCCTCCCTGAAACCGTGATCGGCGACGTATATCTTCTCCTGCCCCGAAAGGAGGTGTTTCCCCTTCAGGTCATTGCGCTTCAGCGGAAGGATGAGGCACGCCTCCTCCGCGAACTTGACGTAGTTGTAGAGCGTCTCCAGAGAAACGTCCCGGTTCTCGTGCCTCAGATACTTCTTCAGCGAGGCGGCGGAGAACAAATGTCCGATTTCAGATACCAGATAGGAAAGAATTCTCTCCAGCAAGTCTATATCGCGCACCTTGTGGCGTTTCGCGATGTCCTTCACTACGACGGAGCCGAACACGTCAGTCAGGTAATCGGTTGCCGACGCCCCCGTAATTCCCGCATCGTACAGGAACGGCATGCCGCCGGCGCGAACATACTGCCTGAAAACTTCTCGCGGCGAAGGGACAGCCCCCTCAAGCCGACGCCATTCCAGAACCTCGTCAAAAGAGAATGGATACACATGAATCTCAACGTAGCGTCCTCCGAGATATGTCGCCAGTTCCCCAGAAAGCAACGTTGCATTCGATCCGGTGAGATAGACGTCCACGTCGTAATCGACCAGCAATGCGTTGATGAACTTCTCCCATCCGTCAAGCTCCTGGATCTCGTCAAACAGCAGATAGAGCCTTTTCCCCGGCACCGCATCCGCGCAGGACTTCACATGGGCGAACGCAACATCCGCGTTCTTGACAAAATCCAGCCTTCTCGACTCGAAGTTTGCCTCGACGATTTGATTCTCGCCGACGCCCCGCGCAAGAAGTAAATCCCGTACCATTCCCATAATGCGCGATTTCCCGCATCGGCGAATGCCGGTAAACACCTTTATGACGCCTTTATCAACAAAAGGCGCAATTTTATCGATATAGAACTGTCGAACCATCATCCTTCTCCTCACGGTACGGCACAATTATATCATAAGTTATACCGAAATACAATGACATAAACCCAACATTTTTTCGATATAACGAAATGCGCCGCCTACACTTGTACGGGAGTTGCGGGTGGGCTCCCGTAGTTTTCAACGGGGACAGTCCCCTTCACCTCACCTTGCCATTACGCGGAAACCTCTGTCGGAGAACGGATTGCACATGTTGGTTCCAGCCCTCTTGACGACGCCGTTGAGCCCGCAGTTGTCGCACTGAGTGCCGTTGACAGTGCCCACGGGATCGACGCCCGACATCTTGGGACGAAAATCCAGCGTCCGCTCCCACATTTTGCCAATGGTGTCATAGACTCCCCAGTCATTTGGCTGAGTTCTGCACCCGGAGGAAGCTACTTCTCAGACGACATAAGCTCGTCCACTATTGGCCTTACCTTCGCCACTTCGTCGGGCAGCGGCCACGCAAATGCTGCCAGCATGGCGAACGCCAGCCCCATGAACATCAACGTCTTTCTCATTGCCGTCCCTTTCGGGTTTAGAAGTTTCGCTATTTCGCGCCGCCCGCCTGGTCTTGACGTTGTGAGGGAATTGGCAAGCCTGCAGGATGGATGGCAAGGCGAAAACCAGTACCAGTTAACCATTTTCCGCCCCATGCCGGCATGCGATCATTGGACATGTAATACCCTTTAGAGGCAAACCACCAAGGATGATTTCGCAGTGCCCTGTGTGTTGCGGAATTCGCCCCGACGGGATCTTTGCCATAAGACAATTCCCCTAGCCAATCTAGGCACATCTCAGAAACATTGCCATGCATATCGTATAAGCCCCATGCATTCGGAGCATACGAACCCACTGTTGTATGCTCAGAATAACCGCCCTTGCCATCATGGCAATTCCACAAAATCCGACCAACTTTCTTCAGATCAGCCATCGAATAGCCACCATTGTTGAAAGGACTTGTTGTTCCAGCTCGACATGCGTACTCCCATTGCGCCTCGGTAAGCAGATCGAAGTTCAGCTTTGTCCGCGCGCGAATTTTTCCAATGAACGAATCCGCATCTACACCTGGAGCGCCAGGCCATTTCGTGCCTTCGATATTTCCACGTAACATATTGTATCGCACGCTCTCCACCGGACGCTTATCTCCCTTAAACTTTGACGGATTATACCCCTTGACAAGTTCGTACTGTTTCTGCGTGACCTCAAAGATCCCACAGTAGAAAGGCTTGGTAAGTGTGACACGATGAGACTCGTCTTTCTGGTTTTGCCCCAGGATAAATGATCCGGGTTCAATACGCCGCAGCACTAGTTTCGTTGTCTTGTATTCATCCACATTAAACCCGCTCTCAGGGGGATTTGGCATGTAGGAAAAGGGATAACGTTTGGCATTGACACCTGCAGAAAGGTCTATCACACAATAGAGATAACGCATTGTATTGTCGTTTGACAGGTTCCGCAAATGCAACACTGCGTCCTGTTCCTTTTCCGCTTCCGCTATTCTATTCTTTGCAAGATTTACATTCAGACCGGTGAGCAGATTATTTTTAAGAGCCTTGCGGTAGAACTCCACGGAATGCAGGCGATAAGCACTCTTAACATACTCATTTTCTGCAATGTCTATTGCCTTCCACCAGGCTGTCGCAAGCTTATCAGCGGGTGCAATGCCACTAGCCTCATGGTTCGCCACAGGTACGAGTTTACCATCTGTCCCCTGAAAATGCTCAAGGGCCTTAGGCCAGTCTCCGATTACAGCAAGCGCGTTACCCGCTTTTAGATGGGCAGCCGCATTCTCAGAAGGACTCTTCCCTTTCTGCTTCAACGTCTTTTCGGCAGTCTTCAACTCCTTCTCCGCCCACACAAGTGCGCGTACTCCCCGGTAGATAGCCTCAGTGCGGACGGGACGCATCGACGCCTTCGAAAGAACCCGTCCCACTTCAAGAAGGATTCGTTCCTGCACTGTCGCTGGTACGTCTTCCACTATTTCAAGAAGTTTCTTGAACGTCTCAGCCGTCTTCTCATCATCCCCGGCCTTCGCGTACAGTTCGACTGCGCGACGAAGCAGAAGAAACCTTGCCGCCTCTGTCTCGGCATCATCCACAAGTGCAATGACACCCTCTGCCGCCTTGGCAGGCAGTTCTTGCTCATATGCCGCCAATAGCTCTTTCACCACTGGCCTTGCCTTCACGAATTCATCAAGGTTAGGCCAGCCGAACGATGCAGATGCTGCTGCAATCATACAGATAAACATGATCAATCTTCTCATGGCTATCTCACTCCTTCATAGAACCCTGCAATTCCTACACACAATGAGCCCCCCGCATATTATACGGACGGCTCATTGAAAAGAGACGTCTGCACCATTACCCTAGAACCGGCTTTCAAAGGCCTCCTGAGCTTTCGCTTTACGCTTCTTCGCTTCTTTCTTCAAAGTCAAGACTGGAACACGACGCAAAATGCACCCTTCTTCAATATCGTCAAGATCAAGCCCATCAATCGGTTCCGCCTTTGACACCATAGGACCTGTACGTGTAATGCGAACTCGTCCAAGCTCATCCCCATCATAACCAAGAAATGCCCCCGTACTTGGATCCGTCATGGGTTTGCCAGTAGACTCAAGCACGTCGAACACATCGTCTTCTTGCACTTCCTCCGCAGTCATATTTATAGTCACGTTATTTTTGCCAACCCTGACTACAACGGCAGGGTAGCAAATGTCACGAATCAAATCCACGGCCTGTGCAGCAGCATCATCAATAGCCGCATTCATAATCTGCTCCGACCAGTTTCCGCTCTGCGAAACGCCTTCTGTGGCAACTTTAGATGTAGTACCCACCCCAATTACCTTTTTGGATGCAAGCACTTTACCCGTTTCGCCATTGGAAAACTTAACCTGTAGTTCCATCTTCACTGTCATCTTCGTGCTTGAGACTTCAGCCGTTGCCCCTTTGGCTTCCTCGTTTCCGAAGGAAAGGATATTGGCATAGAACACATACCCGGCGGCCTTCAATTTCCCAGACTCGGGAGCGTCCACATCGTCGCCATTCGTAATGCCAGCAGCAGCAAGCTTCTGTTCACTCAATATGCTTTTCATTTGTTCACGTTCCATCACCTCGAACTTGCGAGTTCCGATTATTCGGTGTTGAATGCGGGAACGAAGCGTATTAAGTTGAACCGGTTCGATTGTAGCCTTGTTGTCAAACTTATCCATAACCACTATCATACGCGAAGGAGCTACCGGTGCCTTCTTTGCTTTTTTCTTCCTCGGTTTGGGGGCTTCCTCGTCGTCGCCATCTTCTTCAACGACCTTAGCCTTTTTCTTTTTGGGTGCTACCTCTTCGGAATCATCGGCATCAGTTTCCTTTGCATACAGCCCATCGGCTGTAGTCATGCTCACACACATAACGAGCATAAACAATCTCATCAGATCTTTCAGTTTCATCTTTTTTCCTTTCGATTTGTCGGCCTTTCAGCCTAGTTTGCTTATGGTTGTTGTTTTGTTTGGTTGTCACAGGTCGTCCATGTCGAGTGGAATAATGCCCGACTCTCTCATGCGGTACACAGTACCTTTCTTCTCCACCACGGCCTTCACGCGGCGCACACCGACGCGTTTAAACTTATAGCTAAGATCTACCGTTACTTGAATTCCGCCGTCATCGAGTTGCACATCGTCAACGACGATGTTTTCATCGATGACCCCGCCATTGATCTCCTTGTTGTCCTTAAACAACTTGGAGAATTTCTTGAAAGGAGTGTTCTTTCTGTACTCTGGCGTCATGGCCCACCACAGACGCTCATAGTCCTCGTCCTTCCAACACTTGCAGAAGTATCTGACCAGGCGACGCGGCTCTGCGGCATCCTCAACAGGCGGCTCCGGCGGAGGTGGTGGCTCTGGCGTTTTTACCGTCACAGGAACAATATTTGTAGCCGCCACTTTGGCACTTGTCGTCACACCAGCGGTATTTGTTACCACCTCAATGGAATTCGTAACCACACCCTTAGGCTTAGCCTCAGGCTTACGCTTTTTCTTCTTCACCCTCCGACGAATGACGATCTCCTCGTAATCTCCGTCATCAATTACCTTCTCCGCACAAATGTCAAGTGCAAAGCCAATCGAAAGGCACGCAACGACAATACCCATAATTTTTTTCATCAATATCCTCTACTGTTAATTGTTAGAACGAGAAAGCATCTGTGCGGAATGCATCTTGTAAACGCATCCGATTAGACTGGTCTTCACAGATGGCTACATAATGGCCACGCTTTACGTACACCTTCTCATAGTCATAAACCTCCACCCATGCAGAATTCTTGTCAACCTCAAGTACACGCCCTTTCCCAACTACGTTTTTGTCGCGCGTGGCACCTGCAATTATGGCCGAGTTGTCTATGAACTCATAAAATTCCACCTCTACGCCTTTGACAAGTCCATAATTTGTGCCCATTGATATGCGGGCAACTTCACAGTTGCCACGCGTCTGCACAACACGTGCTGGCGGCGCATATTTACTGCAAAGTGTATGCGAAAAGCCTTTCACACACTCTTGTGCCGCCAACGCAAGTTTGCTCATGATCTCACTCTGCTCAAGCCCAGAATAGGCCTTGGATATGTTCTTCGTTAGAATAACACGTTTTTTCACCAATTCGTAAAACCGGAAATCGACACTAAGAGACACTGAGTAACTAATACTAGTTCTTACTTCCGGTTGCGGATCGGGGAGTCCCATTTTCCTTGCACGGCGAATATCCTTTCGCGACGGTGTAATCGTTATTTCTTCTTCATGCCGGTCAACTTTTACCGCATTCATTTTTGCAGTAATCATATAGTCAGCAGGAACTACAAGTCCATCTTCAAGATCTTCTCCCATGAACAACTTCTCCTGCTGCAGGGTTCCAAGATTTGACCTTTCTACTATTTGGAAGAATGCAAAGGCCGACAAAGACTCAGTCAACTGCGAATCAATCGTCTTCGCTACCTCTTGATACTCTTTGTAATCACCTTGCGAAACAACAACTGCGACCTTGTCTTTCCGTTCTTTTTTCTGCACAAGAGCGCCTGCCTCATCTACATAAATTGCCTTGTCACGTTCCATGACGGACAACGTCTCTGGCCGTGGTGCCGCGCAACCAACGATAAACAAAACCACTAGCACCCCAATTGCCACACAACCTTTTCTTGCCACATTCTTAACTTTTTCAGCATTTTCACTCATTTTTCGCACCTATCTTTTTCATTCTTCGGCTAGACACTCCGCCGTACGTAACTATATACGCAACGCTTCAGGGGAAATTATGGCAAGAAATAAAAAAAACGAACTACTCGCCGTACTGGGCCTCGACGGCGGCGATCATCTGGCCTACGCGGTACTTGATCTGGCGCAGGGCGTTGAGCGTGAGGCCGTGGCGGGCGGCCACCTCCGCAGCGGGGCGCTCTTCAAGCACATGTTCCCGATAGGCGGCGACAGTTCTTGCGTCGAGCATCGTGCGGGAAAGCACATGCTCCACGGCGGCCGAATGGCGCGCCGCACGAAGACGCATGTCAACGACAGCGGCGACATCTGGTTCCTCCGCCGCCACTTCCACGGCATCGAACGGCACGCTGCGTCCATCGCCACGCGCCACGGCCCGGCGATGGCGGTCTATGAGCAGCCGCCGCACGATCGAGCCAAGATACGTTCTGAAGCGTCCCTTCTCGGGCTTGTACACGCCGGCGCGAAGCACGTCCACAAGCCGCACAAACACATCCTGCACCACATCGTCAACATCCGACGCATCACCCTGCGCGGCCACATAGTGGCGTATCACCGGCTCGTACATCTCCACGAACACGGTCCACTCCGCCGAGTCGTCGCCTTCCTTGAAATCGCGAATCCTCTTCAGAAGCGTCTGCGGCGTATCGGGAATCATGGTTCGCCCCTCCTCACCACGCGCGCCGACGCATCCCCAGGCGGCCACATCCCGCCCCATCCATTCGCGCGTGAAT
>JAEEGF010227907.1_pt1 | contig 11383 bp, 10 predicted proteins | sample 9134171 | NCBI WGS metagenome assembly JAEEGF01 (sample SAMN16246542, study PRJNA631951) | gut metagenome | biome: gut microbiome; feature: rumen; material: AP-attached | host: Bos | place: Iran: Karaj | collected 2018-10
AAAACCTCAACAAAACTTTTACTCATGACTCCCTCAATGTTTCTACCCCGTCCCTATATTTTGCACGCCTGGCTCGACTGCCTTATCAGCACAGTCTCGCCCATACATACACTTACTTCGGGACTAATTTATTACTATATTATGCTGACAATGGATCAGCATTCGTTTGGAGTTTACTTCCAGTTATCAAGCTCGAATTTTAGTGTTTCAAGGAGCTGATCCTCTGGCACTTTCTTGACTATTTCACCTTTCTTGATGAGAAGTCCTTCACCGTCGCCACCAGCTATTCCGATGTCTGCTTCCTTGGCTTCTCCAGGGCCATTAACTGCACAGCCCATAACTGCAACCTTTATATCAAGTGGGTACTTCTGAACAAGAGTTTCCACCTGATTAGCAAGCCCGATAAGATCAATCTTGGTCCTGCCGCAGGTAGGACATGATACCACTTCAATGCCTCCCTTTCTAAGCTCAAGTGTGCGAAGGATAAACTTGGCTGTCTTAATTTCTTCTACAGGGTCACCTGAAAGAGAAACTCTGATGGTATCGCCGATTCCCTGGCTCAGTATAATTCCAAGTCCTACAGAAGATTTGATATTACCGCCATAAAGAGTACCAGCCTCTGTGATTCCAACATGCAGAGGATACTTGCATTTTTGTGCAAGAAGCTCATGAGCCTTGGCACAGAGCATTACGTTTGATGACTTGATGCTGACAACCATGTTGTCGTAGCCAAGATCTTCTATAATACCAATCTTATCAAGAGCACTTTCCACAAGGCCCTGGGCTGTTACTCCACCGTATTTTTCAACAAGATTTTTTTCAAGTGAACCTGAGTTAACACCAACTCTGATGGGGATATTTCTTTCTTTTGCACAGGAAACCACTGCTGCTATTCGGTCCTTGGAACCGATATTTCCTGGGTTGATCCTGATCTTATCAGCACCATTTTCCATCGCAGCAATAGCCATCTTGTAGTCGAAATGAATGTCCGCTACAAGAGGAATATGTATCTGCTTCTTTATCTCTTTTACCGCTTCAGCTGCTTCCTGAGTGGGCACAGTGCATCTGATGATCTCACACCCAGCCTCCTCAAGCCTTAATATCTGATCTACAGTGGCCTTAACATCCTCTGTTCTTGTATTAGTCATAGACTGGATCAGGATTGGGTTACCACCGCCGATTACTCTGTCTCCGATATGTATTACTTTTGTATTATCTCTATATGCCATGGATTCTCCTTTTTTCGCAATTATATGGCGCTTGCCTGAACTATCTAGGTAGTACGGATTGCATGCATAATTATATGGCGCTTGCCTGAACTACCTTGTGAATTTCGTAATGTCATTAAACAGCACAAATACCATCAGTCCTAGAAGCGCTATCATACCTATCATGTGAACGAAGCCCTCTTTTTCCGGTGGAACCGGCTTTCCAAAAATAACTTCTATAAACTGGAATACTAATCTTCCTCCGTCAAGAGCAGGGATAGGTAAAAGATTCATGACTCCTAGGTTAACTGACAAAAGCACTGTAAGTGACAGCATTGTAAGGATCACTGCAGAAATGCCATAAGGCTTGACTTCCTCATAAGTGTCATCTACCATCTTGACCATTCCAACAGGGCCGGAAACATCGTCCTTGGAGAGTTTACCCTTAAACAAAAGAGCCATACTCCTGTAGGTAGTCTTGAAATAGTATCTAACCTCATACCAGGCATACTTCAAAGCCGCAGGGCCCTTGATATCCTCATAATCTCCAAGGTAAATACCCATGTAGTATCTTCCAGCTTCTTCGCTGTACTTGGGAACAAGAGTGGTCTCGTGGAGTTCGCCGTTTCTCTCATAGACAATCTCCATAGGGCTTCCCTCTGCAAACTGTGAAATGAGTGTAACCTCGCCAGCCATGTAGACCTTTTCACCATCAACACTTATGAATTTATCGCCAATCTGCATCCCAGCTTCTACAGCGGCTGAATCCTCAGTCATATTGTAGATGACAGGGAAATTCCACTGAGAAAAGCTAACCAGAACAATAGCCAGAATATATGCAATAAAGAAATTGGCAAATGGACCTGCAAAAAGAGTTGCTATTCTCCTCCACACTGGGGCATTCAGGAAAGAATGCTCATCATATTCCCCCTTTTCCTCAGCCACAGGGTCCATTCCATCAAATACACAAGCTCCGCCAATCGGTAAAAGCTTTAAACTATATAAAGTATCTCCCTTTTTCTTTTTCCAGATTGTTGGCCCCATTCCGATAAAGAACTCGTTAACCCTTATTCCACCTGTCTTGGCCACAATGAAGTGTCCAAACTCATGGGATGCCACAAGGACACCGAAAATGATAAAGAAAATTAAAATGCTTACAATCATGCTACTCACAAAAATTCTCTTCCTTTTGTTAGATTTTTTAACCAAGAGTCACCAAGTGACTTGCTATAAAAACTTTACATCACGCCCTGAGAAAATCGTAAGTTTCCTGCTCAGTAGCAAGAATTGCCGCAACATCAGGGTTATCGATGCGCTTGTGGTGCTGCATAGCTCTTTCTATCATGTCATAAATCTCAAGATACTTGATGTCTCCCTTGAGGAATGCCTTAACTGCCATCTCATTGGCTGCATTAAATACAGTAGGCATGCTGCCACCTGCATAAGCCGCATCAAAAGCAAGCTTAAGTCCTCTGAAGGTATCTGTATCAGGCTTTTCAAAGGTCAGACTTCCAAGTTCAAAGAGGTCAAGCCTCTTTTCCGCCATTGGTCTTCTGTCAGGGTAAAAGAGTGCGTACTGGATAGGAAGTCTCATATCAGGCACACCAAGCTGAGCAATAACTGCTCCGTCCACGTACTGAACGGCGCTGTGAACTATGCTCTGAGGATGGATCAGTACCTGGATGTTATCAAGGCTAACGTCAAAAAGCCATCTTGCTTCCATTACTTCCAAACCTTTATTTACAAGTGATGAAGAATCTATGGTAACCTTAGGCCCCATGTCCCAGTTAGGATGCTTGAGCGCATCTGCAGCAGTCATGGCTGCAAGTTCTTCTCTCTTTTTTCCTCTGAAAGGTCCACCGCTAGCTGTCAAAAGAATCTTCTCAACTTTGTCTCTTGGTTCTCCGTTCAAAGACTGGAAAATTGCGCTATGTTCGCTGTCCACAGGAAGTATCTGCACTTTCTTGCTAGCTGCAAGAGGCATGATGATATGTCCTGCGCAAACCAGAGTCTCCTTATTAGCAAGTGCAATATCCTTGCCGCTTTCTATAGCCCTTATAGTTGGCTGGATTCCGATCATTCCAACAACTGCAGTAAGCACAGTGTCTGCCTCAGGAACTGATACTATTTCTAAAAGTCCTTCCATTCCTGCAAGAACCTTGATTCCTGTGTCCTTAATCTTTACCTGAAGATCCTTGGCTGCAGCTTCATCATACATGCAGACATATTTAGGCTTAAACTCCCTAACTTGCTTTTCAACTGCGTCTACACTCCTATTTGCCGCAAGACCTACAATTTCAAGCTCTGTACTGTTGCTCCTTACTATGTCCAATGTCTGTGTTCCAATTGATCCTGTGGAACCCAATAAAATAATCTTTCTCTTCATATTCTTGTCCTATTTCTTATCTTATTTTCCTTATTACTTATCTTTATTATATTTTGGTTTTTATCATATCAAGTTTTATAATATATTATGTATGCTACTTTATGAGCAATCGCTAATGTATCAAAGTGCTTATGCCATTTTTCTCAATTCTAAAAATATAAAACTACCTCTTACTATACCACTTAGAACTGTTTTTTCCTATTGCAAAAAATGGCTGCTTTAATTCTGCTTTGTCGTAATGATGCACAACGCAGTCTTTTCTTCATTCTGCACTACATGTCTCTATTTCATTGATGCAAAAAATTCATTTATACTTGCTTTGCATCATTTTAGTCTGGCCAGGTGATGCAAATCAGTTGAATTCTTGTTTTCTGCATCACGGCATCTCTTCTAAATGATGCAAATCTTGCTTTTTTCTTGTTCTGCATCATTTTAGTCTGGCCAAATGGTGCCAAGTATGTTTTTTAGAACAAAGAGTCGCTAGCGACTATATCATAAAAAAAAGAAGTAATAGCCCCTAGGATCCATTACTTCTCTCAAATTTCAAATACCTAATTTCAAATATCTAATTTCAAATTTTAAATAGCAAATCTAAATTCCCCAATATCAAATTCCATGCATTAACTTTCAAATTTCAGCACTTTTGATATCAAAATATCAAACCAACAAATTGAAGCTCCTTTTCTTCAAGCTTCTACCGCCTAAACTCCATCACCAGATCAGCGGAACAAGCACTGCAGCCAGGAAATAAATACATGGAGTAACGAAGATGACGCTGTCGAAACGGTCCATAATACCACCGTGGCCTGGAATAAGCTGGCCATAGTCCTTGATGTTGTGATCTCTTTTTATGCCGGAAGCAAGAAGATCTCCAAGCTGAGCGATGATGCTGCCAACAAATGTAATAAGAGCAAGCACTACGTATACGCGAGGATTAGGCATCTCGTTGCGGTAGAGGACATATCCAAAGATAAGCCCCACAAGCACAGAACCTATAACTCCGCCGATTGCTCCCTCGATTGTCTTCTTGGGAGATAGCTTGGGCGTAAGCTTGTGTTTCCCAAAAGCACGGCCCGTAAAATATGCGCAGGTATCACAAACCCAGGCTATAAAAGGTATCCAGGCAAAATATTGACCATAAGGCCTGATCCTTAAAAGATACACAAAAGACATGTTCACAGGGGCATATACAAAGCAAAAGAATGCCGTAATAGCCATGCTTGCTGTAAATTTAGGGAAATTTACAACGTAGCACACCATAATAAGGAAAAATGCAAACATTATTGAGAATACATAATATCTGTAGTCCTTTATAAGGATCATCTGAATGTAATGCACAAGGATGGAGACATATCCACAAAACTCAATGGCATTACACTTTTGTCCTTCTTTATGGATGCCGGTAGCTCTTGTAAGTTCAAAAAAGCTAATACATGAAACAGCAAGTAATGTAGCTGCCAAAAGATATCCACCCGGAATAAGGACTCCAGCTAAAACTATTCCTATAACAATTCCACTAATGACTCTAGTTTTCAAATCTTAGCACCAGCCTTACTGATCAGTTTTTTAGACCGCCAAATTTGCGGGTTCTGTTTCCATACGCCTCAACAGCCTTCAAAAGCTCTTCTTTATCAAAATCAGGCCATGCTACAGGCGTAAAATAAAACTCTGTGTAAGCAAGCTGCCACAAAAGATAGTTGGAAACACGCTGTTCGTTACATGTTCTGATAAGAAGATCAGGGTCTGGGAGATAGTTAGTATCAAGATTATCTGCAATATCTTTTTCTGTGATATCAGATGCCTTGAGTTCTCCGTTTTCTACCTTCTGAGCTACCTTGCGGACAGCCCTTGTAATCTCATCTCTACTGCCATAGTTGATAGCAATTGTAAATGTAAGTCCGGTATTTCCGGCAGTTGCCTCCTCAAGATCTGCTATAGCCTTCTGAATGTCCTGTGAAAGAGCACTCTTTTCACCGATAACGCGGCAGCGGACATTATTCTTCATGGACTTCTTGATACTACTCTTAAGATAGGTACTAAGAATGCCCATGAGCGCAGTTACCTCTGATTCAGGCCTGCTCCAATTCTCAGTAGAAAATGCATAAACTGTAATATATTTAATACCTATATCTCTGGCATTTACCAGCATATCTTCTACTGCCTTGGCTCCCTGCATGTGTCCGTAATTTCTGGGCATGCCCTTAGCTTTAGCCCATCTGCCATTGCCATCAAGTATTATTGCCACATGCTGTGGAATGTTTAAATTTTCATCCATATCAATTACCTACAAAATGATTTGCTCCGCAATAATGCGGAGCAAAAATGATCAAACTGTCATTACTTCCTTATTCTTTTCTTCTACTGCAGCATCAATATCCTTGATGAATTTGTCAGTGATCTTCTGAAGTTCTTCGTTAAGATCGTTGATCTCATCCTCAGATACATCTGTGCCCTTAAGCTTCTTGAAAGCATCGTTTCCATCACGTCTAACGTTTCTGACTGCAACCTTGGCATCCTCGCCCTTCTTGCGAATGTCCTTGGTGAGCTGCTTTCTGCGTTCCTCTGTAAGTTCAGGGAAAACAAGTCTGATTACGGCGCCGTCATTACTTGGAGTGATTCCAAGATCTGACATCATAATAGCCTTCTCAATGTCCTTGATAAGAGACTTGTCCCAAGGCGCGATCTGTATGATACGAGCCTCTGGAACTGATACGTTACCAACCTGCTGAAGAGGTGTTGGTGTTCCATAATAATCAACCTTGATCTTGTCAAGAACATGAGGATTAGCTCTTCCAGCTCTTATAGAAGCAAGATCCTCTCTTAAATAATCAAAAGACTTCTGCATTTTGTCATTATATTCTTTTATCTTTTCGTTCATACCTGATTCCTCCTATTAAACTTCAGTAGTATATTAGTCTGTTGTAACTGTTGTTCCGTTGAAATCACCTGCAGCAGCCTTAACAATGCTGTTCTCTTCCTGAAGTGCAAATACTCTCATAGGAACCTTATTGTCTCTTGCCAGAATAGAAGCTGTCATATCGACAACCTGAAGATTCTGAGCAATTACATCATTGATAGAAACTGTGTCATATCTCTTAGCATCTGGGTTCTTGGCAGGGTCACTATCGTAAACTCCGTCAATAGCCTTAGCCAAAAGAATATAATCTGCCTCAACTTCAATGGCTCTTAGTACAACTCCTGTATCCGTTGAGAAGTAAGGATGTCCTGTACCACCTGCAAAGAATACAACCATATTTCTTGCGAAATACTTGTTAGCCCTGTCTTTGGAAAAGAGCTTGGTAAATGATCCACACTCAAAAGGAGTAAGGATATTAGTCATCATGCCCTCGCTTCTGAAAATCTCAGAAACATAAATACAGTTCATGATGGTGGCAAGCATTCCAATCTGGTCAGCCTTAACTCGATCGATATTCTCACTTGTACGGCCTCTCCAGAAGTTACCACCGCCAATAACAATACCTACCTGTGTACCATTATCAACAAGCTGTTTAACCTGAAGTGCAACCTTTCTGACTGTCTCCTCATCAAATCCAGTCTTTTTGTCGCCTGCAAGGGCTTCACCACTGAGTTTTAATAAAATTCTCATAATACGCTCCAATTATTTAATTAAAATAGATTATTTATTCTTAAGAGTCTCGAAGAACTCTGAAGGATTAACATCAGCATAAGCCTGTGAGCACATACCTTCGATAACAGCACCATTGTTGATCTGTACTGACTGGGACTTGATGTTACCCATCACGATAGCTGTTGTATCAAGAACAACAGGGCCATGAACATCGATATCACCCTTAACAGCACCTGCGATAACCGCGCTTGAGCCAAAGATGTTACCAACAATTACTGTGCTCTGGCCAACCTTAACACTACCTTTGCTCTTGATCTCACCTGTGATTCTTGCTGACTCTGCATAAATCTCTGCTGCGTCTGAATCACCTGTGATCTCACCTGTGATATTAAGCTTGCCAAGGCACTTAATGTTACCTGTTACCTTACCAATAAGATCTAAAGATCCTGTTGTCTGAATGTCACCTGTGATGACCATTCCTTCAGTGATGCTAGCTGTCTCATCTGTTGGTGTCTGCTGTTCGAAATCCATAGTATTATATCCCCCATTGTCTGTATTATTAGTTTCAGCTACAGCTTCTGCTGCGGCATAACTCTCTACATTAGCACTACTAATAGCCTCAACTGCTGGCTGTGGCTCAGGTGCTACTATCTCGTCCTTAGTCTGCTCTTCAATCTTCTCTTCAAGCTCCTGAAGTTCTTCCTCTTCCTGTGCCTTCTCCTGTGCCTCAAGTTCAGCTGCAGCCTCTGCTGCGGCATTCTGCCTGAGCTCAGCCATAACATCAAGTGCGCTCTTATGAACCTCTTCCTCAAGCGCCTGTGCCTTTTCTTCCTCGGATACTTCCTCGGAAACTACCTCTTTTACGTCTTCAGCCTTCTCTTCCTCGACAGGTTCTGTCTCCCCACTAGCCTCGTCAAGTTTAATATCATCCAGCCTGTTCAGCATGCTGTCGATATCTACATTTTTCGCTTTGTCCCCGTGAGCAAGACCTTCTTCCTTCTCATTATCAAGAGTAGCTGTGTCATCTGCCTTGTCATCAGGCATGAGAGTATTAACAGCCTGTGAAAGGTCATTCTTCAGCTCAGAAAAAAATCCCATCTTGATATCCTCCGTCATAAATCTTTTATTTGATATGTTGAACCGGTAACGTATCGTCAGTTATCGGAACTATCACTGTATCATCCATTGCCTGGATAGCCTCAATGATTTCTGGTAACGCCTCTACTGTAGCGTGCTTGTCAGCAGAATCATGCATCAGTACTACACAATGTTTAAATCTTGGAACATTATTCACGATATTGTTGTAGATTGTGGTCTTGTCAGCTCCTGCCCTGTCATCCCCCGCAGATACATTCCAGTCAAAAAAGGTAATGTCTGCCTTGTCAAGATAGTCAATGAGCTCATGCATATCTACATTGCTGACATCATTGGAGCTTCCTCCAGGAAACCTGTAATACTTGGGCATCACATCATAATTGTGATATAGAAACTCTCTAAGTTTCTTGAGGTCGTCCTTAAAAGAATCCAAAGACTCATAGATCACACTATATTTGTGACTGTAGGAATGCATTCCGATTGTATGTCCCTCATCCACAATTCTCTGATAAGCTTCTGAATATCTGGAATCAGGCTTGCCACATACAAAAAAAGTTGCCTTGACATTGTACTTGGCCAAAATATCCAGAATTTCTCCAGTGTTAGAGCTAGGGCCATCATCAAAGGTAAGATATACATATCTCGTACCCTCGATATTCTCAGGATTCTCTGCTCCACTCACAGCTATATTGGCGTAGTCCACATCATATGTTGTATTTGCATTGACGTCAGAATCTGTCTCCGTAGCAGTACTATCCACTACCTGAGCCTTGTCACCGCCACCTGCCATTATATCTTTCTCATATCCAAAGGTATCACGGTACCATTCAAGGTTCGCCTGAGCCTGTTCATAATCGGTCTTGATCCTGTCAATTCTCACCGCCAGGATGACACAAATGCAGGTCGGCACTAGACAGGAGGCCAACACTGTAGCAACTATGAGCCTCCGAAGACGCTGAATGCGCTTGCTGTAACCCTTTTTGGACTTGCTTACTTCCTTGTCCGATGTCATACCTTACAAATCTCTTTCATTCAAAATATGTAACCAGTGAATAGTATAGCATAATTCCGGTACAAAAGAAAAGAGCGCAGGTCTCATTTCCTGCGCTCTAAAAAACTAATGATATTAAAAATCTACAAGCTCACTATTTCCAGCTGAAGTATAAGTCAAAATGTAGTTATCATATGCTCCAGCATTAAGTCCCACAACCTGAGAATTGGTGCTGCCTCCGTGGAAAGTGTATCCCACATCAGCGATATTTACTACATCAAAGCCGACAGCTTTTTTACCATTGAGGAACACTGTTCTGACGCCTACTCCCTGAATATCATGCTCTGAGTAATTAGTAGCTGAAACCTGTATGCACTCTCCAAGTTTGGTGGCATCCACATCAACTGATGTATAGGTGCAGTTATCGGTTTCTGAGTAGTCAAAAGAGTACTTGAAATCCGCAGCATCCTTTATATCCACATTCTTGAACTGACCATAGAGTATGAACTGCTGGTTTTTCTTGACTGCATCTGAATAGTCGTGAACCTTCATCAACTCTTTTCCGCTCTTGTCAAAAGCTGTAAAATCAGCCTTTATGGATATATCTCTATCAGTCTTATTAGTTGCAACTACTACGTAATAAGTGCACCATCCAAGATCATCCGGAATCACATATTCGCTATCGATAAGGATCTGGCCGCCAGATTGCTCACTTGCGTATACTGTGAGCTGTCCTATTTCCAGTATGCAGTTTAAAAAAAGGAAAATAACTGACATTCCCACAGAAATTAAGCAAGAAAAAGCGCGTTTTTTCATGTACCAAGATCCTCCAACCAGATTTTTTTTGATAATTCAATTATGCGTTTTTCAAGTAAATTAATCGATGGTAGCAATAGTTATTTAATCCTTTTTTTAGCTTTATAAAAAAACTATAAATCCCGCACCAGTACTGGCTTAGCGGGCATTCATCGCTGCATTCCAATCAGCTATTCCCATGTACCCGGCCGCCTGATTTATATACGCTCCAGAATTACCTCCATTCATCTGCTTAAAGTATTCGTAAGCTAGTTTCCTCCTGCCATCAAGGGCTGTGAGCCCAACAGAAAGCCCATCTCTGACTTCAATAGGATAATCCGTCTGGCGATTAAATATGATCATTCTGATATATCTGTTGGTCATTACCCTCTGATAGGCATAAACCATAGCAAAAGCCTGAGCCTCATCACCCTGAGTTGAGGAATATCCTATCTCCGTCAAAAGAATTGGTCTCACCTGTCCCTTGGTTCCTAGCATATGAGGCAGACACATATAGTCCGTAAGCTGCTCTATATTCTCCATTGAAAGATAAGGCGTATCAATCGAATGCTGGATCATAGAGGCGCTGAAAGGATTCTTGGGTGTCCAAAAGCTTGTCCAGGTCATAGGATAATTATAGGGGTGTTCGGCAAGTCCCCAGTCAAAGTTGCCCTGAGCACAAACCACTGCATTTATAGCCTCAAGCATACTCCTTGCAGAATAGTAAGAAGCCGGATTATGCACCTTTGTCCAGTTCTGATCAAGGCTGATGCATACTGTGGCATTTGCATTTCTACTTTTTATAGCGTTATAACAGACTCTAAGAGAATCTGCATATAACTGGGCATAGGTAAGTTCATCAGAAACATTTGAATAATTCCATACGTTTTTGGCATTTACCTCATTGCCAATAACCCAGTTATCCACCTGTCCCAAACCATTACGTCCGTTATATCTAAAGGCCAGGAAGGAAACTGTAGCTTCAAGCCACTCAAGGCCCGCCTGCTCTGAGGTGTTCATCATGTAGTAGTTAGATCTACCTGCTCCTCCTCTGGATGTGGGAGAAATCATAAATTCCTCTCCAGGCACATAGGGATTTGAAAGAACCATGGTAAGCCCAATCCCCTGGCTAGAGGTGGTCCTGACGCAGTGATCGTACTGACTTACATATCCAGAATCAAAAGCATAAACCTTGCCATTATATTCATACTGGATAACGCCATTTCCACCAATGACATCTTCAAGGTTTATATTATAAGCGCCCTGCTGGACTCCAAGGTCTATAACCTCAGTATTTCCATTGCCAATCTTGGCTCCAT
>JAEEGF010444785.1_pt1 | contig 11383 bp, 6 predicted proteins | sample 9134171 | NCBI WGS metagenome assembly JAEEGF01 (sample SAMN16246542, study PRJNA631951) | gut metagenome | biome: gut microbiome; feature: rumen; material: AP-attached | host: Bos | place: Iran: Karaj | collected 2018-10
AAAATTAAACAAAAATAAAAAATTTTTATCAAAAAAAACTTTTCGTTTATCAAAAAAATTAAAGCGAAAAAACAAAAATTTATTATTAAATTTTCAATTAAATGAATTTATTCATAATAACATAAAAAAACTTGAAAAAAATGAAAATAAAAATTTTTTATTAGAAATGAAAAAAAATTTCGATGAAATTAACAACGAAATTAAAAATAATAAAAATTTATATTTAAAATTACAAACGAGTTTAATTTTATTAAATTCAAATGAAATTAATAATTTTTTATCAAACACTTTTGAACCATTAGAAAAAATTATTATTCAAGAAATTAAAATCGAAAAATTAAAAAATAAATTTCGTGAATTTATTTTAGAAAAATCTTCAATAAAAAATTTTTTCAATCAAAAATCAATTTTTAATTTTAATAATTTCAATCCAAATGAAAATAATTTAAATTCAAATGAAAATAACATCGAAAATCTTTTTGTTAGAAAAAGTTCATTAAAATATTGTTTAACTAAAAAAAAAATAGTTTCAACGAATATTTTAGTAGAAAAAAATTTTAGTTCTTTAGAAACAATAGAAAAATACATTTCAAAAGAAAATTTTAAAAAAATAATTTCAAATTTCATTTCATTTTCTTTTAATAAAAATAAATTCAATGAATGTTACATAATTTTATATTTAATTTATTCATCAAATGATTTTTTTTTAAATTCAGATGATTTTTTATCATTTAATTTTCAAATTTATTTTATTATAAAAAAAAATATTACAAATATTCATACGAATTATTAAAAAAATTAATAATAAAATTCAATTTAAATAAAATAAATTTCTTTTGGATTCAATTGTGGAAAATTGGAAAAAAATTAAATAAAATTCTATTACGAAATTACATTTATAAATTAAATATTAATAAACATTTTAAACAATCAAAATTATTAAAATTATTTGTTGGTTTGTGTCATTATAAATCAAATAATTTTGAAATTTGTATTAATATTTTTAAAGAATTATCAAATGAATTTAAAAATAATAGTTACATTTATTTTTTGTTAAGTTTGTCTATTTTATTTCAAATTAGAAGCAGAACAATAAAAAATAAAAAAAATAAAATTATTGAAACTTTTCGATATTTTAATGTTTATAAAAATTTGAGAATTAAAAAATTTCCTTTTGAAGTTTATTATAATTTAGCGAGAATTTTTCATTTCATTGGATTTGAACGATTCGCGTTGGAAAATTATAAAAAAGTTTTTTATTATTTAAAAAATGAAAATTATTGTTTTAAAAATAAATTGTTGTTTAGTTGTTTGAATAATGTTTGTTTGATTATGAAAAAAAACGGAAATGAAGATAAAATTCAAAATTTAATTTTTGAAAATATTGTAATTTAAAATGTAAATTATTAAAATATAAATAAAAATTATTAAAAATTATAATTAAAATTATTAAAATTTATTTCAATTAAAAAAATTATTAAAAATTAATTTCAATTAAAAAATTAATTTCAATTAAAAATAATTTCAATTAAAAAATTTATTTCAATTAAAAAATTAATTTCAATTAAAAATTATTAATATTATTTTTTAAAATTTAAAATGGAAAAAGAAAAAGATTTCGGAAACAACATTTTCATCGAAGAAATTCAAAAAGTGGGTTCCGGCACCTACGGTGATGTATACAAAGGAAAATTAAAAGGCTCCTCCGAAATAATCGCAATAAAAAAAATAAAAATCGACTTAGAAAACGAAGGAATTCCTTCAACAGCACTGCGCGAAATAACAATTTTACGTGAACTTCAACATCCAAACATAATCGAATTAAAAGATGTCATATGCAACAACAATAAATTATATTTACTATTCGAATTTGCTGAATACGATTTACGAAAATATTTAGAAGAATTTGAGCACAAAAATTTAGAAGAAGAAACAATAAAATCATTTTTATATCAAATTTTAGATGCATTAGCTTATTGTCATTCAAAGAAAATAATTCATCGCGATTTAAAACCGCAAAATATTTTATTAACAAAGAATTTAAAAATAAAAATCGGCGATTTTGGCCTCGCAAGAGTTTTCAGCATTCCAATTCGACCGTACACAAAAGAAGTTTTGACTTTATGGTACAGAGCACCTGAATTATTATTAGGAATTAATGAATATTCAACGCCTGTTGACATTTGGTCAGTTGGTTGTATTTTTGCTGAATTGGTGATTAAAAAACCTTTGTTTAAAGGCGATTGTGAATTTGAACAAATAATGAAAATTTATTCAATTTTAGGCACGCCGAAAATTGAAGATTGGAATGAAATTGTTAATTTACCTTATTATTCGAATAAATTTCCCAATTTTAGTGCGAAAAAAATTGAAGAAATTGTGAAATTAGATGCAAATGGAATTAATTTGTTAAAATCGATGTTGCAATATGATCCGAATAAAAGAATCACTGCGAAACAAGCTTTGTTAAATCCGTTTTTTATGACGAAAAAAAGTAAGTAAAAAAAATATTTATTTTTTTAATGTTATTTTAATATTGTTTTAAATAATTTTTATATAAATAATAAGAAAAATAATAAAAAAATATTAATTTTAATATTTTTTTGTGAACATGTGACAATTGAATAATCTGCTTTTGTACTAACGAAAGCTTTTAATTCATTTAAATCTGTGTTGTTATTTTTTTTTACGATCATGCAATAATTTTCTCCTTCTTCATTTTCGTCGTCGAATAAATGAACGAAACAACATTTGAATTTTTTATGTGGTTTGTAATCAGTACAATCTTGAGCGAAATTTATTGAACCTGGTTTGTCTTTTTTGTTGTTTCCGTCGAAACAATCGCTTCTTAAAGTGTAAGAAGAATTTCTTATTGGAATGTTGAATGAATGAATGTAGGAAAATAAAAGAAAAAGAAAAAAAAATTTTTTTGACATTTTTTATATGATTTTTTTATTATTTTTTTTATTTTTTATTATTAAAATTATTATTATTATTATTAAATTTAATTTTTTTATGGGATGTGTTCAAGGAAAAAAGTAATTTTTATTATTAATAATATTTTTTATAGTTTGATTAAAATTTCGAAAAGTTTTAAAAATGAAAATTTAATTAATAAAAATGATCCCAAAAAAAACAAAAACAACAATTCAACAACAAAAAACGATTTTATTAATAATAATGATTCTTTGTATTTTCCAAAATCAAAAAACGAATCAATAATAAACAATTTAGAAATTTTCAATTCTCCGCCATCGAAAATAAAAAATCTCAAAACATTAAATTTCAAAACAAAATTAACAATGGACTTTTTTAAAATCGAAGAATTCGAAAAACATCTGAAAAAAAACAAAAACAAAACAAAAAATTTCAAATATCTTCACACACGAACATTCAAAGAAAAACACATTTTAACAATAAATGATAAATTAAGTAGCATTATTAATAACAACAGCGCAAACACAAACATTTCAAAATTTAATATTAATTCAAATTTATTAAATTTAAACACTAATCAAAATAGTATTGTCACTGATAATAAAAAAATTTCAAATAGTTTTGTTGCGTCTTCAAAAAGCGAATTGAATGAAAATAATAATAATTTAGATAAAAAAAAAGAAAATAATATTAATAAAACACATTTAAATTATAATCTTAATGTTAATTATATTAATAATAATAATAATAATAATAATAATATTGATAATAAATTTAAAAGTTCGCAACAATTAATTTCAAATGTTATTAAACATTTTAGTGAATTAAATTATGATAATAATAATAATAATAAAAACAATGAAAATTATCCTTTATTTTTAAGAAAATTCGATTTAAATCCTTACAGTAATTTTAACATCGCAAAAAAATATTTTTTATATCAAATTAAATTAAGTATTTTACAAGCAAAAAAATTCGAATTAAGTCGCGAATTTGAAAATTCAAACAACAAAAAACATAAAAATAAAAACAGCAATTTTTTAACTTTAAATAATAATAATAACGATTTAAATCAAACAAATTATTTCGATATTTTCACTAATTATTCAAACATTAAAAACACGCCTTTAAAATCATATGAAAAATACGATGATAATAATATAAAAATAAATCAATATTTAATCTACAAATCAAAACTTTTAGGCAAAGGCGGATTTAGTTCAGTTTATTTAGCATTAAACATGGAAAAAAACAAAGAAATCGCAGTAAAAATCACCGAAAAAAACGCCCGCGCAAACAAAACAAAAAAAGTTTATGATTACGTAAAAGAAGAAGTAAAAATATTAAAACGTTTACATAGTAAATACATAGTAGAAGTTTATGAAATAATCGAATCGAAAAATGACATATTCATTTTTATGGAATATATGAATAACAATTCTTTATTAAATAGCATAAAATCATTGAGTGGATTTCAAATTTGGCGTTATTTTCGTAATTTAATCTGCGGCGTTGAACATTGTCACGAAATAGGAAAAATAATACACAAAGACATAAACGTAAATAATTTATTAATAAGTTCAGATGATACTTTAAAATTAAATGATTTTGGCATAAGCGTAATAATCGAAAATAACAATGATTTACTTTCAATGCACAGTGGCCCAAGCACTTACACACCACCTGAAAAAATTTATAATGATTTTAATAAAGTAGAAGGATTTTATCATGGAAAACCAGCTGATATTTGGTTGATTGGTGTGACTTTGTATCACATGGTGTTTAAAAAACCGTTGTTTTCGAATGATGGGAACATTTCAAAAAATGACTATGTTAATATTAATTTACCTAATGCGGGGGATTATGATGAAAGAGTCATTGAATTGATTGAAAGTTTGTTGAATTTTAATCCCGAAAAAAGACCAAAACTTTGTGATTTGAGTAAAAATAGTTGGGTCACGCATAATGGAGAATTTCCCTTGCCCGATATTCATGAAGAAGCGCTTAATTATTGTTATGAATTGGCGAGTAAAAGAATTGAAAATATTAAAAATGAGTTGAATAATGAAAATGATGAAAAAAGCAGTTCAAGTGATTAAGTATTATTTTATAAATTTTTTTTCTATAAATAATTAATATTTTTATTTATTTTTTATTTATTTTTATATGTGAAATATTATTAAAATTATTATTAAAATTTTTTATTTAAAATTATAATTAAAATTATTATTAAAATTATTATTAAAATTTTTTATTTAAAATTATTATTTAAAATTATTATTTAAATTTTTTATTTTATTTTTTTATTTTATTTTTTTATTTAAATTTTTTATTTAAATTTTTTATTTTCTTTTTTTATTTTATTTTTTTAATGTCTTCAAGACGAAACAAACGCTATAAAAAAAACAAAGAAAATTCCCAAATAGAAACTTCAAATCAAACCCAAAAAAAATCATCCAATTCAGAATTAATTTCAAACGCAAAAAAATTTCTCGATTTAGATTTATCAAACATGAGCATCGCAAATCAATTAAAATACAAAGAACATTTAGAAATTCTTCAAAACGCATTAGAATTAAACACAAGCAACGACGAAAATCATCAGAAATTATTTGAATTATACACAACAATAAACAAAAAAATTTTATCTTTAAAATTAGACATAACAAAAAAAAAATTCGAAATTCTTCCATTCGAAAAAGAAAAAAAAGAAGCAGAAAATTATTACAAAAAAAAAGTCGAAGAATATGAAAAAAAAGACAAAATTCAACATTTGTATGTAGAAAAAGGAAACAAAATCAACGAAGAAAAAGAAAAAATGATTAAAGATTACGATGAAATTCGTAATAATTTAATCAACGAAGCACAAGAATTCGTAAAAGAACTTCAAAGAAAAACTGATCCAGAAGAACCAGAAAGAAAAAAATTATTAGAAGAAAACACAAGATTAAAAAACGAAATTAATGATACTTTAAAAGAAGGATTAAAAATGAAAGAAGAATTTGATAAAAAAATGAATATGGAAGATTTCTATAAAAAAAACTTCTCTGAAGAAGGAAAATTATCAATGGAAAATACAATGAATAATTTAAAAGATCAAACACAAAATGATTTGATGTTAAATACAGAATTAAAATCGCAATTAATTGCGTTGCAAAGAAAAAATGAAGAATTGAATAAAATTAATGAAATGGCGCATAATGAATTTCAAAAAATCGATGATGAAATTAAAAATAAAAGTAATGAAATTTTTTTGTTAGCTAATGAAAATAATCAAATTAGAATTAGATTGAATTCGGGGGTTATTAATAAAATGGAATTGAAAAAATTGAATGATGTTTATGAAAGTGAAAAGAAGAAACTGCAAGTGATGAAAAGCTTGAATAAAAAATATGAAAAACAAGTTAGAAGATTGTTGAGAGAATTGTATCCACAACCACCCGTGATTGAAGATGAATGTGGATGCGGACATGATCATGGACATTCGCATATTGGTGAAAATGAACATAATCATATACATGAACAGCAAATTGAACATCAACATGAACATGAACATCAAATTGAACATCAACATGAACATGAACATCAAATTGAACATCAACATGAACATGAGCATGAACATGAACATCAACATGAACATCAAATTGAACATCAAATTGAACATCAACATGAACATGAACATAAAGATGTTGAAGATAAAAAAGATGAAAAAGTAGAAGATAAAAAAGAAGAAAAAGTAGAAGATAAAAAAGAGGAAAAAGTTGAAGATAAAAAAGAAGAAAAAGTTGAAGATAAAAAAGAAGAAAAAGTTGAAGATAAAAAAGAAGAAAGTAAAAAAGAAGAAAATAATAATGAAAATAAAAACAATTAATTAATTATTTATCAAAAAGAAATATTATAATAATTATTTTCAATAAATTTTATAATTATATTTAAATTTTATAACTTTAATTAAATTTATAAATTTAAACATATCAATTATAAACCAAAAATAATAAATTATTTTTTTACGAATTTTATAATAACAAAATTAAAAATATTCAATAATTTTAAATATATTATTATAAAAAAAAAATATTTTAATTATTTTTATTTTTATCACAAATAATAAATTAATTAAAAATAATTTATAAATAATTTTAATAATATTGAATTAATATCATATATAAAATAATATCAAAATTTATATTTAAAAAAAAACATTAATTTTGAACATTCCAATTTTCTTCTTTTCCATCCGCAGTTTTAATTTTCATTAAATTACTTTCAATTTTTCTATTCGAATTCGAAGTATTCACAGAATAATTAATATCATCATTATTTAAATCTTCTTTATTTTTACTATTTTCAACATTACTATTATTATTATTATTTTTATTGTTAATTAAATTACTCAAAGTTGTATTATCATTAACGCTACTTAATTCTTTAAAAACTTCTTGAACGCTTTTGTCTTCTTCTCTTTTTAATTTAATACTATTTTGTCTTGAATTAATATTATTATTATTATTATTTATTTTAACAATTGCATCTTTACTTAAATCTCTTTTAATTGAAATTTCTTTATTAATTTCGTTTTTTAATCGAATTTTATTTTGCGATTTTGGTCTTAATAAATAATTTCCTTTAAAATAAGGAAGAATTTCTTTTTTTAATTGTTTTTGTTTTTCGTAAAATTCTTTTGTGCTCATGATTTTATTTTTATTAATAAAATCTTCGATTTTTTTTCTATCGAAAGGAAAAGAAAAATTTAAATAATCGAAAAATTTATTAATTTTCGTTTCGTTTAAATTTTTAATGTCATTTTCGTTTATGTTTAAATTATTATTATTTTTATATGCGAAAATTATTAATAATAAAAAACTCGTTTTGAAATTGAAAAAATTAAAATAATTATTATTATTTTTATTAGAAATTCTTTTGAAAATAAAATTCATTTGTTCATTATTAATTAAAACATTTAAAATAAAAAAATTTATTAAAAATTCTTTGAATTCATTTAAAAATAAACAATCATTATTTAAATTAATTTTATTAATATGAAAAATATCAAAAATTGTTTTTAAATGTTCATCGTATTTTTTTAATGTGTTTGAAATATTATTATTGCTATTAATAATATTTTCTAAATTATAAATTAAATTTTTATCAAATTCAACAAATTTTAAATCTTTTGTAAATTGATTTTTTACGTTTGGTAATTTTTGATTGTAAGGATCATTTTCAATTTTTTTTTTTGAAAAAAGTTCGTTTTTATTTTTTAATTGTTGAAATTCTTCTTTTAATTTTAATTTTTGATTTGAAAAAAAAAGTTTTTTTTCTTCTTTTTTTTTAATGTTTTGTTCTTTTTCTTTTTCTTTTAATAATAAATTTTTTTTTTCTTCTTCTTCAATTTTTAATTTTTTTTTTTCATTAATTTCTTCTAAAATTTTTTTATTCTTTTTTTTATTTTCTTCTAAATATTTTTTCATTAATTTTTTCTTTTCTTTTTCTTCATTTAATTTTTCTTCATTTTCTTTTTCTTTTTTTTCTTCTTTTTCTTTTTTATATTTTTCAATTTGTTCTTTAATTTCATTTTGTCTTTTTTTTCTTTCATTTTCTTTCTTTTTTTCTATTTTTTTTTCATTAATTAATTTTTGTTTTTGCTCTTTTTCAATTAAAAATTGAGAAAAATTTCCTAAATTTTTACTAATTTCTCTACAAATATTTTCCATAATCGAACAAATTTCAATTCCAACATTAAAATTATTATTAAAATTATTATTAAAATTATTATTTTTCATACTTTCAAAATATTTTTCATTAAAAATTTTCGCATAATTTAAATAAATCACATTCGACCAATTTTTTAATAAATTATAATCAATTTCAATGTCATAATATTTAATAATTTCAACCTTATTTTCTAAAATACAACTATTAGTAATTTTTTCTATAATTTCATTTAAAATTTCATAACACATTCTGTAATTTTCCATAAAATTTGAATTTAAAATTTTCGGAAAATTTTGAACATATTTTATATCAGTTTTTAATACTATTTTAAATCCAGGTGGCAATGAAATATTATTATTTAAAATTCCTTTTTCTTTATCTAAATTATTACGTAAAAAATTAATAATTTTTAAATATTTATTATTATCTTTATTAATATTATTTTTTTCTATTTCATTTAAACGATTCATAAAATAATAAAAACATTCTGACATTGAATAACTAAATTTTTTTTTAATGTTTATAATATAAGAAATGTAAATTATCAAATTTTTAAATTGAAGATAATTAAATTCGTTTATGTTTATTTTAAAACAATTTTTCACACATAAACTTAATTCATCTAATGTTATTTCATTGTTATTTATTTTCTTTTCTCGAAAATATTTTAAAATACTCGCTTTTGATGCCAAACCATTTTCAATTTGAATTTTTTTATATATTATTTTTAATAAATTTTTATATTTTGAATAAATCGCTTCAATTGCGATTTTTTCTCTATTTTCTTCTTCATCGATGTTAATTATAAAAGAATATTTATTAGAAATTGTATTATTTACTGTTAATTTTGACTTGCTTAATGAACGTTTATTAAGTTTTTTATTATTATTGTTATTTTCATTTGTTTTATTAATAGAAATAATAGAAATATTTTTTGTGTTATTTGAAGTTGTATTTAAAATATTACTAACATTATTATTATTATTATTAATATTTAAATTTGGTCTTCCTTCAATACTCATTTGTAAATTACTTTGAGAAGAATAAAAATGATGACCGCCTAAATTTTTTTTTCCTTTATTAAAGAAAAAAGCCATATTTGGTTCATCACCATTACCCTTTGGTAATGTTTTATTATAAGGTGATAATACATTATAAATTGCAATTGCTGATTCTTGTGGAGATAATTTACTTAAATATTTATATAAATCATCCATATTATGTATTCTTTCTAACCAACTTCCACTATATAATTCTGGTTTTGTTAAATGTTGCATTGTTTGAACTCCGTAATTTTGTATTTCTCCCATAAAATTTACTAATTTTCCTTTATTTTGATTTTGAAGTAAACTTAATAATTTTGGATCTTGTTCAAATTCTTCTTCTTCAACTTCAATTTTTTTATTTGATTTTAACGTTTTATCTTTTTGAATATTATTATCTTCACTTTTTTCTTCTTCTTTAATTTCTTCATTATTAATTTTATTATCATTAATATTTAAATTATTATTATAATCATCATTATTATTATTTTCAATATTACCATTATCTAAATTATTAACACCTTTTTGTTTAATTTTATCCATTTCTTCTTTAAATTCTCCTCCACAATACATAATAATAATTTCTCTTATTTTTTCATTACATGCAATTTCCAAACAATTTCTATTAGTTCTACTATCTTTCAAAAATGGATTAGCGCCATTTTCTAATAATAACTTAATAACTTTTCCTTTTCCAGCATCAGCAGCAAAATGTAAAGGAGTCATTTTTTCTTCATCAACACAATTAACATCACATTTCCCTTTAATTAACAATTTAATAATATCAATTTGTGCATTAGTGCCATTCCAAATTGAATAATGTAAAGGGGTTCTTCCATAAATATCAATATCATTAATTAAATCAGGAGCTTTATTTAATATTATTTTAACTATTTCAGGATTATTACTACAAGATGCATAATGTAGACAATTTCTACCAATTGAATCTTTTGATAATATTGCACTTTTATTTTTTAATAATACATTAAAACAATTTAATCTTCCAAATTGACATGCTAAATGAAGAGGAGTTCTTAAGAATTTATCTCTTACATAAACTGAAAAATTTTTTGATATTAAAAATTGAACTATATCAGAATGTCCACATTTAGCTGCAATATGCAATAAACTTTTTTTATTTGTATCTACTAAATTTAGAATATCTGTTAAATATTGATTATTTTTTTTAAAGTATTCTATCATTTTTTGTAAATCACCTCTTTCTGTTAAATCAAATAAAACTCCTAATGGTGATTTTAACATTGCTGATGTTGATTTTTTATTCATTGATGTATTCCATTGAATATTAAATTTTGCTTGTGATAATCTTTCTTTTGCTTTTGATTTATTTTCTTTTGACCATTCTGTTCCTGTTTTTTTTCTAAAGTTTTCTTCAAAATTTTGATTTATCATTGTCATTGCTAATTCTTCTATTGATAATGATTCAAATCCTTTTTTATTTATTTTTTCTATTATTTTTTCTTCTGCATATCTTTCATCTTTTGAATATAAATTTTGTTTTTTGGAATTGTTTTGATATATTTTACTTTGTGATACATAGGAACTCATATTTAAGTTTTTTTTATTTTTTTAAAATTTTTTTTTTTTTTTTTGTTTTTAATTAATTTTGACTTTTTAATTTTTTTTATTTATAAATATTTTTATATTTTGTCAAAAATTTTTTATTA
>JAEEGF012094515.1_pt1 | contig 11383 bp, 7 predicted proteins | sample 9134171 | NCBI WGS metagenome assembly JAEEGF01 (sample SAMN16246542, study PRJNA631951) | gut metagenome | biome: gut microbiome; feature: rumen; material: AP-attached | host: Bos | place: Iran: Karaj | collected 2018-10
GCAATAAAGTACGATACTTTTTATGACAAAGTACCACTTTGCCATTGACAAAGTACCGTTTCGCGGGCCTCGAAAGCCGTCCTCGCTGGGTGCGAGAGCCGTCCTCACCGGTCACGAAAGCCGTCCTCGCCGGGTGCATTTGCTATCGTTTCAGCAGTATTTTCAGATACTCCAGAATCTTTTGAATGTTGGCGATTTGAGTGTCGTAAACATGAGGACGTGTCTTTTCTAATAACTTATACACTTCTTGTAACTCTTTGAAATATGCCTCACATTCGACAAACCGCTGTTGCTGAAAGGACAGGTTGCCCATATTGAAAAGTACCACAGCCACATAAGGATTATATATCAGAGGGGTTGTTTGAGCCAAACGACGACAGGTTTCCAGTGTTTCCTTGAGTATCGGCTCGGCCTCAGCCAATCGCTGAGTGTTCAAATAAACATTCGCCAAGTTAGTTTGCACCTCAATCAGAGCGGGTTCATATACTTCCGGATTGGCTTGAGCCAAGCGGCGATAGATTTCCATAGCCTCCTTATACAATGACTCTGACTCTGATAATCGCTGGGTGTCTGAATACAGGTTTGCCAAGTTATATAGTGTTGCAGCTAAATTAGGTTCATAGGCCTGAGGATTGGATTGAGCCAGTCTGCGATAGATTTCCATAGCCTCCTTATACAATGACTCTGACTCTGTAAACCGCTGGGTGTCTGAATACAGGATTGCCAAGTTGTTCAGCGTAGAAGCTAAATCAGGCTCGTAGACCTGAGGATTGGAGTGGGCTAACCTGCGACGGATTTCCAATGCCTCCTTGTATAGAGACTCTGACTCTGTATATCGCTGGGTATCTGAATAAAGGCTTGCCAAGTTGTTCAGTATCGAAGCTAAATCAGGCTCGTAGGCTTGAGGGTTAGACTGAGCAAGTCTGCGATAAATTTCCAATGCCTCCTTATACAATAACTCTGACTCTGCAAACCGCTGGATGTCTAAAAATAAGATGGCCAAATTATTAAGTGTTTGAGCCATATCAGGTTCGTAGGTCTGAGGATTGGAATAAGCCAATCTGCGATAAATTTCCAATGCATCCTTAAACAGCTGCTCTGACTCTGTAAATCGCGGAGTCTCCTGATATAGGCTTGCTAAGCCGTTCAGTGTCCTTGCCACATCAGACTCGTAGGCCAGAGGATTTGACTGTGCTAACCTGCGAAAGATTTCTAAAGACTCCATGTACAGAGACTCTGACTCTGCATATCGCTGGGTATTGTTATACAATCCTGCCAAGTTGTTCAGTGTCCGAGCTAAATCAGGCTCGCAGGTCTGAGGATTGGACTGGGATAACCTGCGATAGATTTCCAATGCCTCCTTGTACAGCTGCTCTGACTCTGTAAATCGCTGGGTATTCTTATACAGAATTGCCAAGTTGTTCAGCGTCGAAGCTAAATTAGGCTCGCAAGCCTGAGGATTGGATTGAGCCAATAGGCGACAAAGGCGTAATGATCTTTCACAATAGGATGCTGACTTTCCATATTGCTTCTGCTCTTGAAGAAACTTTGCCGCATCGAACTGCCACTTGGCATTTGTTGTATCTAACTCTGCCCTCAGCTCAATATAATAAGCGGCAGAGTCGTGCTGGTTGGCTAATTTGAAACGGTCGAAGAACTTATAGCAGTCGGAGGCAGCATCATCCAAACGACGCTTGGTGCCTTCTTTGCTGGCTGCCAACTCAGCTTGTTCTCGAGCTATCTCAGCTTCACGCTGAGCCTCTGCCTGTTGCTCCTGACGAATCCTGGCGATACGGCCCTGCATATCACCTTTACTACGAAGTAGGGAGTCGGCCTCCGTCAGACGGCCATTGAGGATAGCATCGCTGATGCGCTGGTTCAGCGCATCCATCTGGTCATAGTCAATCTGAGCATATTCCTTCGCCATGTCTGCTATCAGCTTCTCGTTATTCTTCTGGTCATCGTAAAGCTGTTGCAGCATCCGTTGTTTCTCGGCAAGCGACACCTGCATAGCCTCTATCTCGTCTTCACGCTCCTGTAACTGTCGCTGTAGCGTACGGCGCAGTTTCCGCTCAGCATCCAGCCTGTCCTGTGTCTGCTGTTCAGGCGTCTCCATCACCAAGTACAGCGGATTGCTTGACAGTTGATAGGGTTTGGTGGTAGCATCAGCATCCACCAACTGATAGCCTTTCTTCTGCACCGACTGTACGAGGAACGTCTTTGACGGCACAGCGATAGAGAAGGCGCCGTTACTATTCTGCGTCACCACCTTGTTGCCACCCTGTACGACGACCATCGCCCCCTGCAGTCCTTGTCCACGAACATGCTGCCCGTTGACCATGCGGCCACGGGTCTTCACAAATCCCTGCTGCGTCTGAGCAGCAAGCAACAATGGTAGTGCAACGAGTGCTAATAACAAGATAATTCTTTTCATATCATTCATTATTAGTGATTATTCCTCCAACAACTTCTTGATTTTCTCCACATCTGCCTCACACTCCTTGGGAATGACGCCTGCCTCGGCAAATTGCTTCAAGTCATCAAGAAAGCCATCCTTTAGTTCATCTTTATATTGACGATATATTTCTTCAGCCTCTCCATACTTCCCTTGGAACAGCAAGGCTGCAGCAAGGTTTGTGTAAAATATATGTTTAGTGGAATCTATGGCTATGGCTTCGCGAGCATATTGCTCTGCTTCAATAAATTGTTTCATAAAGATTGCATAAAATGCTTGGTTTCCTAATGTACTTACATAATTACTTTTCAAACCATCAGGATTATTTTCGTACATTCCTTTCAAGATGGGCAACCACTCCTGATTAATGGCATAGATTGCAGGATAATTCTTGGTTTCCGAGTATAGCAAGCTTAGCCAATATAATGATCCTACATAATTATTCTGTAGTGCAGGATTCTTTTTGGCAGCTTTCCTTGAAATGCCTAAAGAGCCTTCAAAAAAAGGAATTGCATCGGAATATTGTTCAGTTTTGATTTTTAGCAATCCCAAATTATATTGAGTTTGAGCTAAATCAGGATCGTAAGCCTGAGGATTGGATTGGGCCAAGCGGCGACGGATTTCCAACGCCTCCTTGTACAGCGGCTCTGCCTCTACAAATCGCTGGGTGTCTGAATAAAGAGCTGCCATGTTGTTCAGCGTATTAGCCAAATCCGGCTCGTAGGCCTGAGGATTGGATTGGGCTAATCTGCGATAGATCTCCAATGCCTCTTTGTGCAGTGACTCTGCCTCTGTAAATCGTTGGGTGTTCTTATACGAAATTGCCAAGTTGTTCAGCGTCATGGCCACATCAGGCTCGTAGGCCTGAGGATTGGAGTGGGCTAACCTGCGACGGATTTCCAATGCCTCTTTATACAGTGACTCTGACTCTGCGTATCGCTGGGTCTTATAATACAGGGTTGCCAAGTCGCTTAGCGTCATTGCCACATCAGGCTCGTAGGCCTGAGGATTGGAGTGGGCCAATAGGCGATAGATTTCCAAAGCCTCCTTGTATAACGACTCTGCCTCCGTCAATCGCTGGGTGTTCTGATACAGGAGTGCCAAGTTGTACAAAGTCGAAGCTAAATCAGGCTCGTAGGCATGAGGATTGGAGTGAGCTAATCTGCGATAGATTTCCAAGACCTCCTTGTAGAGCGACTCCGACTCTGTAAATCGCTGAGTGTTCTGATACAGGATTGCCAAGTTGTACAAGGTCCTTGCCACACCAGACTCGTAGGCTTGAGGGTTAGACTGAGCAAGCCTGCGACGGATTTTCAACGACTCTTTGTACAGCGACTCTGCCTCTACATATCGCTGGGTATTTTTATACAGAATTGCCAAGTTGTTCAGCGTTCCAGCCAAATCAGGCTCGTAGACCTGAGGATTGGAGTGAGCCAGTCTGCGATGGATTTCCAAAGCCTCCTTATACAGTGACTCTGACTCTGCATCTTGCTGGGTGTACTGATACAGGATTGCCAAGTTGTTCAGCGATGAAGCTAAATCAGATTCGTAAGCCTGAGGGTTTGTTTGAGCTAACCTGCGACGAATCTCCAAAGCCTCTTTGTACAGCTGCTCTGACTCTGTAAATCGCTGGGTGTCTGAATAAAGCAATGCTAAGTTGTTCAAAATCATTGCCACATCAGGCTCGTGGGCCTGAGGATTGGATTGGACCAAACGGCGACGGATTTCCAAGGCTTCCTTGTACAGCGACTCTGACTCTGTAAATCGTTGGGTGTTTGAATACAGGACTGCCAAGTTGTTCTGTAAACGGCTATATTTTGATTGGTAGCTTGTTGATTTGTGATCTGACTGACTTTTCAAAAGAGCGAGGGCACGCTGAAAGTAGGTTTCGGCTTCCGTGAATTGATTTTGTTTGTAACAGAAATTAGCAAAAGCTAAACAATCATCCACTGTGTTTAGTCTGTCTGCCAACAACTTCAGGTTTTCACCAGCCTTCTCGTACTCACCGCTATTCTTGTACAAGTTGACGGCAGACTTAATCTTCGACACTAACAAGACAGAGTCCTGAGTGGCTTCTTCCAGTCCTTGTTCATGGAAGGACTTCTTCTGAAGCGTCTTGTCCAGGAGTTTCCCCAGTTGCATGGCATCCAGCCGACTCATAGCCTCATCAACCTGACCGCGCTCGTACAAATCCAGTACCTCCTGCATTTGACCATCCAGTTCACTTTGGTCTATACGTGCCAAAAGGTCTGCATACTCTCCAATATTTTTTTGAAGACGATCCAGATCCTCGTATGCTTTGTCCAATGCTGCCTCATATTCCTGTTGCTTCACCTTTCTAGCCTGTAGCTGAGCCTCTAACTCTGCCTTCTGCTTGTCGTACTTCTTTTTGGCCTGACGCTTGCCAATCTCGATATAGTTATTCTTCTGACGTTCGAACTCGTCGGCATTACAAAGAATAAGCATCAACGGTTCTTTCCGCACACTCCACTCATCGACAGCATGCTGGTTGAACACCATCATCTCGCGCTTCTTAACGGTTACCAGGCCGATGCGGTCGCCCATTTTCCTTCCGTCAAGAACCAAAGTAAACGTTCCGTCTTTCGCATCACTCAGCACAGTACGTTTATTACCATCGTAGCTAATGGAGACTTGCCCCAGCGGTGTACGCTTCTGCTTACCGTTATACCGATAGGTTACACCCTGCTGCGTTTGAGCAACAACAGACACAGCACACAAACAAACACAAAGAAAAACTGTTAGTTTTTTCATGTAACTTAAATTTATATCCTTTATTCTACTCTCATACGACGTCTTAGAGACCGCACTAAAGATTCCTTGTCAGTAAGGAACTCCACATAAACAGAATCACCTTCTAACTTATGCTTTGTTTGCTCAACGAACTCTTTTGTATATCCATCAATTATTTCATCAATGGTCGTCTTTTGATAGGCAGGATTCTCCATCTTGTATTCTGCAATCTTAAAGAACGAGGTAGTAGTAGATGCGAAATCAAGATAAATGCCGGGCACAAATTCGCCATCCTTCATAAGCCGATGAATATGGCTGCCGCGTCTTGCTGTAGTAGCCAAGTGTGCTATTCCCAAAGAGTCTATGTTTAAATCTTTTTTTAAGACATAGTTAATATCTGCTATTCTATCTTGATGATGCAGCCCCCTGTATGAAGTCGGCATTAACACATAGATTCTAAAATCTTCATTACTTTCTTTCAGGTAACGGACAACTGGGCTTAAGAAATTCTCCTCATAACCAAACACAACAGCGGCAGGAAATACTTTCTTCTCAAATTTGATAAGTTCCTTACCCTCTTCTATTCTTCGATGACTCTGATATACCGCCACGCCTAAAGCTAAGACAACCACCACCAAAGTCACAATCGCTATCAGATTACGCTTTCTGACCTGCCTTGTCTTTTTCTTATTATCCTGCTCATAACGATCATAAATATCCGGAAAATTCACACCCAACAGATAAGCCGCTATCTGATAGAAACAATAAGAATTGAGTTCACTATTCTCACTCAACTGCGTACTATAAATCGGGAAATGACGGTGCATAATAGATGTTCCAGCAATGGAAGGAGGTGTGGTATCTCCATGCACATCGTCAACAAACAGAGGAACTATCAATGCGTAATTGTTATCATGATGCTCCAAAAAAAATCTCACCTCCCTGTCAACGAAGGTCGATTTCGCTGAGCTGCCACTACAAATCAAAATGAGGAATCGAGCTTTTTTCAATGCTCCTTGAATACGCTCCGTAAATGGACGTTCCTCGACCTGCATATCTTTTGTATCCAAGAAAATTGGCCGAAGATATTTAGCATGTTGTGGTCGCTGACTTTGATTAACCAGATTTTGAGGATATGCATAGTTCTCTAACCGGCTATGCAACCAATTCGCAATTTTCTTGTCCTTTCTCGAATAAGAAATAAAAGCAAAATACTCTTGTTCCATCGTTATCAACTTCTTAAATTAACCGTTATTCCTCCAACAACTTCTTGATTTTCTCCACATCCTCCTCACGCTCCTTAGGAATGACGCCTGCCGCAGCGAATTGCTTCAAGTCGCCAAGGAATGAGTCTTTTAACTCCGACTTGTATTGACGATAGATTTGCTCTGCCTCCGCATACTTGCCTTGGAATAAGAGTGATACGGCAAGGGTTGTTTGATACATCGGCTGTGTTGTGTCTAAAGTAATGGTTTGACGGACCAACGCCTCAGCTTCAGCGAATTGCTGAAGGAACATTTTATTGAATGCACTGGCATTAAAAGATACTGCCAGATAAGGATTGAAAGCCGAAGGACTTTGCTGGGCTAACTGACCATATGAGGGAATGGCCTGCGCTAACACTTCATCGCTTTCACGATAACGCCCAGCTGCAGTGTAGGCCATGCCGAGGTTAACTTGTAGCATTGCCAGGTAAGGATAGTCTGCCTTATTCTGACGTTTAGCAAGGCTCTGGAAGATAGGCAAAGCTTCCTGAAAGTGCTTGATGCTGCTATCATTATCTCCTAAGGCCATATAAAGTCCTCCTATATTCATTTGAGTCATGGCTATCTCCATTAAATATGCCGATGGATTATTTTCCGATAGCTTCTCAAAAACTGTCAACGCCTCTTCATACAAAGGCAAACATTTATCAAATTTAAACATTGTCTGATAGAGATTGCCCAGATTACCCAGTGAATATGCCAGTTGTTCACTGTATGCCTGTGGATTTCGTGTTGCCAGTTGGCGACGTAATGCGAGGGCCTTCAGATGCAGACTTTCACATTGTGCCATTTCTCCTTTCTTCGAGAAGAGAGACGCCATATTATCGATAGATGATGCCAAGTCTGCCAACTTTTCATTCTCATTGCTCTGGGCTTCTTGTCTTCGCAACTTCAGTGCCTCTTCATAGCAGGTCTCACACTCTGCCAACTTATTCTCATCCCAATACATTGTTCCAAGATTATTCAGGACGTCAGACAAAGTGCTGGCATAAATACTACTACGACTATACAATTTCCGCTTCAAGTCCAAAGATTGGCGATACATCTGCTCTGCCTCATCAAAACGGCTCAACTCGCGATAGAAGTTTCCTAAGTTGTTATAGTATGAAGACAGATCCATAAGCGTTTCGTTATCTGCTTCCCTATACATCTCCTTGCCCATTGCCAGTGCCTTTTTCAAATAGTCCTCAGCCTCTGCATAACGTTTCAGCCGCTGACAAACGACACCCATACGGTTATAGCCGAGGCTGACGCGGTGCTCGTGACCAGCCGAAGAGCTGTCGCTCGCTAACAAAGACAGGTATTTCCCATAATACGTCTCAGCCTCGCCGAATTGCTGTTGCTGCATACAAAAGTCTGCGTATGCCAGCATCTCGTCCGGTGTGTTCAACTCATCAGCAAGATTCTTCAGCAATGCGCCCGCCTTGGTCCAGTCATTCTGAACTTTATATGCCTCTATCTGTGCCTTAATACTATTGATGTGAGCCTCACGGTCTGACATCGCCTGCTGCTTGGTCTCCTCTGCCGTCCGAATCATTTGATCAGCTTGCTGGATAACGCGATTATCCTGACGCAGCCGCTCCATGAAGTTGCCCTCTTCAAATTTCTTGATAGCCAACTCGACTTCCCCTTGATTAAAGAGGTCCATGGCATGCTGCGCCAAAGTATCAATCTCGCTTTCATCGATACGGGCAAACAAGTCGGCATACTCATCCATGTGTTTTCGGGCTCGTTCCAACTCCTCGTAGGCTTTATCCAAAGCAGCCTCATACTCCTGCAGTTTCACTTTTCCCTCTTGCAGTTGAGTTTCCAGCACGGCTTTCTGCTTGTCGTATTTCTTCTTAGCCTCACGCTTACCAATCGCTATGAGATTTTCCTTCTGCTGCTCAAATTCATCAGCATCGCATAAGATGACTCTCAGCGGTTCCTTCCTCACGCTCCACTCATCGACGGCATGCTGGTTAAACACCATCATATCGCGTTTCTTCACAGTCACCAAACCAATGCGGTCGCCCATCTTCTTGCCTGTCAGCAGCAAGCTAAACTGTCCGTCACTGGCACCGCTCAGCACCGAGCGCTGGTTGCTATCGTAGGTTATCGTCACATTACCCAATGGCGTACGCTTCTGCTTACCGTTATAGCGATATGTTACACCTTGTTGTGTCTGGGCTACAGAGGTTATCAGCAGCATGCTGCACACAAAAAAAGTTGTCAAGAGTCGTTTCATAACTTATAGGAATAGGATAATAGCGCCGACAAAGATAGTATTTTTCGCTCATATTGACAAATTTTGCGGCAAAAACTTACGCTATTTCTTTTGCCGTTTGGCAAATAATGCGTACTTTTGCAGCAGCAAAGAGAAATAGCGTTATGAAGACAAAACACGTACAATACGAAACAAGTGGCACTTGCTCGAAACTCATCGATGTGACTGCCGATGAGAACGACGTTATTCAGCAAGTGTTCTTCTTAGGAGGATGCAACGGCAATCTGCAGGGAATCAGCAAGCTGGTAACAGGACAAAGAATTGACGATGTAATTTCACGGCTGAACGGCATCCGTTGTGGTTCTAAAGGCACCTCTTGCCCCGATCAGCTATGCAGAGCCCTTGAACAACTGAAGGGTGCATCGTTAGAGCCATAACATCTTGCTTATTTAAACTGAACGATGTCGTTTGGTCCGCAAGGCATGGTAAGCTTTTTGTCAACCAGCTGCAGCGACGACTGAAGAGGATAGGACGGTTTCTGTTCTGCCAGGGGGATGGAGAGTTCTACCACTCCTTGTTCATCAGCTTTGGCACGATGACCGTCAATATCGATTTCGGCGTTGGGAGCCGTCTGCTCCTTGTCTGCATTCCACAACTGGAAATGCACCTTGCCATAGACGTCAGGATTGCGACGAATATCAACAAGAGCACTCTCTGTCAACAGAAATGAGGTGTCAACTGGCAGATAGTCGGGACATTCTACGCAAACACGAACCTTATTGTTGAGAAAATGATGGGGTATATTTCTGAAGAGGGTATTGTCTTCCAACGAGTGAATGGTATCTATTTTAGTCTCATTGTCTAATGTCAGGGTGACAATCGCATCACGCAGCGGTGGCAACTGGTCATTATGGACAGAGGTCTCGTTGAGTCTCATTTCTACATTCACAGGTTGGCTGTTTATCCATACGCCAAGCAGTGCTGCCAACACGATGATGATGCCTATCGACCACGCGATGGCCTTCTGAACCAACAGACGCTTATGACGCTGCCAGATGGTATCAAACTCTATACCTAATAGTTTGGTAATGAGCTGGACATAGGCACGCTCCTTGTTGAGATAAGGCCACGGAATCCTCGTGAAAGGAAAGGTCTGCGTCTGCTCATGGATGTTGGCGCCCAATATCTCCGGCAGTCCGAGTTTGTCAACAATCGGGTTAAAACACTCCGTCTCAGGATTGCCACTATGAGGAATACCATCAACGATGAAGAAGTGTATCTGCTTGGTACGCCCTAACTGATGGAAAAAGGCTATCTCCTTCCCTACCCATTCCGACTGCGCCGAATTGGGCGAGCAGATAACAATCAGGTGACGGGAAGCCCTCAGTCGCTCTTGCAGTTCTTCCGACAATCCTGCCGGCTGAATGTCTGTAGGAGCGAAAAATACTGGATTGATGGGGTTACGTTTCCACCCATGTTCGCTGCATAGCGTTGCCGGCATACGGTAGTGTTCCAGCTTTCGCTGCACTTTCTTTCCCCACTCAGTATCTTTTGAGTTATAACTGATAAACGCAAAATACTTGTACTTCTGTTCCATCGCCTTGTTCTTTTATGTCGTAGCAAACAGTCTTGCTCTCACTGACGCGCAGCTTTGACCTCCGGTCGAAACTGCTCACGTTCGGCAATGTTCAAGCGAGCTTGACATTGCGCTCACTGACGCGCAGCTTTTTTACGCTGGTCGTGGTCAAGGATGATTTTACGCATGCGCATCGACTTGGGAGTAACCTCCACCAGTTCGTCTTCCTTGATATACTCCAGACATTCCTCCAAGGACATGACTACCTTGGGGATGATGCGTGCCTTCTCATCAGTACCGCTGGCACGGACGTTGGTGAGCTGCTTGGCCTTGCAGACGTTGATGACGAGGTCGTTGTCATGCACATGCTCACCGACAACCTGACCCATATAGACATCTTCACCTGGGTCGATGAAGAACTTACCGCGGTCCTGCAGCTTGTCGATGGCGTAGGCAAAGGCATTGCCAGTCTCCAAGGCAATCATCGAACCGTTCACGCGGCGCTCAATGTCGCCCTTGTAGGGTTGGTATTCCTTGTAGCGATGGGCCATGATGGCCTCTCCCTGACTGGCGGTCAATATATTTGTGCGTAGGCCAATGATTCCTCTTGATGGAATCTCGAAGGCCATGTTCGTGCGGTCGCCCTGGCTCTCCATCGAGAGGAGGTCGCCCTTGCGGCGCGTCACCATGTCAATCATTTTCGAGGCAAACTCCTCCGGCACGTTGATGGTAAGCTCCTCAATAGGCTCGCACTTCTGTCCGTCAATCTCTTTATATATTACCTGAGGCTGGCCGACCTGTAGTTCGTAGCCCTCGCGGCGCATGGTCTCGATGAGCACGGAGAGGTGGAGAACGCCGCGCCCGGAGACGACCCACTTGTCGGTGGAGTCCTCAAACTGCTCCACGCGCAGGGCGAGGTTCTTCTCCAGTTCGCGCATCAGGCGGTCGTTGATGTGGCGCGAGGTGACATACTTGCCCTCGCGGCCGAAGAAGGGCGAGTCGTTGATGGTGAAGAGCATCGACATGGTCGGCTCGTCGATAGCAATGGGAGGCAGCGGCTCGGGGTTCTCCAAGTCGCAGATGGTGTCGCCAATCTCGAACTTCTCCAGTCCGATGACGGCACAGATGTC
>JAEEGF011687403.1_pt1 | contig 11382 bp, 10 predicted proteins | sample 9134171 | NCBI WGS metagenome assembly JAEEGF01 (sample SAMN16246542, study PRJNA631951) | gut metagenome | biome: gut microbiome; feature: rumen; material: AP-attached | host: Bos | place: Iran: Karaj | collected 2018-10
GCAGAGTAGTTGACTATGGTAAGTTCAAGTATGAGCAGCTTCGTAAAGAGAAGGAAGCTCGTAAGAAACAGAAGACTGTTGAGATCAAGGAGATCAGACTTTCTCCCAACATTGATACCAACGATCTTAATACTAAGGTAAACGCTGCCAAGAAATTCCTTGAGAAAGGAAACAGAGTTAAGATCACACTTCGTTTCCGCGGACGTGAGATGGCACATATGGGAGCCAGCGTTCACATTCTCACAGATTTTGCAGAGGCACTTGCCGATGTTGCTGTTGTTGAGAAACAGCCCAAGGTTGAGGGACGTTCAATGACCATGTTCCTTGCCGAGAAGAAAAACTGATCATTAGCCATTATTGGTTAAAGATAAATATGATATAGGTCAATACAGAGAAATCCGTATATCATAAAAAGCGTAAAGTATAGGAGGAAATAGCAATGCTGAAGATGAAAACAAAGAGAGCAGCTGCCAAGAGATTCAAGGTTACAGGCACAGGAAAGCTCATGAGAAACAAAGCGTATAAGCGCCACATCTTAACAAAGAAGTCCACAAAGAGAAAGAGAAATCTTAGACATGCCGGACTTGTTGACGCTACTAATGTTAAGACAATGAAGCAGATCCTTCCTTACGCTTAATCAGTTGGAAGAATCTAAAGTCAGGTATATTTTTGATCATTTATAGGAGGATTTAAAGATGGCAAGAGTTAAAGGCGCATTAAATGCCAAGAAGAAGCACAATAGAGTACTTAAGCTCGCAAAGGGCTATAGAGGAGCAAGATCAAAGCAGTACAGAGTTGCTAAGCAGTCTGTAATGAGAGCTCTTACTTCAGCATTCGCTGGACGTAAGCAGAAGAAGAGAGATATGAGATCTCTTTGGATCACACGTATCAACGCTGCAGCAAGAATCAACGGTCTTTCATACAGCAACATGATGCACGGCCTCAAGCTTGCAGGTGTTGACATCAACAGAAAGATGCTTGCAGAGCTTGCAGTTAACGATCCTGATGGATTCAAGACACTTGCAGAGCTTGCAAAAGAGAAGATCGCATAATAATATCGGAAACTTATATTGAATAAATAGTTTTTTGATAGTAAAATTAAGGAGTCTGAAGAACAAAATTCAGATTCCTTTTTTATTTGAAAAATTGCAGAATGGAGGCATTATTATGGCACTTGAGAATTTACAGCCACAGGAAGTTTTTACTTTTTTTGAAAAGCTGTGCAGCATTCCGCACGGCTCATATAATCTTCAGCAGATAAGCGACTATCTTGTTTCTTTTGCAAAAGAGAGAAACCTTGAGGTCATTCAGGATAAGGAGCTCAACGTTATCATCAAGGCTCCGGGAAGCGAAGGATATGAGGATAAAGAGCCTGTTATCCTGCAGGGACACATGGATATGGTTGCTGTTAAGGATGACAATGCAGATATCGATATGAAAACGGAAGGTCTCAGAGTTAAAACAGACGGAGAGTACGTCTGGGCTGAGGGTACCAGCCTTGGAGGGGACGATGGCATAGCTGTTGCTTACTGCCTTGCACTTCTTGATTCCAAGACCATTCCTCATCCTCCTCTTGAAGTTGTTATTACAACCAATGAAGAAACAGGTATGGAGGGTGCTGCAGCGATCGATCTCTCCGGTCTTAAAGGCAGGAAGATGATCAACATCGACAACGAGGTAGAGGGCCAGTTCATCACCAGCTGTGCAGGTGGAGCCCGCGTTTATTCCAAGGTTCACGTTACAAGAGATGTGACCTATACCGGAGCCAAGGTACTTAGCGTCAAGGTTGAAGGCCTACTGGGCGGACATTCCGGTGAGATGATAAAGTGCGGAAGAGGAAACGCGAATATTATTCTTGCAAGAACTCTTGCGGAAGCCGGTGATAAAGTAAATCTCAATCTTATCAGCTTTGACGGAGGAAGTGCAGACAATGCAATTCCTTCATCCGCAGTAGCTCAGATTGTTATCGGAAACCGCGATCTTGATGCATTTAAGGAGAGTGTATCCGCTACAGAGGCAGCTGTTAAGGGCGAGCTTGAGGTTAAGGATCCGGGACTTAAGATTACCGTAAGTGACGGCACAGGCTCTTTTGACAAGGCAATCACCGCAGCTGATACAATGAAGTTACTTACCATGATATGCACCATGCCTGACGGTGTACAGGCTATGAGTTCAGCAGTGGAGGGACTTGTAGAGACATCATTGAATCTCGGAATTGTTGCGACAAAAGATGGAGTGATCACTGTAGAACAGTCTGTAAGAAGCAGTATTGAATCTTCCAAGGATTTCCTTATCAGGAAGGTTAAGACCATAGCGACGATGTTTGGTGCCGGAGTTGAGGTAAACGGCAATTATCCGGGATGGAAGTTCAGACAGTCATCGGAGCTCAGAGATCATATGGTGGCTGTTTACAAAGATATGTATGGCACAGAGCCCAGGATAGAAGCCATCCACGCAGGACTTGAGTGCGGAATCCTGAGCGATAAGATTGAGGGCCTTGACTGTATTTCAATAGGACCCGACATGGACGATATTCACTCACCCAAAGAGAGGCTGTCGGTTAAATCAACAGCAAATGTCTGGGAATATCTGAAGGCTGTTTTAAAGTGATAACTATGGGGAATAAAACAGGAGGTGTTACATGAATCCAACCAGAAAAAGTATTATGGACGCCGTTGTGGTACTGTTCAATGAAAAGGGCATGAAGTTCACAATGGATGACATTTCAAAGCTGCTTCACATCAGTAAAAAGACTATTTACAAGGAATTTAACGACAAGGACGAGCTCTTTTACGCTACGGTTGATTACGGCTTTGCAGCCATCAAACAGAAGGAAGCTGAGATCATTGCAGATGATTCTCTTGACCTTGTTGATAAGATTGCCAAGGTAATAGTATGTCTTCCTGACAACTACAGAAATATCGATTTCAGACAGGTTTACCAGCTCAGGGATAAGTTCCCGGTAGTTTATAACAGGATAGCGGGTAAGATCGAGACTGACTGGGATGAGACCGAGAAACTCCTGGCCGAGGCTATGGACAAGGGACTTATTAAAAAGGTTCCGATCCCTGTGATCAAGCTGACTATCGAGGGTGCCATTGAGAAGTTTTTAAGTACCAAGGAACTGGCCAAGACTCACGTTACATACGAGGAGTCCCTTAACAGCATGATTGATATCATAATCAACGGACTGCGCGTCTGAAGCATCTTTTGGAGGGGTAATAATGATCTACGCAGATGGAAAGATATTTCTTTTGCAAACCTTGAACACATCCTATCTGTTTCGAAAGACTGAAACGGGACATCTTGAGCATATTCATTACGGCGGTTCGATTTATTCCGCTGAGACCTACGACAGGCTCAGGACCGAAATAGATTTAGAAGCCGCTGATAAAGAGCTCCTTGAGAAAATGGTGGCTGCCATGGCCCCCAAGCATTACAACGGCGGTGGCAATATGACCTACTATGACGATGAGCATCCGAATTTCTGCCTTGAAATGATGGGGCTGGAATTCTCGTCGTTTGGCAAGGGAGATATCAGAGAGCCAATGGTTGAGCTCACCTATCCTGATGGCAACAATACTGTTGATTTCCTTTTTGAGGATTATGAGGTCAGAAAGGGAAAAAGAGCTCTTGAGACCCTTCCATCTTCTTACGATGATACTGACAGTGCAGAACAGCTGATCATTAAACTTGCAGACAAAGGATACGGAACGAGACTTGATCTGATCTATACAGTATTTCCGGACTGCGATGCCATCACCAGGAGTGTGGTTCTTGTCAATGATGGCGAGGGAGATGTAAGGATAGACAGGATCCTCAGTACTTCTGTTGACTTCTATGAGACCGGACTTAAGTTTATATCTTTCCATGGCAGATGGGCCTATGAGATGGGTAAGTCAGAGTCTGTTTGCAAAGCGGGCAAGATTGTCTCTGAGGAGCTTGCAGCGGGTGAATCCGGTTCAAGGTCTAATCCTTTTGTTATGGTAAGTAATCCCGATACTGATGAAAATAACGGTGACTGCTATGGCTTTAACCTGATCTACAGCGGCAATCACTATGAAGCTCTTTCATCCAACGGCTGCAGTATAAGCAGGTTTGTTTCTGGTCTTCAGCCTGCGGGATTTTCCTGGGTGCTCTCAAAAGGAGATAGGTTTGAGACTCCCGAGGCAGTGATGACATATTCAAACCGTGGATTTAACGGCATGAGCAGAAAGATGCACAGGTTTGTTAAAAAGCATATTGTGAGAGGGCAGTGGCGTGACAGAGAGCGTCCTATCCTCATCAACAGCTGGGAAGCCAATTACTTTAATTTCAATCAGGGATCTCTTTTAAACCTTGCAAGAGAAGCGTCCAAATGCGGCATTGAGCTGTTTGTAATGGATGACGGATGGTTTGGAGAGAGAAATGATGACCACCGATCACTCGGCGACTGGTATGAGAACAAGAAAAAGCTTCCGGGCGGAATTAAAGAGCTGGCAGAAAAGGTAAATAACCTTGGAATGCTCTTTGGCATCTGGGTTGAGCCCGAGATGATAAGTGAGAACTCTGAGCTATACAAAGAGCATCCCGACTGGGCAGTGCAGGTACCGGGACATCCTCATTCCAAGGGAAGATCTCAGATGAATCTGGATCTTACAAGGACAGAGGTTCAGGACTTTGTTATAGATTCCATGAAAAAGGTTTTTTCCGCAGGAAAGATATCTTATGTCAAGTGGGACATGAACAGGATATTCTCTGACCGCTTTTCAACGGCACTTTCTGCTGATAAGCAGGGAGAGTTCCAGCACAGATACTATCTGGGACTATACAGGATCATGAAGGAACTGACAGAGAGTTTTCCTGAAATACTCTTTGAGGGCTGTTCTGCAGGCGGTAACAGGTTTGATCTCGGTATTTTATGCTATTTCCCTCAGATATGGGGAAGCGATGATACTGATGCTTTCTGCAGACTGGATATTCAGAGAGGCTACAGCTATGGATATCCTGCAAGTACGGTAGGTGCGCATGTCTCGGCATGTCCGAACCATCAGACTCTCGGAAATGCAACTCTTGAGACCAGATTTGAGATTGCAGCAGCCGGCTGTTTTGGTTACGAGTTAAACCTCTGTGATATGAATGAAGCCGACAAGAAGGCTATTTCTGATCAGGTGGAGTTCTATAAGAAGTGGAGAGGTCTTTTCCAATACGGAGAATATTACAGACTTCCTGATGACGGATACATGATCGTGTCAGGAGATAAAAAGAAAGCGATTGCGTTTGCGGTTGAGAGAAATATGGCTCCAAATTGTGACTACAGATGCATTAAGACCCTTGGCCTTGATGATTCTGCGGTATACAGTGTCACAAACAGAGTTGTACCGCTGAGCGTAATGGATTTTGGAAGCCTTGTTAATACTATGGCTCCCGTTCACGTCAAGCAGGATGGAATCATCCATCACCTTATTGACAAGTTCACAAATTTCAACGGGGAAGAGCAGAAGGACACAGCAACAGGTGCAGCGCTAAAAAGCCGCGGCCTGTCGCTGAATGCATCTTTTGGCGGAACCGGATACAGTCAGGGTACCAGGATCATGAGAACCGGTGACACAAGACTGTACCTTTTTGAAATGCTTTAATCACTGTAGCTGACATCCATGTTGGCATAAACTTCAAAATCAGGATAAGCTTCTTTTACGGCTTTGACAGCATTGTTAAACACATCCGTTTTGTTTGGTACGAAATCGATTACCAGATCAAAGCGGATGTTCTTTTTTTCGAAATCAACAAAGAATCCGTGCATCTGAAGAACGTTGTCGAAGGAAGATACGATCTTTCTTACGTTGTTTCTGACCTCTGTGATCTTTTCATCCTTGGTGTTTACGGAATAGATACCGATGGAGATTATGGACACGTTGTGTTCCATGTAAACTCTGTCCTGTATTTCTCTTGTGATTTCATCAATCTTGTCGGCGGTAAAGGTGTCGGGAATTTCAATATGGACTGAAGCCATTACACGATCAGGGCCGTAGTCGCTGAATATCAGGTCGTAGGCGCCCTGAACACCGTCTACGTCAACGATTGTCTTCTTGACGGCAGTAGATACCGCTGAATCTATACGCTCGCCCAAAATCTCGCTTATAGTGTCCCTTAGCATCTCCAGAGCTGACTTTATCATGATGATGGCGATTATTGCTCCGAGGTATGCCTCCACTGAGAGACCCGAGAAAATGAAGATAAAGGCAGCCACAAGTGTAGCGGCGGATATTATTGAATCAAATTTAGCGTCGGTACCGGATGCAACCAAGGACTCCGAGGATACCTTTTTGCCGGTATTTATAAAGAACTGTCCAAGCAAGAGTTTAACTACAACTGCGACAGCAACGATGATAAGAGTCACAGTTCCGTACTGCGCCGGTTCCGGGTGCAAAATGGATTTGCAGGATTCCACCAAAGAGGTGATGCCGGCGTAGAGCACGATGATGGAGATTATCATGGCGCTTAAGTATTCAATCCTTCCGTATCCGTAAGGGTGCTTTTTGTCAGGAGCCTTGCCTGCGAGAGCTGTTCCGATTATCGTGATGACTGATGAGAGCGCATCGCTTAAGTTGTTGACTGCATCAAGCACAATTGCGATAGAGCCTGATATCATACCGACAACCATTTTGAAACCGGCAAGGAGAATGTTTACCACAATGCCAATTATGCTTGTTCTGATGATGACTCTGCCTCTTGTAACTACTTTTGAATCTGCCATATATTCTATCCCCTCAAGTGTTTTGGATTATTGAATTGTACCACGGATTTGGCCTTGGCATACCATAATAATATAAAATATGATAAAATTAATAAAGTATGGGCGTATTTTTAGATTAATTTCTGAAAATATTTTTCTTATTTTTGAGGGGCGAAAATGAAGAAGAGCATCACAGCAGGTCTTTTTACCTTTGTTGCAGCACTGGTCATAACTACTGTAATTGCAGTCTTATACGTTACAAGTGCAGCCGGAAGCAGAAGGGAAAGGGCTGAGTTTATTGCGCAGTCCGTAGCTGACAGGATCGAAGCCGAGATACAGCGAAGAGATTATATAACCAGAATGTTTGAAATCGAGGTATCCGGCAGCAAGGATGGCATTACTCCTGAGAAATTCGCTATTACCGCAGATGAGGTGTTCAACGATTATATGGATATCGTTGATATCACGCTTGCACCCGGGGGTATAGTTAGCTACAAGTATCCTCTGGACAACGGTAAGGCTGAGAGAACAGATCTTTTTGCTGATGGCGCTGGCGGAATCTATGCGGATTACAGCAAGATGTCAGGACTTGGTATTATCATGGCGCCTGTAACCTTAGAGGACGGAAGCTACGGCATTATTCTCAGAAGACCTATCTATATGGGTGAAGTTTCCGAATCAAATTTCTGGGGATTTGCTTCTGTGGAGCTCAATCTTTCAAACTTTTTATCCGAAGTAAATATCAGAGCCCTTGTTGATGGAGGCTATGATTATAAGCTGATTGGCGACAACTCTATCACCGGTGAGAACCGCATGATCATGGAAAATTCGGAAAAAGAGCTTTCGTCTCCCGTATCGGCAATGATAAACACTGTTGGTGGCGGAGCCTGGACGCTTCTTATTTCTCCGAAAGCCAGCTGGATGAATCTCTATGAGATAACCGGATCAATGCTTATTGCTGTTCTGATCAGTATTCTTGCAGCTCTGGCTGCAGGAGCGTTCGTATCCGTCAAGGCATACTCCAAGGAATTGGAGGTTCTCTCATACAGAGATGCTCTGACTAATATCAACAACAACAGAAGTTATCAGGAACATATGGAGGAACTCAGCAAAAAGAAACTTCCATATGGCCTTATATTTATGGACCTGAATGACTTTAAACAGGTCAATGACACATACGGACATGAGGCAGGAGATACTCTGCTGAACATCGTAGCCAAGAGACTTCAGAACAGTATCAGGGAGAAGGACAAGGCATTCAGAATCGGTGGTGATGAGTTTGTTGTTGTAATCCACGGAACTCATGACGCGCAGTTCTATGAAGGTGTTATTGCCAGAATGCGTCAGAATGTGGCCAGGGATGTAACGCTCAATAACGGCGTTATCCTTAAGGTGTCCATAAGTGCCGGATTTGCACGCTGTCCTGAGGACGGAAGCAAATTCGAGGACGTTGTTAAGAAGGCCGATGACGCGATGTATCACAACAAGAGGCTGTTCAAGGCACAAAAAAAGGCAGGTCAGGAAGCGGGGACTGAACAGGCCGGATCATCAAGATAATAAGGCGGAGTGAAAGATAATGGCGGGAGGAAATTTCGATACTATCAACAGAATCTTTGACACCTTTGCGGTTACTTCAAGAAGCCGCTATGTCTATGTATATGACATGGAAAAGAACGTTTCCAGGTGGTCTGCAAATGCTGTTGATTATTTCGGTTTAACAGGGGAGTATATCTATAACGCAAGTTCGGTATGGGAGATTCGCATCCATCCCGATGATATCGACAAATATAAGGAGTACATAAACGCTGCATTTGCCGGGCAGAAGGTTGATCCCAACTATGAGTACAGAGCCCGGAATAAAAACGGCGAGTATGTGATCTGTTCAGCAAGGGGCGTGGTGATAAAAGACTATGCGGGAAGGCCCGTCTTTTATGCCTGCTCTATCATAAATAAGGGTATTGTGGACAACAATGACCCGATAACTCTTTTACCAAATCAGTATGAGATGCTCAACTACATGAGGCAGCTTAAGACTCAGCTCAAAGAGTACTCGATCCTCATGATCAACTATATTGATTTCGGTGGCATCAACAGAAGATACGGATATACCATGGGTAATACGATCCTCAGAGCAACGGCTCAGAGGCTTGTTGACGAGGGCAAGAACATGGGACGTGCTTTCAGAGGTGACGGAACAACTCTTGCTTTCATCTCCGACTCCATGACCATTGATGAGATAAAGAAATTCTATGGCCGTATGAGAACCTACGCCAGAGAATCGATCATGGTTGATGACAAGAAGATAGGAGCGGAACTGGCCGGCGGTGTTATTGTTTCAACCGACTGCAACGTTGATGAGCATTCGATCTACACAAGCGCCAAATATGCCCTTGATTATTCCAAGACTCAGAAGCACGGAAATCTCATTATTTTCCACAATGATGCACTGGACAACAACAAGAGCAGTATTGAGCTTGTAGACGCTGTAAGAAACAGCGTTATAAATAAATTTGAGGGCTTCCATCTGGAGTATCAGCCGAGAGTATCTTCTGTAGGAGGTAAGCTCGTTGGAATGGAAGTTTTCGTAAGGTGGCATAAAGAGCCTTACGGCGAGGTTTTACCTTCAGAGTTTGTGCCGTGGCTTGAACAGGACCCGGTGTTCTATTCACTGGGCAACTGGATCCTTGAAAAAGCGCTTATGGATGCGCTGGAGATCCGCAAAAACAACAAGGACTTTTACGTCAGTGTAAATCTTGCATTCATGCAGCTTGAGAGGTCTGAGTTCAGAACAACTCTCCTTGATATCCTGAGAAAGACGGGATATCCTGCGACAGGTCTTTGCCTGGAGATGAGTCAGTCCAGCAGCAGACAGCTCTCCATGGAGCATTTAAAGAGCCAGATCGAATTCATTAAGTCCTGCGGAATCAAGATCGGAGTAGATTGCTCATCATTTGAAGCTCTGGATATGGTAAGGCATCTCCCTGTGGATATAGTGAATCTGGCACCGTCTCTTACAGGCGTTGTGGCAGATAACCTCACGGTTAAGTACATGATAGAAGCTATTACAGCGTTCACCCACAGACTTGGGATCAGAACGTGTTTTAGCGGAATAGAGGATCAGCAGACGGATGCAATAGCAAGACAGTACCCGGTATCTGAGCTCATGGGCTACTACTATGGCAGACCGTGCAGAATAGAAGATTTTAAGAAACTTGAGCTGTTAGGGCAGCAGTGATGCCTGCGGCTGGAGGAATAGATGAGTAAGTTGTTTCGTTTCGTGCAAAATGAAGATGTGCTTAAGTCTTTTGAGGAGTTCAAGGATAGTGTACTCCTTGAAAGGCCTGTGGTTATTGCGCGCAATGGAGACTACACGCTCTTTCTTAGGAGAGTTTCCGATAATGAACTCGAACTGACTACTGAGAATACGCTCAAAAATGTTGTTATAGCCAGCAGGACATATGTTGTTTCGGATACGACAAATGAGCTTGTGGCAAGAGGTACACGACATGCCTGCCAGAAGATGTCGGAGCTTTCGGATGAGGATGTTAACAGGAGAAGACTCCAGATATGGAAGTGGTATATCATTGACTGGCAGCAGAAATACAAGGCTAATACTGAAGAGATGATGGAGAAAGAGATTGCGTGGAACGATGATGCAAATGGCGCCAATCAGGATATCCTTGATATGGAGTCATTTCTTCATGGTGATTATCTGAATCTGGGCAATACACTTTATCTCATAGACAAGTACCTTGCTGATGATGAGAAATACAGAGATCTCTTCAGGAAGTTCGCAATTGAAGATGTTATGGAGATGACCAGTGAGGATACCAAGGACAGGTCCCTCGCAGAAGCTGAGCAAAAGAGGCAGACGGACGGCCTTAATAAACATACCTACAGATTTACCGTAAGTGTTGAGGCAAGTGACAAAGAGCACGCAAGAGCAGCATTGTTGCGGTATCTGGCCGGTGACGACAGAATCAAGGTCCAGAAATAATAAAAAATTTATAAAGCACTTTATAAACTTTTAATGGTTTAACGCGAAAAAGTGTGCCGTATTCTCTATCTTTTGAGGGGGTACTGAGATATAATGTACCCATTAAATGAAATTTTATTTTGAAATGTTAAGGGTTGAGGGGCTCTTTTATTTCATCGGGTATTTCATTTAAAATCATATTTCTTTTTGAGATGGAGGAATTGAATATGAGGCGTTCCGCAAAGAGCAGACACAAAGTTAGCCAGAGCAGTATCGCTATTATGGCAGACGCAATCAAGGCAAAGGAGCAGAACCTTTCATACGGCAAGTTCAAGGCGCTAGACCTGCTTGGATCCGGAAGTTTGGTGGATGAAGAAGAACCATCTGAGTATACAGTCCACAGTTCAACACTGGTTCGCAAGACTGTACAGAGAGAAGAAAAGAAAGCAGTTGCTTACGTTAAGGTAAGAGCGGTATAAAGAATCCGATACAACAACTGAATATTGATAAAAAAGGGAAGGACCTGTAAAAGGTACCTTCCCTTATTTTTGTTTATTTGGAGAGCTTGCTTTCTCTGTAGATGATATCTGTTCTTGCAGGTCCGTTACTTACCATTGTGATAGGATAACCGATGTGCTCCTCGATGAACTCAATATACTTTCTGCAGTTCTCGGGAAGATCCTCGTACTTC
>JAEEGF010752228.1_pt1 | contig 11381 bp, 10 predicted proteins | sample 9134171 | NCBI WGS metagenome assembly JAEEGF01 (sample SAMN16246542, study PRJNA631951) | gut metagenome | biome: gut microbiome; feature: rumen; material: AP-attached | host: Bos | place: Iran: Karaj | collected 2018-10
TCCACCTTCCAGGGCGGCTATCCTTGCAGCCACGGCATCGTTTGTGGGATTCTGGAGGCGGGTGTAGAAATATCCGCTTTCCTCAAGGTCGAAAAGGCGGCCCATCTGGTCGGAAGTCTCGTATTTGAAAGTCGTGCTCTGAATGATGGGAATCTGTCTCGGTTCGCCCTTTTTCGGAGTATATCCGGCATGGACGCAAAGTGTATCGATCTTGCTCATGGCTGTATTATTTTCTATGCAAAATTAATTTCTTTGGAAAAAACAAACAATAATCAATTATAATTAAGAAAATATTTCTATTTTTGCTCGTAATCTGGTTTTCTATAGAATGACTGCCAGAGAAAAACCCTTTTTATTGGAATAATATTCTTGAACATGAATGAGATACATCTCGATGCGGTCGACCTCGATATCCTGAGGTGCCTGCAGGAAAACGCCCGCCTTACGACAAAGGAGCTGGCCGCAAAGGTCAATCTTACTACGACTCCGGTCTTCGAGCGCCTCAAACGCCTTGAACGGGAAGGTTTCATAAAGAAATACGTCGCCGTCCTCGATGCCGAGAAACTGAACATGGGTTTCGTCGTCTTCTGTTCCGTGAAGCTCAAACAGATGAACAAGGAGGTTGCCCAGGCCTTCATTTCCGTCATCAAGGATATCCCGCAGGTCGTGGAATGCTATAATATTTCAGGAGAGTATGACTATATGCTCAAGATACACTCTCCGAATATGAAATACTACAATGAGTTCATAATCAACGTACTTGGAACCATCGATTCGATCGGAAGCATCCTGTCTTCCTTCGTCATGGCCGAGATCAAGAACACAAGGGCCCTCTATCTTTAGCCTCGCTGTTTGACTGTTTCAGGCTTTTTTAGTAATTTGGTACGACAGCTTTCAGAAATATCCATTGTCATGACAAGATCATTCAGACCGTTCACACTTGCAGGAGTTATCCTGACACTTGTTTCAGGCTTCCTTTTCGCAGGATGCAAGAGTGCATCCCCTGAGGAGTTTGACAACCCTGTAATAGCCCATGACTGTCCCGACCCGACAGTCCTGGACAACCGTTCGCGTGACGGTTATTTCTATGCCTGTTCCACGCGCAGCAGGATTGGAGATACCCTGTATGAGATTCCGATTTACCGGAGTACGGACCTGGTCAACTGGGAACCCGTGGCCGCTGCCTTCTCGGAGGAAAGCAAGCCTTCCTGGGAACCCAAGGGAGTCCTATGGGCACCGGACCTCAGCTACGTCGGTGGCAAGTATGTCCTGTTCTATGCGATGGGAGTCTGGGGGGACCACGACAGGAGCGCATCCGGCGTGGCCGTGTCTGATTCCCCGACAGGCCCTTTCAAGGATCTGGGCATGATAGTCGGTATGGAGAATACCGGAGTCGGTAATTCTATCGATCCCAATTTCTTCGAGGATACGGATGGCCGGAAATACCTTTATTGGGGCAGTCTGAGCCATCCCACCGACGGGGAGATGGGACGTAAGTCCGGAATATTCGTCGTCGAACTTTCGGCTGACGGTCTCTCCATCAAGCCGGGCTCCGAGCCGGTCAAGGTGGCGGGTGACAGGATGGAGGGAGCATATGTCCACAAAAGGGGACAGTATTATTATCTCTTCGCCTCAGAAGGAAGCTGCTGTGAAGCGGAGAAAAGCACCTATCATGTCATAGTGGGGCGGTCCCAGAGCCCTCTTGGCCCGTTCGTGAGCAAGAGCGGCAAGTCCATGATAGCCGGGAATGAGGGTGTATTCGACGAAGTAATCCTTACAAGGGACTACCCCGGCAATTACTGCGGTCCCGGTCACAATGCGGAAATCATCACTGACGACGGTGGGAATGACTGGATGCCCTACCATGCCTATTGGAAGGGCAACGGCTACAAGGGACGTTGCATGAACCTGGACAGGGTCTACTGGTCCAAGGACGGATGGCCTTATTTCAAGGAGGGTATTCCTTCCGTCAAATCCGAAATGCCGATAATCAGAAAAACCAAATAAAAGTATTCGATATGAAAAGAATGACTATCATCCTGGCGGCCCTGGCCTTCTTGTTCCAGCCGCTCATGGCAGATGAAGGAATGTGGCTGCCGGTCCTCATCTCACAACGGATCGGTGACATGCAGGCCAAGGGTTTCAAACTATCCGCCGAGGATATCTACAGCGTGAACCAGGCCTCGCTCAAGGACGCGGTCGTCCTGTTCGGCGGTGGCTGCACCGGGGAGATCGTTTCCGATGAAGGACTGCTCCTTACCAACCATCACTGCGGATACGGATACATCCAGCGTCACAGCAGCGTTGAGCACGACTACCTGAAGGACGGATTCTGGGCCATGAACCGGAGCGAGGAACTCCCGAACAGGGGATTGAGCGTTAGTTTCCTGGAGAGGATGGAGGATGTCACCGAGGCCGTACTGAAGGGCTATGACAAATCCATGACCGAGAAGCAGAGGGATTCCGTCATAAGGGTGAATTCTGCAGAACTTGTCCGCAATGCGATGCAGGGCGGAAAGGGCCTGCGTGCCAATGTGGAAGCCCTTTATTATGGCAACCAGTATTTCCTCTTCGTATACAAGATTTACAGGGATGTACGCCTGGTAGGTGCTCCGCCGTCCTCTATCGGTAAGTTCGGAGGAGATACCGACAACTGGATGTGGCCCCGCCATACGGGAGACTTCTCGATCTTCCGCGTATATGCTGACAAAGACAACGAGCCGGCCGATTATTCGGAAGACAACGTTCCTTTCAGGCCGAAGAGGTCGTTCAAGATTTCCAGGGCCGGAGTCAAGACCGGTGATTTCACCTTCGTTTACGGCTGCCCCGGAAGCACCAAGGAATACGTGGTATCCGATGAGGTCAGGTACGTTGCGGAGATCTCCGATCCCCAGAAGATAGACCTCCGGACCAAGAGGCTTGACATCCAGAAGAAATACATGTCCCGTGACCAAGCGGTCCGCATCCAGTATTCATCAAAGAATGCCGGTGTCTCAAATGCCTGGAAGAAATGGCAGGGCGAGGTCAAGGGCCTGAAGAAGATGCATACGGTCGCGGAGAAGGAAGCGTTCGAGGCACGTTTCAACCAGTGGGCGAAGGGTACCGAGTATGAAGGACTCGTGGACAGGCTCCATGAACTTTATGCGAACCGTAATCCTTTCTACCATGCCTACGAGTACTATACCGAGACGATCAGAGCCATAGAGCTCATCCAGTTCGCGGGCAGCGTGGTGTCTACCCTGGAGCAGGAAAGGCCTGTCGCAGGATACGCCGATTCCTTCTTCAAGGATTATTACCAGCCCATTGACGAAGAGGTGTTCGTAGCCATGGTCGAAGCTTTCGACAAGCAGATGGATCCTGGCTTCAAGCCTGGTTACTTCAAGGAGAAACTTGCAGAATATGGCAGCGCGGAGGCATGGAAGGATGCCCTCTTCTCCAAGTCGGTGTTCACGGACAAGTCCAAGGTTATAAGGTTGACGCCGGAGGATTTGCAGGAACTGTATTCCGATCCCGCATATGAGCTTCAGGAGGCGTTCACAACCTGGTACTATGACATGGTACGCCCTGTCATCGACGACACCAATGCCAAGATCCGTCTCGCGAACAGGGATTACATGAGGGCACAGATGGCTTTCGAACCCGACAAGCCTTTCTATCCCGATGCAAACCTCACCCTCCGTGTGGCCTATGGTCACGTCGAGGGCTATGTCCCGGCCGACGGAATGGAATTCGAACCGGTATCCACCCTAAAGGGAATAATCGAGAAGGACAATCCGGATATCTTCGATTACAACATTCCACAGGCACTCAGGGACATCTATGCTGCCGGAGGATATGAGGACCAGCCGGTATGCTTCCTGGCCACCAACCACACATCCGGAGGCAATTCAGGATCACCTGTCATCAATGCGGACGGCAACCTGATCGGAATCAATTTCGACCGTGTCTGGGAAGGTACGATGAGCGACATCGTATTCGATCCCGATGTCTGCAGGAATATTTCGCTGGATATCCGTTACCTGCTGTTCATCGTCGACAAGATCGGCCATGCGTCCTATCTGTTCGACGAGATGAACTTCGTGGATTGATTCAGAAGGGGAGCTGGTAGGCAAGGCGCTCGTCGCCTGATTCCAGGAATATGATACCGCAGTAACGGAATCCGTATTTCAGGATATTGTGCCTCATAATGGAATTGTCACGGTGCGTGTCGATCCGGAGATTCCGGTCTTTCGATACGCACCAATCCATTATGCTCCTGAAGATTCCGTGGGCGTCCGGATAACTCCCTATCCTGTGGATCACGTGGTAGGGCAGGGAGTCTTCCAGCCAGTCACCGTCAAATATCTCCGCATAGGTCGGCTCTGGGGAGGCTATGAATGCAAAGTACCCGGTGACCTTCCCGTCATCCTCCACGACAAAGCCGTTGCCATTGCCGATGTCATTCCTTATGACGGCCTCTGACGGGTAGCCGTTAATCCATTGATTGAAGTTGCCTGAGGCCCGCATTATGCCCTTGGCGGCAGCAAGGACATCCATGATGGCCGGAACGTCTGAAGTGGTTGCTTTGCGTATTAACCTGTCCATTCTCTTTCTGGCGGGCGGGATCAGAAACTCGCCGTCCTCAGTGCGGCAGCCTTGGCAGCTTCGGCGAAATCTTCTCCCGATGATGAGTAAATGATGCCTCTTGACGAATTGATCAGCAGACCTCCTTTGGAATTCGCTCCTCCGGCAATGACCTCCTCGGCGCTTCCTCCCTGGGCTCCGACTCCGGGAACGAGGAAGAAGTTGTCAGGACAGAACTCCCTTATCTCCTTGAACATCCTTGCCTTGGTCGCTCCGACCACGAACATCATGTTTTCCGGGGTGGATATTTCCATCATCTTCTCCATGACGACCCGGTAAAGCGGTTTTCCGTCTTTAGCGGCATCCTGGAAATCGAATGAGGTGGGATTTGAGGACAGCGCAACGACTATTGCGAAGCGGCCGGGGAATTCCAGGAACGGGGTCACGGTCTCGCTTCCCATGTATGGGGAAATGGTCACAGCATCGAAGTCGAAGGTTTCGAACAGGCTTTTGGCGTACATCCTTGCCGTGTTCCCGATATCTCCACGCTTGGCATCGGCGATAATGAACTGACCGGGATGGTTGTCCCTTATGTGGGCGACCGTCCGGTCAAGTACCGCCATACCCTCCATCCCCAGATACTCATAAAAAGCCAGGTTGGGTTTGAATGCTACGCAATGGGGAGCCGTAGCATCGATTATCCTGCGGTTGAACTCGAGGACGGCGTCTGCAACGTTCCTTCCGGCCTTGATGCATTCCGGTATCTTGGAATAGTCGGTATCCAGCCCGACGCAGAGCATCGTGCCCTTCTTCTTGATCTCAGAATATAACAGGTCAGTCGTCATAATACTCGTAGAATTTTGCTATGGATTCCATTCCGGCGAAGAACTGCTTCAGCAGGTAGCTTTCGTTGGGGGAGTGGATGGTGTCCCTTTCGAGGCCGAAGCCCATCAGGAGCGGATCGACCCCGAGGATCTTCTGCATGTCGGCCAACACCGCAATGCTTCCGCCTCCACGGCTCGGAACCGGCTGGACGCCATAGACTTCCGTCATGGCCTTCGATGCAGCCTGGAAGGCGGGAGAGGATATCGGAATCAGGAATCCTTCACCACCCTCGCACGGTTTTACCTCTATCCTGCAGTACTTCGGAGCGATCTTCTCCAGATGCTTCTTGAACAGCTTGGTAATCTTTGCGCTGGACTGGTTCGGTACAAGGCGCATCGAAATCTTGGCATGGGCTACGGACGGCAGGACGGTCTTCGCTCCTTCACCGGTGTAACCGCCCCAGATCCCGCATACATCCAGGCAGGGCCTGATGCCTATCCTTTCAAGCGGAGTGTAACCTTTCTCGCCCCTCAGAGCCTTTACGCCTACGGAAGCCTTGAACTCCTCCATGTCGAACGGCGCCCGGGCAAGCTGGGCCCTGTCCGCCCTGGACAGTTCGACCACGTCGTCGTAGAATCCCGGGACAGTGACTCGGCCGTCCTTGTCGATAAGGCCAGAGATGATGTCGCACAGGGTCTGTATGGGATTGGCTACGGTTCCGCCGTAGTGCCCAGAATGCAGGTCCTTGTCCGGACCGGTCAAGGTCACTTCCAGATAGGCCAGTCCGCGCATGCCGCAGTTGATGGAAGGGACCTTCTCGGAAATCATCGTCGTGTCCGATACCAGGATCACATCCGACTTGAGCATCCTCTTGTTGGCCTTTACCCAGGCGGGCAGGGAAGGGCTTCCGATTTCCTCTTCACCCTCGAAGATGAACTTGACGTTATGACGCAGTTTTCCGGATCGGAGGAGATATTCGAAGGCCTTTATGTGCATGAAGAGCTGGCCCTTGTCGTCGTTGGCCCCGCGGGCGAATATGGCCTCCCGTCCGGTAGGATCCTTCTTGATCACAGGTTCGAACGGGTCGGAATTCCATTTTTCGAGCGGCTCCGGAGGTTGTACGTCATAATGGCCGTATACCATCACAGTCTTCAGTTTCGGATCTATCGTCTTCTTCCCGAATACCACCGGGTTGCCGTCGCTTGGGTAGACCGCAGCCTCGTCGGCTCCGGCCTCCATCAGAAGCACGGCCAGCCTTTCGGCGCAGCGGCGCATGTCTTCCCTGTGTTCTTTCTTTGCGCTGATGGATGGGATCCTCAGCAGCGAAAACAGTTCCTCGAAGAACCTGTCCTTGTTATCTTCAATGTATTGTTTCATATTCAATCAGTCTTGATAATATTCCGTAATGAATCGATTTCATGGAGCAAGTCGTACAGACCGTCCTCTGACAGGACCCCACGCTTAATCCCTGCCGGTATGAGGCCTGCTTCATCAGCCTCGTAGTCCTTCAGCCAGTCCCCTGATGACAGGTAATCTTCGAGTTTGCCGATCTCTTCGGCAGCATTGCCGAATGATTCGAGGTCTTCCCGAAGCCTGCCGACGATTCCGGCCAACTTGTCATAGGCGGCTTCCATTTCCTTTATCCTGGGAATGACGCTTCCTTCGATGGACTTTTTCCTTTTCATACCGCTGGATTATAAAACCGTAATCACAAAAATAACGAATTCCATTTTCAGCAGCAAATACTTGGCTGAAAGCCATAAAATAACTAATTTGGCAGTATATGGACAGAAAGCATTTGTTTTTAGGTGTGGCCGCGGTTTTCGCAGCCCTTCTCCTCGTTTCATGCAAGAAACAGGAAGTCAAGCCCTTGCGTCTTCTTTACTGGAATATCCAAAACGGGATGTGGGACGGGCAGAATGACAATTATGACCGTTTCGTGAACTGGGTCAAGGAACAGGATCCCGACATCTGCGTCTGGTGCGAGGCCCAGTCGATCTGGCTGACCGACTCCGACCAGGCGATGCCGAAGGAGGACCGTTACCTGGTCGGGAACTGGGGTGAGCTTGCCGCCCGTTACGGCCATCAGTACTGGGGTATAGGAGGTCACAGGGACAATTATCCCCAGGTGATCACATCCAAATATCCCATAACCTACGTGTCCAGGATCGTCGGCGAGGAGCCCGACCTTGTCGTCTCCCACGGTGCCGGCTGGGCGACGGTGGATGTCGAAGGCAAGACGGTGAATATCGTGACCCTCCATACATGGCCACAGGCGTATGCCTATCGTGCCGAAGACCGCGAGGCCTCAAAGGCCGAGCATGGTGGAGACAGGTACAGGGCGATGGAGATGAAGTACATCTGCGAACATACCATAGGCACCGTTCCGGAAGCCAAGGACCAGCTGTGGATGATGATGGGCGATTTCAATTCCCGCTCCAGGGTGGACAATGACAAGTACGGATATGCCGACGACGATCCTAGGTTCCTTGTACACGATTACATCCGGACCAACACACCGTATCTGGATGTCATAAAGGAGAAGTATCCTGATGAGTTCAAACCCAGCACCGGCAGCAAGGGCAGCAGGATCGACTTCGTATATTGCACGAAGCCCCTTTTCGACCGGATTACCTACGCCGACATCATCTGGGACGGGTACACGACCCCTGTCCGTGATCCCCAGGAACTGTCAAACTTCTGGCGTCCCTCGGACCATCTGCCGATCATCGTCGATTTCGATATGAAGTAGCTTACGGCCTCGGCCTGCCCTGGCCCTGGGAATTCCGTTGACCGGGGACGCGTCCTGAATAAGGTTCTTTCGGATGGCGTTCCACGACGGCAGGGCCTCCCGGGATGAAGTTGAGACCCTTGACATACTCTGCCTGGAAGTCAGCATCTTTCAGGCAGGTTATTTTTCTGCCCCCGACATAGCAGTACTCGAAGGTTATGTCCTCAACGAAGCGTGTAGGATGGCCGACCAGGGTGAAAGGCTTCCCGGCATTGTCCCAGCGGACATTCTTCAGGAGGACACCCTTGACGGAACCCATCCGGCCGTTGCCATAGCGTTCTCCTTCTGTAAGGATGATTTCAAGGTTCTTGTATTCGATGTCCGATTCTACCCTTATGTCCTCGAAGGTTATGTCCTTGACTTCGGACGGACCGTCGCAGACGATGCTGAAGGCTGCGTGGCCTCCTGTACGGCCGGAACCACGGGCGCGGAGTATGTCACAGTCCGACATCCGGATGTTCTCGACGGTTCCTCCGTTCAGTTCGAATCCCAGGGTCATGCCATCTGCATGGTCCCAGCCTACAAGAGTGCAGCCGCGTACGGTGACATCCCGGCAGCTGAGGTCGTAATTCTCGGGGTTGCCGTTGGCTTTGACTGCGATGCAGTCGTCACGGGTCCGGATGAAGCAGTCCTCGATCAGGAAGCCTTTGCATGAGACCGGGTTGATGCCGTCCAGCCCCCAGGTGCCCGTGTGGGAGAAGACCTTGACGTTGCGGTAGACCGTATTCACGCTGTTGGTGACGGTGTTTGTCCAGCCGCGGGTACTGCGGAAGAATATGCCATCGACGGTCAGGTTCTCGCAGTTGTTCACGCTCAGGTTTCCGCCGAAGGATCCACGGCCAAGGATGCGGACATTCTTGCCGGAGCCTCTGAACTGACCGTTGACGATAGCCCCTCCTGCGATATAGATTGTCAGATTGTCTTCCAGGACTATCTGGCCGGCATTATGCACGCCGGGACCGAAGTACCGTACGCCGGGAGCTCCTGGAGAGGGGACCCCGGCCTCGGGCGGATCGGCGAACAGGGCCAGATAAGGATTGTCATTGATCCGGATGTACAGTTTCTCCGGCCCGTCGATCCTGAATGTCAATTTGTTCTTCCTGGCTTTCGCCTTTATTCCGGCGCTTGCGGGTTGGATGGTGTACTCGTCGATCTTGTCCGGAGTCTCTATCGTGATTGTTTGCGGACCATCACAGGAAAAGACGGCTACGTGGAGGCCCTCCATACCGTCGGGACCGACCTGCTCGACCCATACGGGCAAGTTGCTGACAGTAACTGAATATGCTTTGCTGGTAGTCATGCCGGGAATTGCCGGATAGGTGACTACGTCCTGCGCGGCGGCAGAAAGAAGAATGGCGATGCCCGCCAGGGTGAGGATCAGTCTTTTCATGGTCAGGGCGGTTATTTCACGATCATATATTCAAAGGGGCGGAGCTGCTCCGTCTCGCTGAAGGAGACGCTTTTTCCGGAAAGCAGTTCCGTGGCATTCCTGCCTTGCCAGCTGGCAGGAACCGGGGCGCTGACCTGGCGGTCTCGGAGATTGACCATGACCAGGATGGTCTCTCCTTCGAAGGAGCGTTCGAAGGTCAGGACATCATTGTGGGGATAAGGGACTAAAGATCCGTATCGCAGCGCCGGTTGGCCGTTGTATATGGCGATCAGATCCTTGTAGGCTTTGACCATTTCCGGATTGGCATCCCAGTCTACCTCGGCATAATTGAAGAAATTGATCCTTCCGGGATAACCGACTTCCTGGCAGCCATACATGAGTATGCCTCCGTGTATGAAGGCCGTGGCAACGAAAGCCGCCATGGACCCGTCGTTGCCGAAAAACTCCCGGACAGGCGATTGCTTGGCATATTCGTCGTGGTTTGTGGTGAAACGCAGCTTTACCTTTCCGGCAGGTAGTCCGGCGTATTCACTGGAATCGGCAGAGAACAGGGTGCTGACAGGAACCGGACGGTTGACGGTGCGGACACGGTTCCGAGGCCTGTCTCCTGCCCTCACACCGCCTGCCGGCGGCTGTATGGTCACGGTTTCACCATTGAAAACCCTCCTCAGGGCGGAAAGCCAGCCCCAGGCGTAATTCATGTCGAAACCGGCGTCGAAGTGGTCCTTGCGACCGCCTTCGGCCAGCATCAGCAGGTCGTGGCCGGTGGCACGGAGCTGGGCCACGCAGTCCTTCCAGAATTCGAAGGGGACGTAGTCGGCGGCATCGCAGCGGAAGCCGTCTACACCGACCTGCTCGACCCAGAATTTCATCGCATCGATCATTGCCTGGCAGAGGGCGGGGTTGTCGAAGTCCAGGTCTGCCACGTCGTTCCAGCCGGTTCCGTCCGGGTGTATGATCTGGCCGTCTTCACCGTGGGTATACCAGTCGGGATGGTCCTTGATCCACTGGTTGTCCCAGGATGTGTGGTTGGCGACCCAGTCGATGATGACGGTCATCCCTTTTTCGTGGGCGTGGGCGACCAGCGTCTTGAAATCATCCAGGGTACCGAACTCGGGATTGACCCCGGTGTAGTCCTTTACGCAGTAGGGACTGTTCACGGATTTTTCCACGCCTATTTCGCAGATCGGCATGAACCATACGGTGTTGGCTCCAAGGTCCCGGATCGCGTCCAGACGGGCATCGACCGCCCGGAATGAGTTCTCAGGGGCGAAATTACGGGGGTTGACCTGGTACATCACGACGTCCTGCGGGGCGACTGTACTGAATTCCTTGTTGCTACGCGAGCATCCTGAATAAGCGGTAAATGAAACGGCAAGGAGAATGGCCATGCCGGCTCGAAAAGCAATGATATTTCTCATAATATCAAAATTATTTATTTTCAATCGAATATCCAAATTTTCCCTCAGTCCCCCGTTATTCGGAACGAAGTGACTCAGGGAGTCTGAGGGGAGCGCCCCTCAGTCCCCCTTAGGGGGCGCAGGGGGGAGATGTCTACACAAAAACAGGATGCCGGTTGGCATCCTGTTTCTTGTGGAGATGGGCGGACTCGTATCGAGACTGCATTCGGCCCTACAGGACTCTAGAAAACATTGTTCTATGTTGAAGAAATGCAGGTGCAGGTATTGGATATTACCCAAATTTGTTACATTTTTGTAGTAGAATAATGGACAGAATGTAACAAATGATCCTAAAAAGACACATATCATTCAAGTTGCGTCCGTATGGTACAAAACGGACTGTTTACCAAAT
>JAEEGF010368647.1_pt1 | contig 11380 bp, 11 predicted proteins | sample 9134171 | NCBI WGS metagenome assembly JAEEGF01 (sample SAMN16246542, study PRJNA631951) | gut metagenome | biome: gut microbiome; feature: rumen; material: AP-attached | host: Bos | place: Iran: Karaj | collected 2018-10
AGTAAATTCTTTTCATAGTTCCTCCTGCATTACTTTGCCAAATCCATAGGGTCTACAACCACTTCACAAAGCACACACTCATCTGTATTCATAAGCTCTTCAATAAGCTTATCCGCTTCCGCCTTAGAAGATGCGCGAAGATACTTCATGTCATAAGCTTCAGCTATCTTATCAAGCTTAGGAGTGTTATGAAGTACGACCATGTTATATCTGTCATTTAATGCATAGTGCTGATACTCACGAACCATGCCAAGATATCCGTTGTTGAACACGATAAGTGATACATTCATGCCGTACTGACGCAGGGTTGAGAGTTCCATCATGGACATCTGGAATGCTCCGTCACCCATTACAGCAACTACCTTTTTCTTCGGAGCTGCGTATTTTGCGCCAAAGGCAGCAGGTATCGAGTAGCCCATGGTTCCCATTCCGCCAGAGGTAAGGAATCTTCCCTCGCGGACAAGATGCCATCTGCAGGACCATATCTGATTCTGACCTACATCTGCGATGTAGATTGCATCATTAGGAAGTGCTCTTGATAAGCTTTCTATAAAGTCCTTGGGATCCACATACTTTTCAGTATCGATAACAGGTCTTTTTTCCAGCATCTCACTCTTATATTTATTAAGAGTATTTATCCATTCTTTTCTCTCGTGGATAAGATCTTCCTCATCCTCGAAATCATTTATCTTCTTGAAAATATGCTTAATATCACCAACAAGAGGAATCGTAGGACCTACGTTTTTACCGATTTCAGCAGGATCTACATCAATATGGATAAGAACCTTATTCTCTGTAATAAGGTCAGGTCTGTTCACAGCTCTGTCAGCAACTCTTGCGCCTACCATAAGAAGAAGGTCTGATTCATTGAGGGCTCTGTTAGCACAGGGACGTCCGTTATTGCCGACCATTCCAAAGTAGTAGGGATCCTCAGCGGCCATGACACCTATTCCCATCATTGTAGATACAACGGGGATACAGTTATTCTTAACGAATTTTCTTATCTCGTGTACAGCATCTGATAAATGAACACCACCACCAACACAGATAATAGGTCTCTTTGCCTTAGCAACTTCCTTAACGACCTTCTTTATCTGCACAGCATTACCCTCGATTGTAGGCTTGTAGGTTCTCATATTTACCTTTTCAGGATATGAGAATTTAGAGATCATCTGCTGTTGAACATCTATCGGGATATCAATGAGTACAGGGCCTTTACGTCCTGTACTTGCAATATGAAAAGCCTCCTTGAATATCCTTGGAATATCATTAACATCACGGATCAGGTAGCTGTACTTAACAAAGGACTCAGCAGCACCGGTAATGTCAGCCTCCTGGAAAACATCACTTCCTATAAGCTCACTATTTACCTGACCGGTAATACAAACAAGCGGAATGCTGTCTGCATAAGCAGTAGCAATACCTGTTATAAGGTTAGTAGCACCTGGACCACTGGTAACGGCACAGACGCCAACCTTTCCACTGATTCTCGCATATCCGCTTGCCATATGAGCAGCGTTCTGCTCGGTTCTTACAAGTATCTGTTTTATAGGCAATTAGCCGAGCGCATCATAAAAGGGCGCTATAGCCACCCCTGAATAGCCATAAACAACTTCAACATTTTCAGCCTGCAAACATTTCACAATAGCCTGAGCACCATTCATAATGTATGCCTCCATAAATAACTTTTATAATATTATATCAAAAATGTTATGTATTTTCGATAATCTTTCTAACCACCACAACGCAGTTAGCTGCATCGGAGGAATAGCCATCAGCACCTATTTCCCATGCGTAATCCTCGGTTACCACCGCACCGCCTATAAGAATTTTTGCATTGCAGCTTTTCTCTTTTGCAAGCTTAACTACATTCTTCATCTCCTGCATTGTTGTAGTCATAAGTGCAGAGAGACAGATTATCTTTGCATTTTCAGAAAGTGCTGTGTCTACAATCTTCTCACTTGGTACGTCCTTACCAAGGTCAATCACATTAAAGCCATGGTTCTTAAGCATAAGAGCCACAAGGTTTTTACCTATATCGTGGATATCGCCGTGTACAGTGGCAATAACAATGGTGTCCTTATCCTTTGCTCCCTCTTCGTCTCCTTCGTTAAGAAGGGGCTCCAGCCTGGCGATACTGAGCTTCATGGCTTCAGCACTTGCTATAAGCTGAGGAAGGAAGTATTTTCCTTTATCAAAAAGATCACCAACCTCATTTATGGCAGGCATCAGGTATTCATTCAAAATTACCTTAGGCTCGCAGCCTGCAGCTACGGCGTCAAGGGTATCCTTTTCAATGGTACGCTTTGAACCCTTCATTACATCGGTTCTGACCTTATTATAGAACTCCGTTTTTTCATCAACAGGCTCACTGTTACCCAAAGCAGCGTCCTTTGTTTTTTCTTTATTTCCTTCGGCATTTGGCTGAGCACTGCCCGCTGCTGAATTTTCAGCCACAAGCTTTTGTCCCTTGGGAACGCTCACAACCTGGACATTCATGCCATCATATCTGTCCATTCTCTCGATATAGCGAAGATCTGCCTCCTCCTTATGTCTCAATAAGTCAGATGCAAATGCGCTGTTAACAAGAAGCTCCTGAGAGGGATTGCATATAGCCATGGTAAGGCCGTTGGCAATGGCCATGGTCAGAAATGCTGTGTTAATAAAAGCTCTCTGAGGAAGTCCAAAGGATATATTGGAAAGACCGCAGATTGTAGCAAGTCCGTTTTCCTTACAGTAGCTTATTGTAGAAAGGGTCTCCAAGGCTGCATTCGGGTTAGCTCCGATTGTAGCAACAAGTCCGTCTACGACTATATCTTCTTTTCTGAGACCGTGTGCATAAGCCTTCTCACAAAGAGCATCGATAAACTCATGCTTTTCCTCAAGGCTTCCGGGAAGTCCCTTGGGTCCAACAGGAAGTGCTATAAACATAGCACCGTATTTTTTCGCAAGGGGTAAAAATCTCTCAGCCTTATCCTTTTCCAGTGAGATGGAGTTAATAAGAGCGCGGCCCGGGTACTTTCTAAGAGCCATCTCCATGGTGCTCTCATCACTGGTATCTATACATAGAGGTAGTGAAGTCAGAGGAATGATCTCATCGAGAACATCGCTCATCATCTGCTTCTCATCAATTCCGCTCATACCCACATTGACATCAAGAATTGCAGCTCCGTCATCCTCCTGCTGTGATACAAAGTCGCAGACCATATCGAGCTTACCCTCGCGGAGCTCAGCCTGAAGCTTCTTTTTACCTGTAGGGTTTATTCTCTCTCCAACGATCATGAAGGGATCATCAAGCTTAAAGGCTACGGTTTCTCTCTCACTTGTAAGGAAGCGCACACCGTCCTGTCTTCTTGTGAAGGTAGAGCCATCAGGCTTAGAAAGTGTCTTATCAGCATCAAAAGCTGCAGCATACTTATCGTGAATACCTTTGATATAGGCAGGAGTTGTTCCGCAGCATCCTCCGATAATTGAAGCGCCTGCATTTAAGAGCTTCTCCATCTCAGTTACGAAGGTATCACAGTCCATATCGTACTCTGTAGAGCCGTCCTCAGTAACAACAGGAAGTCCTGCATTGGGCTTGGCTATAATCGGAATCGTGGTTACAGAGGCCATATCAGCAATAATATCTACCATATTATCAGGACCTGTTCCGCAGTTTGCGCCAACGGCAGCAGCTCCGAGGGATTCCATAACTATGGCAGCAGTCTTTGCATCTGTTCCAAACAGTGTTCTTCCATCACCCTCAAAGGTAAGGGTTACAATAACAGCTATATCAGAGACTTCCTTAGCTGCGATGAGTGCTGCTCTGCACTCCTGAAGACTCATCATGGTTTCTACAACAAGGATATCGCAGCCTGCTTTATCGAGGATCTTTATCTGTTCCTTGTAGACCTCGATCAGCTCCTCAAAGTCCAGGTCTCCCATGGGCTTTAGCTGTCTTCCAGTCATGGTGATATCACCTGCTACAAGAGCCTTTGATCTCGCACTTTCTTTTCCAAGCTCCACAAGCTTTGTATTTATCTCTTCAATTCTGTCTTCCAGTCCGAAGTTCTTAAGCTTGATCCTGTTACCTGTAAATGTAGGCGCATAGATAATGTCACTACCTGCATCCACATAGCTCTTCTGAAGCTTCTTAATTACTTCAGGGTTCTCCAGGATCCACTCCTCGGTACAGGCACCTGCAGGAAGTCCCTCCTTCATAAGGTTGGTTCCTGTGGCGCCATCCAAAAACATAATCTTTTTTTCTTTGATCAAATCCAAAAATTCTTGTCTAGTCATTTAAATCTCCTGCAAAAACAATATGCTAACTATTTTCTCAAATTCTTATTTGAATTAACAGTGATAAATTTCACCATATAAAGTAGGAGTGATATTAATATTGTAATGATTATCACAAAAATCGGCCTTAAATACATAAAAAGTGTATTTGCGTATGCATCAGGCACTGTCCTGTCGATCACAAAGCCAAAGAAGGAAATTGCAAGCACATGGAAGTAATAGATATTTGATGAAAGGTTTTCACCGATAAAGGCCAGACACTTTGCGCCCCTTCTCTTTTCGGCATCTATTCTCTTTTCATGAGTGCTGTACTCAGCATTTAATCCTACTATCAAAAGTCCGACTACCAGGAAAAGAGATCCAAAGTAAACCTCAACGGAACCAAATATCTTATATTCAGCAAATGTGAGAAATACTCCCGTAACAGACAGGACACTTCCAAGTGTAAGGGGCTGCTCCAGCTTAAGCGTCACCTCATCCTGCTTCATCCAGTAGCCAAGCATCGTAAAGGGAATACCTACAAAGAGCCAGTTTCTTATCACATACCACACGGAAACACTTATTCCAAAGGGTCTTATCGGATAAAACAGCTGCAAAAACTCGCCAAAATATAAGAATAAAATCAAAATAAAGGCAAGTGGCTTTGACAGCGTCTTCATCACAGGAGCAAAAATGTAGCAGAGTCCGTATACATAGATAAGAGCTAACAGATACCACAAATGATCAAACGCGTAGGTAAAGTCATAGATAAACTTGCCGGAATTAAAAAGAATAAGTCTTGAAAACTCAAACAGATTGAATTTTTCATGAAACCAGGCTGCTGCGCCATAGTTCACAGCCATGGCATATATAAAGGAATATACCGTATATACTCCCCATATCTTAAGTGTTATTATGCTCGTCTTTTTCAGCTTTTTTGAAAGGCCCTTTCGAACAAGCGTGATGTCATCATTTTTCTTTGCAAGATAAACACCTGCAATAGCAAAAAACATCGGCACACCAAAGCGTGCCAATGCTTCAAATAAATCCCCGATAACAGAGGGAAATTTACAGTGAATAAGAATTACAAGTATACATGCAACTGCTTTAATCTTATCAAATGTCTTATTTCTCATAAGTTATCCTGTCGTTTTTATTTTTTATGAAACAAACAGATCAATCTATACCGTAATCAGCAGAGTTTTTAAGTCTGCTTAGAGCTCTGGCCATGGCAGCCTGAGCGCTGTAGTATTCCTTGATGGAATTGTTTTGTCTCATCTCTTCCTCAGCTCTCTCAAGAGCTCTTTGTGCCCTGCTTCTGTCAATATCCTCAGGTTTTTCACAGGTATCAACAAGCACAATAACTCTATTGTTGGCAATCTGCGCTGAGCCGATTCCCACAATAGCTTCTATTTTATCTCCGATAGCATCTCTGATCGTCATCTTACCATTGTATATGGCAAGCACCATCTCCTCGTGATTGGCAAGGATTGCAAACTCACCGTCAATGCAGGGAAGAATGATCTCAGCAGCCCTATCATCAAAGAATACGCCATTTATTGACATAACCTGTAAGCGAAAGGTCTTTCTATCCTGTGGCACTTCGTATCTCCTTAAATCCTAAAGTGTTAAGCTGTGTGCCTTATTGTTCTCCTGCAGCACTTTCAAGCTTCTTCGCTTTCTCTTTTACTTCTTCAATAGTTCCAACGTTGAAGAATGCGCCTTCCGGATAATCATCCATCTTACCCTCGATGATCATCTTAAAGCCCTTTATGGTTTCCTTAAGAGGAACATAAACACCCTTAACACCTGTAAAGTTCTCAGCTACATGGAAAGGCTGAGACAGGAATCTCTGTATCTTACGAGCACGGTAAACAGTAAGCTTATCCTCTTCACCAAGCTCATCCATACCGAGAATAGCAATAATATCCTGAAGCTCCTTGTACTTCTGAAGCATCTCCTGAACCTTGGTTGCAACATAGTAATGCTCTTCACCTACAACGTCTGCTTCAAGGATTCTGCTGGAGGATTCCAAAGGATCAACAGCTGGATAAATACCCTGTTCCACGATCTTACGTGAAAGAACCGTTGTAGCATCAAGGTGAGCAAAGGTTGTTGCAGGAGCGGGGTCAGTAAGGTCATCCGCAGGCACATAAACAGCCTGAACAGATGTAACTGAACCAGCCTTGGTAGAAGCAATTCTCTCCTGAAGCTGACCAAGATCCGTTGCCAGTGTTGGCTGATAACCTACGGCTGAAGGCATACGTCCAAGAAGTGATGAAACCTCTGAACCCGCCTGTACAAATCTGAAAATATTATCAATGAAAAGAAGAACGTCCTGTCTTTCTCTGTCTCTGAAGTATTCAGCCATGGTAAGTCCGGTCTCGGCAACTCGCATTCTTGCTCCCGGAGGCTCATTCATCTGTCCGAAAACAAGTGCTGTCTTTTCAATAACTCCGGACTCCTTCATCTCTGTCCAGAGATCGTTACCCTCACGGGATCTCTCTCCGACACCTGTGAAGATTGAATAGCCGCCGTGCTCTGTTGCGATATTCTGGATAAGCTCCTGAATAAGCACGGTCTTACCAACACCGGCACCTCCGAAAAGACCGATCTTACCACCCTTTGCATAGGGAGCAAGAAGATCGATAACCTTGATACCTGTCTCGAGAATCTCGGCAACAGGGCTCATATCCTCAAGCCTCGGAGGATCTCTGTGAATGGACCAGTGCTTTTCACCCTCAAGGTCAGGGCCACCATCAATGGTGTCACCAAGAACATTGAAAAGTCTTCCAAGGTTCTTCCTGCCTACAGGAACACTTATAGGACCACCTGTCTGATAAACGGGCATGTCCTTAGCAAGTCCTTCACTGGCTGTCAGCATAATGCATCTTACGACGTTATCGCCTATATGCTGTGCAACCTCCATGACGCCTTTTTTCTCTCCGACCATAACCTTAAGAGAGTCGCTTATGTAGGGCAAATTACCATTTTCAAATAAAACATCCACTACAGGTCCCATTACCTGCAGGATTTTTCCTTCATTACTCATGTCTGTCCTCTTATTATTTTTTCTGCTTTGCAGCTTTAGCTGCCTTAGCTCTCTTAAGAGCCTTGGCGCCACTGGCAACCTCTGTGATCTCCTGTGTTATGGCGGCCTGCCTCTGCCTGTTGTACTGCTTTGTAAGCTCGCCTATCATTGAGGTTGCATTTTTATTGGCATTATCCATTGCCATCATTCGCGAATTCTGCTCCGAGCAGAAGGTCTCAACCAAAGCACCGTAGATAAAGCCGTTTATAAAGTTCGGCACTATGTTATCCAAAATAGCCTTGGGGCTCGGATCAAAGATGAATTCCTCGTTATAAGCATCGATGATTCTATATCTGTTTCTGGCATTTTCAATGATATCAAGAGGAAGAATCTTCTCAATCTTTACTTCACTTGAAAGAGAATTCTTCATTGAAGTATAGACAACATATACCTCATCTATAACGCCATTTTTATAATCATCAATAAGAATCGATCCTATGTCTCTTGCTCTGTCGAGATTGGGATTCTGCGCAGTATACCTGAAGTTCTCCTCGATCTTTAAGCCAAGGGATGTGAAATAATGTCTTCCGAACTCACCTACAACATACAGCTTGTAGTTTACAAGCAGATTGTTCTCTCTTATGTGCTCTTCAGCAAGTCTCACAACATTATGGTTGAAGGCACCGGCAAGTCCCTTATCTGACGTAAGTACAAGATACCCCTTCGCTCTTGACTTAAAGGGAATATCATCAGTGGTCTTAAGGAAAATATCATCCACATCATCAGGTATATGTCTTGAAACCCTGGCTATCATTGCCTGCAAAGCATAGAAATATGGCTCTGTCTCAATGAGCTGCTTCTTTGCCTTGCGGAGCTTGTTCGACGAGATCATATACATCGCATTTGTAATTTTCATTGTGTCGCGAATACTTCCGATTCGGTCGCGAATTTCTTTAATATTTGCCACTGAAAATCACCTTAATCTAAAACTAGTTTCTTTCTCTTCTTTTTAAGTTCCTGCTTCAAAGCCTCATTGTTGATCTTCTCAAATTCATCTGCGCCTTCCAGAATAGCCTTCTTTGTGCCATCTGAAAGATCGAGAGACTTTGAAATATCCTCAATGATGTCTTTTTTATTATCAGCAAAATATTTAAGAAGCTTTGTCTTATAGTCCTTAACCTGATTAACAGGTACAAAATCAAGCTTTCCTGCGTTTGCGCATACAAGAAGGATTACCTGTTCATGCATCGCATAGGGCTTTCCGAGGGGCTGCTTTAAGAGCTCCATCAGAACACTTCCGTGACGAAGCTGACTCTTGGTAGTCTCATCAAGATCAGAAGCAAACTGTGTGAATACTGCCATCTCTCTGTACTGAGCAAGGTCAATACGAATACTACCCGCAGCCTTTTTCATAGCCTTGGTCTGTGCTGCACTACCTACACGGGATACAGAAAGTCCTACGTTTACGGCAGGTCTCATACCCTCGAAGAACAGATCTGACTCAAGGAAAATCTGTCCGTCAGTGATTGAAATAACATTGGTAGGAATATATGCGGATACGTCTCCGGCCTGGGTCTCGATAATAGGAAGCGCTGTTATTGAACCGCCGCCAAGATCGCTTGAAAGCTTACTTGATCTCTCAAGAAGTCTTGAGTGCAGATAGAATACATCTCCGGGATAAGCCTCACGTCCGGGAGATCTCTCAAGCAAAAGTGAAAGTGCTCTATAAGCAACAGCGTGCTTTGAAAGATCATCATAAATGATCAGAACATCCTTACCCATCAGCATGAAATACTCAGCCATGGCTGTTCCTGCATAGGGTGCGATGTACTGCAAAGGCGCACTGTCAGAAGCTGTGGATGCAACTACTATGGTGTATTCCATAGCCCCTGCTTCTCTAAAGGTATTTATAAGCTTGGCAATGGTACTTGCCTTCTGTCCGATCGCTACATATACGCAGATGACATCCTTGCCCTTCTGGTTGATGATGGCATCCATTGCGATAGAAGTCTTACCGGTCTGTCTGTCTCCGATGATAAGCTCACGCTGTCCTCTACCGATGGGGAACATGGTGTCAATTGACAGAATTCCTGTCTCCATGGGCTCATTAACGGATCTTCTCTCAACGATACCCGGTGCAGGCTCCTCAACAGGTCTGTAAACCTCAGTTTTGATCGGATCCTTTCCATCTACTGGATTGCCGAGTGCGTCGATTACACGTCCAATAAAAGCTTCGCCGACAGGGATACCTGCCTGCTTGTAGGTACGCACGCATCTGCTTCCCTGGCGGATACCCTCGTCACTACCAAACAGAATGACTCCGGCGTGATCATCTCTGATATCCTGCACCATTCCCTTGGTTCCGTCTTCGAAGCGGACAATCTCTCCATAGAAAGCGTGGTCAATTCCGACTACATTGGCGATTCCGTCACCAACCCACACGGTTCTACCGACTTCCTTGCCTTCAGCTTTAAGGTCAAAATTATTAACCCTGTCTCTGATTATAGAAACAAGATTCTCTGCATTTGTGTTCTGTCTCTTTTTGGTAAGTTCAATAAGCTCTCTGAGCTGTCTTGTACGTCCCTCGTCACTCCAGTCGTATTCGAAATTGCCGTAGTTTACAATGAAACCACCGCCGACCTTCGAGTCACGAACAACCTCAAGTTCAAGATCAGGATTATTGAACCTTTTGGCAAGAGCCTTCTTGATCTGTTCTGCCTGGGACTCTGTGGGAGCCACATTGGAATAGCGAAGTCTTGCTTTATTCTCATTATTCATAAATATCCATTCCTTGTTTAGGTTATGTTTTTATTAATAACAAAGAACTGCAATCAAAATAGCAGCGTTACTCGCTCTTCTCGATTGCCTCAAAGATAAACTTGTTGTAGAGCTCCTTGTCGGACTCCTCGTCATGCTTGGAAACAGCGATCTTGTTAGCTGCATGTACAACAAGGTCTGTAAGCTCGGATACATAAGCATCCTTCTCGCGCTGAGCCTCGATCTGTGCGTTGTGCTTAGCCTCAACGATGATCTGCTCTGCCTTGTCCTTGGCATCCTTGATAATGCGATCGTACTCATCGTATCCATCCTTCTTGGACTTGGCGATGATCTCGTCACATTCCTTGTCAGCCTGCTGAAGCTTCTGGTTATAGCTTTCCTTTAATTCTTCAGCCTCTTTTTCTTTTTTGAGAGCCGCATCTGTAGCGTGGTCGATCTCATTTCTTCTCTCATTGAGAACCGTATCGACTCTTTTGAATAAAAATAATCTGAACACAACATACAGGATCAAAAGGTTGATCGCAGTATAAACAATGTTCATTATACTAATGTTTAACACTGTCCTTTTCCCTCCCTAAAAATCAGGTAAACAGTATCATGATAGAAACAACGAAACCATAAATAGCTGTTGCCTCTGCAAGTGCACAACCAAGAAGCAGAAGCTTCATGATCTTACCGTCTGCCTCGGGCTGACGTGCAACTGCGTCAACTGCCTTTGCTGTTGCGATACCAATACCGATACCTGCACCGATTCCTGTAAATGCTGCGATAGCCGCTCCGATTGCCGCTGAATTCATAAAAAATTCCTCCTTGTGTGGTCCGTCTCCGGATATTTTAATCAATAGTGATTTATTCGATTGCTTCCTTAATGTACAAAGATGTCAGGAATACAAATACGTATGCCTGAATGAGTCCGTCAAAGATATCGAAGTAGATACTGAATGCTGCCGGTACGATGACGGGTACTGCCATTTTTAAAAGCTCCATGATGACCGTGGCACCGATGATGTTACCGAAAAGTCGCATGCACAGTGACAAAGGTCTGATGGCAATCTCAAGAATATTCATGGGTGTTACGATCGCCATGGGCTGTGAAAATGACTTCAGCCATTTTCCTAATCCCTTGTGCTTGATGCCTGCCGCTTCCACAAGGATGATACTCATGAGTGCCAGTGATGCGGTCACATTGAGATCCATCGTAGCCGGCGTAAGTCCCACAAGACCTACCAGGTTCGATGCTCCGATGAACACAAGGACCACAGCCATGTAATCTCTGTACCGAAGTCACTCTTCCCCAAGCATGCCTCCCGT
>JAEEGF010284639.1_pt1 | contig 11378 bp, 5 predicted proteins | sample 9134171 | NCBI WGS metagenome assembly JAEEGF01 (sample SAMN16246542, study PRJNA631951) | gut metagenome | biome: gut microbiome; feature: rumen; material: AP-attached | host: Bos | place: Iran: Karaj | collected 2018-10
GTTGACTCACAGACAGGTGCCGTCACGCTGCGCGCCACGTTCCCCAACAGTGGTCATCTGCTGCATAACGGCGGCAGTGCCACGGTGGTTGTGCCGACACATCGTCAGCAGTGCATCGTCATTCCCCAAGAGGCGACGTATGAATTGCAGAACCGCTCGTTTGTCTATCGTGTCATTGACGGCAAGACAAAGGCCACAGCCGTCACATTATTCCCACAGAACAACGGAAAGGAGTACATCGTGGAAGAAGGCCTTAACGCAGGTGACACCATCATCGCCGAGGGTGCCGGCCTGTTGAAGGAGGGAATGGAAGTAAAGGTAAAAAAATAAAAAGGTGAAAAAGTAAAAGATGAACGTAAAGACTTTCATTGACCGCCCGATATTATCCGGAGTTATCTCCGTGCTGATGGTGCTCGTGGGCATCATCGGACTGAGCCAGCTTGCACTCGAGCAGTTCCCTGAGATAGCACCACCCACCGTCCGTATCATGGCCAGCTACACCGGTGCCAATGCCGAGACGGTACAGAAGAGCGTCATCGTTCCACTGGAGGAAGCCATCAACGGTGTGGAGGGTATGATGTACATGACATCCTCAGCCTCGAACAACGGCACGGCCTCCATCGGTATCTTCTTCCGTCAAGGCACAGATCCCAATATGGCGATGGTGAATGTGCAGAACCGTGCCGCCACCGTGCAGGGACGTCTGCCGAGCGATGTAGTAAAGAGCGGCCTCACCGTGCGCAAGCGCCAGACATCGAACATCAAGCAGATAGCCGTTTACAGTCCCGACTCCACCTTCGACCGCTCGTTTCTCGCCAACTACACGAAGATCAACATCGAACCGCGCCTGAGCCGTATTCCTGGTGTGGGCGAGGTGAATGTGATGGGTGCCGACTATTCCATGCGCATCTGGCTCGATCCGCTGAAGATGGCCCGCTACGGCCTGACTCCCTCTGACGTGACACAGGTGCTCAACGAGCAGAACGTCGAGGTGGCCACGGGTACACTGGGTGCCGAGAGTCAGAACACGTTCCAGTACGTGCTGAAATACCGCGGCCGCTATGAAGAGGAGCAGGAGTACGAGAACCTCGTCATCCGCTCGCTGCCCGATGGCGACGTGCTGCGCATCGGCGACATTGCCCGCGTGGAACTTGGCTCGCAGAACTATAATATAATCGGTGAAACCAACGGTAGTCCGGGTGTCAACATCTCGATCAACCAGGTGGCCGGCTCGAATGCCAACGAAATCATCAAGCAGATTGACCGCGAGGTGGAGGAAATCCGAGGCTCACTGCCCCCAGGTATCGTCATAGAGGACCTGGAGAGCAAAAAGGACTTCCTCGATGCCTCCATTGCCAGCGTGGTGGAGACGCTGCTCGAAGCCCTGTTGCTGGTTATCTTTGTGGTGTGGCTCTTCCTGGGCAGTTGGCGCGCTACCATCATCCCCGCCATCGCCATCGTCGTCTCGCTCATCGCCACACTGGCCGTCATCTATGCCATCGGTTTCTCGTTGAACATGCTGACGCTCTTTGCCCTTGTGCTGGTCATCGGCACCGTGGTGGACGATGCCATCGTCGTCGTGGAGGCTGTCCAGGCAAGACTGGAAAAAGGAGAGAGAGCAGAGGTGAGAGGTAAGATGACCGAAGAGGCCATGCACAGCATCACGTCGGCCCTCATTACCACCACCCTCGTCTTCATGGCCGTGTTCGTGCCCGTTTGTTTCATCGGCGGTGTCACGGGCACCTTCTATACACAGTTCGGACTCACCATGGCCATCGCCGTGGGCATCTCGCTCTTCAATGCGCTGACACTTTCGCCTGCCCTCTGTGCCCTCATCATGAAACCCAACGACATGTCATCATCCTCCAAGGGTTTCCACGGACGGTTCAACGCAGGCTTCACGGCCCTTCTCGATCGCTATAAGCGGGCGGTGAGCGCTGTGATACCCCGCCGCTGGCTCGCTGTAGCCTTCGTCGTCCTCGCCATCATAGGACTGGGCTGGATGATGCGTACCACGAGGACTGGCCTCGTGCCTAACGAGGACATGGGAACTGTCTTTATCAACGTGCAGGCCTCGCCAGGCAGTAGTCTGCAACAGACCTACGGCATCCTGAAAGAGGTGGAAAAACGAATTAAGGACTTGCCACAGCTGCGCATCTACTCGCTCATTGCGGGCAACAGCAACAACTTCGAACAGTCATCGTCGAACGGCAACTTCACCCTGAAGCTCAAGAAGTGGGACGAGCGCAAGGGCAAGGGCGACGACGTGCAGAGCATCGTCGACGAGATCTACCGTCGCACCGCCGATATCGCCAACGCCAAGATTCAGGTGAATACACAGAACATGTTACCAGGCTTCGGACGTATCAACGGCTTCGAGCTCCACGTCCAGGATAAGCATGGCGGCACTATCAACGACCTGCTTGGCTACACCAACCGCCTCATCGCTGCCCTCAACGAGCGCCCAGAGATCAGCCGCGCCTATACCAACTTCTCGTTGAAGTATCCTCAGTATCGTGTCGAGGTTGATGCCGCTCTGTGCAAGCGTCGCGGCGTGTCGCCCAGCGATGTACTCGCAGCACTGAGCGGTTACATTGGCGGCAACTATGCCTCCAACTTCGTACGCTTCACCAAGCTCTACCGTGTGATGGTGCAAGCATCTCCCGAATACCGTCTCGACACCGAGTCGCTCAATAACATCTTCGTACGCACCAACAGTGGTGAGATGTCACCCATCGGACAGTACCTGACGCTGACGCGCATCTACGGCTCCGAGACTCTCTCGCGTTTCAACCTCTTCCCCAGCATCATGGTCGGAGGCACCGCCGCCGAAGGCTACAGTAGCGGACAGGCCATCGACGCCATCCGCGAGACGGCTGCCGAGGTGCTGCCGGAGGGCTACGGCTATGAGTTCGGTGGCATGACCCGTGAGGAAGCCTCAGCTCAGAACACCACGGCATTGGTATTCGTCATCTGCATCATTTTCATCTATCTCATCCTCTGTGCCCTCTACGAGAGTCTCCTGATTCCGTTGGCCGTCATCCTGAGTGTACCGTTCGGCCTCGCCGGCTCGTTCCTCTTTGCCTGGATATGGGGTCTGGAGAACAATATCTACATGCAGACTGGTCTGATTATGCTGATTGGTTTGCTGTCGAAGACGGCCATCTTACTCACGGAGTACGCCACCACGCGTCGCCGTCAGGGCATGGGCATCGTCGAAGCAGCCCTCGATGCTGCTGCCGTCCGTCTGCGCCCCATCCTGATGACTTCGCTGACGATGGTCTTCGGCCTGTTGCCGTTGGCACTCGCCACGGGTGTCGGTGCCAACGGCAACCATTCGCTCGGTGTAGGAACCATCGGTGGTATGGTGGTCGGCACCATTGCCCTGATATTCATCGTCCCCATCCTCTTCGTCATCTTCAGGACCATTGAGGAGAGGTTCAAATAGAGGTAGCAGAGTTATTATTTCTTTCTTGTCAAGTCGCCGATGCGAATTAACTTGAAGTCGGTGGCAGAAAACCACTGGGCACGACAAGACAGGCCAGTAAATTCTTCATCGGAAGAGAGACCATAGGCAATGGAATCGCCTGTGACCACGATGTTGTCGATGCTAATGTCAAACCAGCCCATATCAGGTATACCGTCTTGAGCCTCATAAACAGGGATGGACTTTAACATCGTACTGTCGCCGATGGCATATACACAGGGGCCGGGACCCTCCGCTCTGACAGCACAGTCCAGACGATATACGCCAGGCTCGACAGCCTCTTTGCGCTCTGCCTGAAACACCTCCCCACAATTCTCATTATAGACATCCAGGAAGCGCAGGTTGTGGTTACCGTTATAATAACCGACATAAGTATAGTGATCGCAGTTCTCCGCCTTGATCAGGTTCCAGTCGCCTCGGCGCAGGAAATTCTTGTCCTGACGGCTCATCGTCACCCCTTGATAGGAATAGATCTCATTCATTTCTGCATTATAATGCGTTTTCTCCTGTTGCTGAATCCAGACGAGCGCAGGAAAGAGACAGCACAGCGACGCCACCCACAGCACGACCCACAGGATGCGCTGTCCGATACCCATGGGTTGCACCTTGCCAGCCTTGGAGAACAGCATGTGACCGATGGCGTAGAGGGGAATGGAGAGGGCAAGCAGCACACCGACAATGAAGGTGATCACCACCCAGGGGTGGATATTGATCAGTTCGCCCAGATTCAGATACCCGATGTCGAAGGGCAGGTTCAAATGGGTTGCCGCAGGAACGGTAAAGACAATGACAAGCGACACGACGACGAGCAACAGTGAAATTAGCAGCCCTACTCCTACTATCGAGGCGATGACCACGAAGAAGGCTGCGACGATCGAGAACAACACGAACAGGATCGTACCCAAGCATCCGCGGTTGGGTCGTGCCGTCTGCTTGTTCTCTACCACAACGTCCGCCAGATTCTGGGGCGTCACATCCTTGCCTTCCATCTGCAACAGTTGTTCTGGTGTCTTCGCTTCTGGCACGACGATGGCCAGCACGATATAGGCGATGATACCCACACCATAGAGCAGGACGAGCAGCATGGTCAGCAGTCGCCACCACACTGCGTCTGAATTCGTGTAGGCAGCCAGGCCAGAGAGCACGCCAGCCACCATCTTGTCATTGGGGTTACGGTAGAGTTTCTTGCCGGCGGTCCTTGCGCGTACATTATCACATATATCCTGAGCAGCCGAGCGGAAAGAGTCATACTTATGTCCTTCGTTCCCATCGCCCGGCCTCTCGCTATCTGTTCCCTCGGAATCCGTCAGTTCCTCAGGCTTGCCGATACGGGTGATGATGTCCTTCACGTGGTCGATGGTAATGGCCTCGATGCCCTGTTGGTTCAGTTCTGCAAAGAGTTCCGCGATACGGGCTTCGATATCGTCTACGATCTCGTCGCCACCGTCCTGTTTTCCAAACGACGAGCGCAACGACTCAATATACTTCTGCAGCATTTCATAGGCATCCTCATCGATCTGGAAGAGGCGCCCGCACAGGTTGATGGTAATGTTCTTCTTCATTTTGCTTCTAATAATTGGGGGGTGATGTTCTTAAGATAATTAATGGTGTTTGCGAGCTCCGTCCAGGCCGCATCGAGCCCTTCGAGGAATTGTTCACCCTCTTTGCTGAGGGCATAGTACTTGCGGGGAGGTCCCTGCGTCGACTCCTGCCACTCGTATTGCAGCAGGCCATCGTTCTTCAGGCGGGTCAGCAGCGGATAGAGTGTTCCCTCCACCACGAGCAGTTCCGCATTCTTCAGCTGTTGGATGATGTCGCTGGCGTAAGACGGCCTGTGCTTCAGGAGCAGCAGCACACAGTACTCCAGCATACCTTTTCTCATCTGTGACTTGGCGTTCTCGATATTCATAATCTTGCGTATGATTGGATTTCGGGTGCAAAGATAGGTAAAACTTTAGTACCTTGCAATACAAAGTACTAAGTTTTTGCCAAGAATTAGGCTTATTTAACAATTGTACGCTTGCTGAGGATTCTATATAAGCAAAGTTGGAAAAGTACGCCCCATGTGCCCCTTTTGGAGTTAATCGACTGAATACCAGTCGGAAAGACAGGGGCACACCTTTCAAAAAGCACGCCCCAAGTATGCCCCTAGCCTGCCCCTCAAGTGCGACATGGAAAAATAAAGCCTTGGCTTTTGAGTATAGGCAAACGATCATTTGAGTATAGGCAAATGGGTATTTGAGTATAGGCAAACGGTTGTAACAAGGCAGTAAACTCCCTCGCACCCCTAGTTTGGAACAAAGGGCATACCTGGGGCATACCTTTTTTAAGATTACGTCTATATATGCGACGGTTTTTTAATATCATACCGACAAAGCGAAAAAAAACTTGTCTATTTCTTGCGTGTTTCAACAATTATGCATATCTTTGTCGAAAAAAGAATTCTAACAAATATGAATGTATATCATCATGTTCTATCAAAGGCCAAAAGAATCAAAGGTGTAAAATTCATCATCTACTTGATTCGCAGGTGCCGATTGTATAGATATTACAGATTGCTAAAGGAGTCTCAAAAAAGGACTATGTTTTTTGAAAAACATTATCCATCGTATTCTAATGACGATTTGCGTAAGGTAATAGAAAAGTCCAAAAAGGCATGGATGAAATATCAAATGGGATACAACGATTTCTTTACGTTGCATTGCGAAGATAAACAAATGGCGCAGATAGGCGAATATCTTTCTTTCAAAGAATCCAAGTTGTTTTGTAAGGTTGTGAATTCTACAAGATCGCATAAAATATTGAATAACAAATACGCATGTTATAGGCATTTTTGTGATTACTATGGAAGGAGCATTGAGATGATTACGCCAGAAGAGATAAACTCAGGAGCAGGTTTGACTAAACTCAAGACGTTTGTAGAAAGCAAGCCAGCTCAGCCATACATAATCAAACCATACAATTGTTGTTGCGGATACGGCATCAAGATGTTGTCGTCAACATCAGATATCTGGGAATATATACAGAAATTACATAGAGGAGTAGTCATAGAAGAAGTAATCGTTCAGGATGAATCCTTAGCAGCATTCAATCAAAGTTCCGTAAACACCCTACGTATTCAAACGGCGAATTACGGCAATGGGACAATTGATGTGCTATGGCCTTGCCTGCGTATGGGCAGGAAGGGAAGTATAGTAGATAATGCTGGTGCAGGGGGCATCTTCTCTGCTATAGATGTGAATACAGGGAAAACTATTGCAGCGATGGATGAATTAAGGCATGCGTGGACTGTTCACCCAGATTCAAAGAAAGATCTGATAGGCTACACCATTCCGAGATGGCAGGAAGCAGTAGCGCTTGCGAAGGAATTGGCAAGGAAGCTTCCTGATGCGGGGTTCGTTGCATGGGATCTGGCCCTTACGAAACGAGGTTGGGTTATGGTTGAGGGAAATGCTCTGCCACTCTTAATATATCAATTTGCCGTTGGGAAAGGAATCCGGCAAGAATACTGTAACTTGAAGAAAAAATACAAATTCTCTGTATGGCTTAGAAATTGAGAGCAGATTGGCCGTTTTCAAGTACAAGATTATGAAGTCTCTTCCTGATTTTCATTCCACATTGTTGAATCTCCATGTCACACGACAAAAATAAATCCCGAAATCTTTGGCGGTTTCGGGATTTATTCGTATCTTTGCGGCATCGCTTTAAGCCCACAAGCGGTTTCAGCCTAGCCGATATCAGTGGGCGGCGAGTGGTTTATTCGCTGCATTTGGGATGTTAAGCAGCAAAGGAAAAAATAAGTACAAATTTAAAACAATAAGCTTATGAGAAAATTTTTATTTGCCCTTTTGGCGTTGATGCTCCTTCCGATGGCAACGAGCGCGAGAAAATACAAAGCTGTTTATAGAGACGGAACATCTATATATTACGAACTCAAGAAAGGATATGCTTATGTCGCTTCATCTCCTAATAGATATTCTGGCGATTTAAGTATTCCTAGCTCTTTAGTTGATGATTGGAATTGTATAGAAGTAATTGATTGTGAAACAGGAGAAAAAGAAACCTTGTTAGTTATAAAAGATGGTGAAATAGTTTATGCCACTGAGTCAAGGCGTTATTGGGCTGACCGTCTTGTTGGGGGTTTCTGTGAGAATGCGTTAGATGGGTGCACGAACTTAACATCTATTTCATTCAGAGCCCGAAATATTCTTCTTCCAGACGGGTTGTTCAAAGACTGTGACAACCTGAAAGAAATAAAAATAGGGCTGCTTAATCCTCAAGGTGGCCAACTCTTTTCCCCAGATGGTAGCTGCGCAGTTATGAGAAGGTATTCTATTGGTGATGTGTTGGTGGCAGGGTGTAAGAACACGAAAATCCCAAGCAACACAAAAAGAATAGAAGCAAACGCTTTTTTAGGCTGTAAAGGCTTGAAAGAGATTACGATTCCTGAGGGTATAAAGACCATTGAACGTAAAGCATTTGCAGGAACTGGGTTGACTAAGATTACTATTCCAGAAAGTGTTCAATTAATTGAAGATTCAGCCTTTGCTGATTGCACTAATCTTCAATCCGTAATCATCTATGGTGATAAAACTCCAAAGACATTATTTTCTTCTCCTGATGCGGGCACATATTTCTGGAAAACAGCTTTCGATGGTTGCAAAAAACTTACCTCTGTTACTGTTAAGAGTGGGAGTATTCGTAGTGGCAGTGGTTTTTCGGGTAGTGCGCTTAAAGAAGTTCATTTTGAAGAAGGGGTGGACAGTATTGGTGGATTTGAAGGTTGCAAAGGGTTGACCTCCATAACAATCTCAAATAGCGTGAAAAGAATATATTATAGTGCCTTCGCGAACACTGGCCTGACTTCTATAACAATTCCAAATAGTGTGGAAAAGATAGGTGATGGTGCTTTTGAAGGTTGCACGAGTCTTGAGTCAGTAATAATAGGCGGTGATAATATTACAATAGGACGCTCAGTTTTTCGTGGTTGTACGGCACTTACTGACGTCACCATAGAAGAAGGTCACAAGATATTTCTGCCTTCTTATTATGAAGAATGTTTCTATGGATGTACAAGCTTACGCACTTTTACTGTCCGAGGAACTATCTCCTCCTCTTCTTTTTTCTTATTCAATGGAGCCTCTATACCTGACATTCATATTTCTGACGTGAACGTATGGTGTAACTCAAGTATAGAGAATTGGACAAATTTAAAATATCGTTTGTTTTTGAATGGCGAGGAAGTTAATCACTTAAAGATTCCTGAAGGTGTCACGACAATTAGTGATTATGCTTTTATGGGATGCGTAAGTTTGAAATCAGTGACACTTCCTAATAGTTTGATAAGTATTGGGAAATGCTCTTTCTTTAATTGTGACAACTTGCTATTAGTATTGTCGCCAATGGAAAACCCGTGTGCTTTTGGTATCGATGACGAACTGGGAATAGACAGGTTTTATACAACCAATCCAGACGATGTCATTGGTGTTGTCGATAGACAAGTGGGTGAATATTATCGTATGAAGAAACACCTTCTCACGGCTTACGTACCTATGGGAACTATTTCCGTTTATGAGAACACGACTGGCTGGGACAAATTCCCCAATATTCTGGATGGTATTATCGAGGCTATTGATCCGGAAGCTGTCTATCCTGGCCCTCATCACAACCAGTCTGTTATCTTCACGGCCAACAGCTACACGATAGAATGCGGTGACGAGTTGCCGGTGTTCGGATATACAAGCAGGGGTGGCAACTATAACGGTGAACCGGAGATCAGTTGCGAGGCCACGAAGGACTCACCAGCAGGGACCTATCCCATCGTCATTTCAAAAGGAAGCGTAACTGGGGTCTTGCCTACCTTTGTGAATGGCACGCTGACCATCATAGAGAAAAGTGGAGCGCAGGGTGAGGATAACCCTGACGAGCCCATCGCCATCATCGACTCAAGAGTGGCGACTATCTGCCTTGCGAACTGGGACTCTGACGGCGACGGACAGCTATCGAAGGCAGAGGCTGCTGCTGTGACATCATTGGGTACAGTCTTCCAGGGGAAAACAGAGATCGCTTCTTTCGATGAACTTCAGTACTTCACAGGTCTGAAGAAGATAGATAACGATGCTTTCTATGACTGCACGAATATGGAGTCGGTGACGTTGCCGAACTCTGTCACGGAGATTGGAGAGGAGGCCTTCTACAACTGCCCGAGTCTGAGAACCATCAACTGGGGGACGGGTCTCAAGAAGATTGGGGATTTCGCTTTCTGCAATGACAATGACGCTCTGTTGTTGTCTTTGACGATTCCTGATGGCGTAGAGGAAATCGGCTGGCTCGCTTTCTGCTCAAGTGCCCTGACTACTGTTACTCTGCCCACATCCATCAAGAAGTTAAGCCATGATGCCTTCTCTTGCTTACAACAGCGGTATATCAAAGTGAACATCTCTGATTTGGGAGCCTTCCAAAATGTTGAGGTTCTGCCAAACAATTATGGCGATGGACTCTGTTTCGGTTCCTACCGTCTCTATCTGAATGGTACGGAGGTGACAAGTGTTTCTGTCCCCAACAATGCCACAAGCGTCGGACTCATCTATTCGGGATGTGGCAGCCTCAACTCTGTGGCATTCCACAAGGATGTGACGGAGATTGCAGAGAATGCCTTCAGCGTATGCCCGAACATTACGAAGGTGGTAGCATACAGGGAGACACCCGCCGACATTTCAGGTACGATGCGATTCGACGATGAGGTATTAGAGAATGCCACACTCTATGTGCCCAAAGGCAAAACTACCACTTATTATAATGCAGGCTGGAGGTTTACGAAAATATATGAGATCAACAGTGGCGATGCCAACGGCAACTACGTGATTGACCCGAATGACATCGAGCTTGTCAGCGGCTATATCATGACTGGCGAGGAGCCTAATGGATTCAGGTGGCAGAACGCCAATGCGAACGGCGATAGTGAGATCAACGCCGCCGACATCGTGAATATCTTGAATCTCATAAATAAGCCATAACAACAATACGATCATGATATCATTCGAATGTGATTACAACAACGGGGCCTGTCAGGAGGTGATAGACAATCTCGTGAAGTACAACAACGCCAAACCAACGCCCTACGGCTTCGATGAATTCTCGGAGCGGGCAAAGCAGCGCATCCGTGAAGCCTGCGGACTGCCCGACGCCCAGATATTCTTCCTGACGGGCGGCACCCAGACCAACGCCACCACCATCGACTCGATGCTCTACCAGTATGAGGGCGTCATCTGTGTGGGTTCAGGACATATCAACGTCCATGAGGCCGGGGCGGTGGAGTTTACGGAACATAAGATTATCACCATCGCCGACAAAGACGGCAAGATGGAGGCCGCCACGCTCGACAAATACCTTGACGATTACATGCACGACGGCAACAAAGACCACGCTGTCCATCCTGGTCTGGTCTACATCACCTTCCCCACGGAACTGGGCACCATCTATACCGCCCAAGAACTGGATTATATATATAAGGTGTGCCAGCACTACGAGATTCCACTCTATATCGACGGGGCCCGCTTAGGCTACGGACTCATGGCCGAGGGCAACGACATCACCCTCCCCTATCTGGCCCGCCATTGCGATGTTTTCTATATCGGCGGCACGAAGATTGGCGCCCTCTGTGGCGAGGCCGTCGTCTTCACTAACCGCAAGGCTCACAAACACTTCTTCTCCATCCAGAAGCAGCACGGAGCCGTCATCGCAAAAGGCGCATTGATTGGCCTGCAGTTCGACGCGCTCTTTACCGACAATCTCTACTTCCGACTCTCGGAGCATGCCATCCGCATGGCTATGAGGATGAAGGATATCTTCAAGCAAAAAGGCTTCCAGTTTCTCGTCGACTCACCCACCA
>JAEEGF011019180.1_pt1 | contig 11376 bp, 10 predicted proteins | sample 9134171 | NCBI WGS metagenome assembly JAEEGF01 (sample SAMN16246542, study PRJNA631951) | gut metagenome | biome: gut microbiome; feature: rumen; material: AP-attached | host: Bos | place: Iran: Karaj | collected 2018-10
GTGTGGATGAAACGCCATCTCGAAGGTGAACGCCGCGTGTTTCTTTCGGAATTCAGTACCTGCGTGCAGGGCTTTAGCCTGCTGATGGATTATCCGCAGGCCGCTGCCGTGGCAAGCATCTTTGCGCAACATGCCATGCGCTTTGGAAATCGCTTGCAGGTGCTCCCGTGGGATGCTTTCGGTAACTTGTTTAAAGGCCCCGATGATACTTGGGGCACGATCAGCATGACCGCGCTCCTTAAAGAAGGCTCCTGGAATTATTGGAAGTCCCTGGAACCGACCGCCGAATATTACGGCATTTACATGACGTACATGGATTTCCTTGAAAATGGCTATGCTGTGTTGCCAGTAAAAAGCACGAGCCCCGATATTGAAGCCTACGCAATCGGCAAAGGTGATTCAGCCCGCGTCATGTTGGTGAATTTGTCAGGATCGAAGCAACTGGTGCAAATTGACCGTACCAGCAAGGCTTCGGATTTGGTGCGTACCCAAGTCGAAATTTTCGGTGAAGATCAGTTCAAGTGGGTGGGTACCTCGCAGAATGCGTTCCCGTACCCGAAAATGGGTCCGAGTGGTCGCCGCCTGAATCCTAAGAAAAGCAAGGATATTGAACTGCCGCCTTATGGACTAGCTGTTGTACAAATTAACCCGAAGGTGATTGGTCTTGACGCAGCGACGAAGGATAAGGCTGCAAAACCCGTGATTCTCGCGGCTGCCCTCGAAAAGAAGGTGCTGATGGCGGGCGATACCATCGACTTGTTCGTGACTGCAACCCAGCCGAACGGCCAGCTGACAAATGGTTCCGTGAGCGTGAATAACTGGGGCAAGCGTGGAATTTATGAAGTTGCTGTAATGCCCGATGACGGCAAGTGGAATGCTTCTATTGAAAGTTTCCATGTCAAGATTCCCGTGCCGGTTGACATGCGTTCTGGCGCCCGTACCGTTCGCGTAGTTGTCCAGGGCCTCGGCGCTAAAGTGACCGTGCTGGAAATTCCGTTCCGAATTCGCGGCGCTTACCGCACCACCAACGTGATGCAGAATTTCGATAACGGCCTCGATGCCGTTGATTGGTTCCCTGTGGCAAACGGTGACAATGCCACCGCCATCGAAGCCAAGGTCTTTAACGGTGCGCCCCCGCACGGCGGTTTTATCCGCCATGACTTTGTAATCGAGCAGCCCCCTGCGCAGGGCTGGCCCAATTTTGCCGGCGCCTACTATGTGATTCCCCCCGAAGTCAAGAAGTCTGTCGGCATTGTATTCGACTATGCCACGAACCATAACAATCCCGACGGCTATTTCGAAGTGCAAATTGCCAGCGAACAAGTCAAGGACTACGACGAATTCATGGTGCGCCTAAAAAACACCCACGGCAGCTGGGTCCGCGATACCCTCATCTGGGAAAACATGAAGCAAGAAGGCTGGGGCAAGACGATCCCGCAGCTGGACCCGAAGCAAATCAAGAACTTTTCCTGGCGCGCCCGCTACAGCGGCAAGGGCTACATCAGCCTCGACAACATCTACTTGCTCGGCGAAGACGGCGCCGAAGTTCCCATGCCCCGTGGCCTGAGACGATTGAGGTGATTTCTGCTTTAGCCGAGATAAGAAAAAGCGGTGAAAATGTCGGAAATGGCGCCGAAAAAGCCAATGTTAGATTATTGAGTTATTAGCAGTTCAAACTACGACCTTTGGTTGGCATGCCCAAAAACAGCAAATGGACAGATTTACAACACTTTTCTGTACCCGCCCCTTGGAACTTCTCCATATATATGTAAATTGTTGAGTATAATTTACTTTGGGATTTTGTGTCTATAATGATATTGCGCTGGTATAATTTTGCTTTATCCAAATCTCTGCGTATGGCTTTGTGCGAAGGGGCTGTATAGTGTCTATCCCTGTTCTTGTGAAAAAAATCATTGAAACGAATCCAGATTGTTCGGAAATGCTGGAACGTCATGCAAGTATTTATACCTTCCTTAATCCGGTTTCGTATTTGGAAGCTGTTAAGAACAGAGATCTTTATGCTAATTTTGATGGAATTTTTGTCGATGGAAAATTTCTTGCTGTAGCGATTGGGCTTCTTTATCATAAGCGAGTTAAACGTTGTAGCTTTGATATGACTTCTTTGGCTCCGAAACTGTTTTCATATTCGGAATTGCATGATAAATCAATTTATATTGTGGCCGGCCAACAAGAAGAAATAGATTGCACCATAGCTAGGTTTACGGAACATTACCCTAAATTGAAAATTGTCGGAGCTCGTAACGGGTATTTTGATAGCGATCAAGCTATAGATTCTGAAATACAGAAAATAGTGAAAATGAATCCAAGCTTTGTGATATGCGGAATGGGGGCAATAAAGCAAGAGAATTTTTTGTTACGATTGAAGTTATCTGGATATAAGGGAATCGCGTTTACCTGTGGTGGTTTTATTTCGCAGACATCGAAATCAAATTTTGTTTATTATCCACGAGTCTTTGATTTCTTGGATTTGCGATTCGTATATCGAATGATAAAAGAAAAACATACGCGTAAACGATATTTACAGGCATTTTTTTGGTTTCCGATCCGTTTTATACAAGAAAAAGTTACTGGCTAAATTGAATCTGAGGTGCTGAATGAATATTGCAATTGTCGGAACTGGTTATGTGGGCCTTGTCAGTGGCACTTGTTTTGCCGAAATGGGTGTTAATGTCACTTGTGTTGATGTAAACCAGGCAAAGATTGATTCCCTCCAAAAGGGAAATATTCCCATTTACGAACCTGGACTTGACGAAATGGTTCTTAGGAACCAGCGCGAAGGTCGCCTGCATTTTACGACAGATCTCGCAAGTGTCTTGGACGATGTAGAAATGGTCTTTAGCGCTGTTGGTACGCCCCCTGATGAAGACGGTTCTGCAGATTTGCAGTATGTGCTTGCTGTGGCGCGGACTTTCGGTCAGAATATCAAGAAGTACACCGTTCTCGTGACTAAATCAACAGTTCCGGTTGGTACGGCCCAGAAGGTCAAGGCCGCTATCCAGGAAGAACTCGACAAGCGTGGCGTGAATATTCCGTTCGACGTGGCTAGCAACCCGGAATTCTTGAAGGAAGGCTCCGCCATCACGGACTTCATGAAGCCTGACCGCGTTGTCGTCGGTGTGGAAAGCGAACAGGCCAAGGAACTCATGACCCGCCTGTACCGCCCGATGATGCTCAACAATTTCCGCGTGATCTTTACCGACATCCCGAGCGCCGAGATGATTAAGTACGCTGCGAACTCTATGCTCGCGACCCGTATCAGCTTCATGAATGACATCGCGAACCTCTGCGAACTCGTTGGCGCTGACGTGAACATGGTCCGCAAAGGCATCGGTAGCGATACCCGCATTGGCTCTAAGTTCCTTTACCCGGGTTGCGGCTATGGCGGAAGTTGCTTCCCCAAGGACGTGAAGGCGCTCATCAAGACCGCCGAAAAGAATGGCTACAAGATGGGTGTTTTGAAGGCAGTCGAAGATGTGAACGAATACCAGAAGACTGTGCTTTTCAATAAACTCGCCAAGCGCTTTGGCGGCGAAGCGAATCTTAAGGGTAAGACCATTGCCATGTGGGGTCTCGCGTTCAAGCCCGAGACCGATGACATGCGCGAAGCGACCGCGCTCGTGCTCATTGACCTTTTGACCAAGGCCGAAGCCACCGTCCGTGTGTACGACCCGGTTGCCATGAACGAATGCAAGCGCCGCGTGGGCGACATCGTAACCTACTGCAACGATATGTATGATGCCTTGCTTGATGCAGATGCATTGTTGCTTGTGACGGAATGGAAACAGTTCCGTATGCCGAGTTTCGGTGTGATGAAAAAGTCTATGAAGAACGCGCTCATCATTGATGGTCGCAATATTTACGATTCTAAAGAACTTGCTGAAGCAGGGGTCAAGTACGAATGTATTGGATGTTTGTGAGAAAATGCTAGAAACTGAAAAACAAAGAAGCAAACGCTTGATAAAAAATACATTGTTCCTCTATTTGAGGATGTTATTTGTTATGTGCGTAGGCTTTTATACATCTAGAGTAGTCCTTGATAAATTAGGTGTAGTTGATTTTGGTGTTCAGAATGTTGTTGGTGGCTTGGCCTCGATGTTTGTTTTTTTTAGATCGTCTTTAGCCAACGCTTCACAGCGTTTTTTTAGTATTGCTTTAGCAAAAAATGATTTGATTGCTGCTCGTCATGCTTTTTGTCAACATCAGACTGTTTATATGATTCTTGCTGCAATTGTTGTTTTTGTTGCAGAAACGATTGGTGTGTGGTTTGTCGTGAATAAACTTGTTATTCCCGTAGAACGGTTAAATGCTGCAATATGGGTATATCAGTTTATGATTGTGTCACTTGTTTTGACCATTCTTAGTGTTGTATACGATGCAACAATGATTTCTCATGAGAATATGCGAATTTATTCTTATGTTGGAATATATGAAGGTGTTGCAAAGCTTGCTATTGCTTTTTTAATTAGCATTGCGCCTTTTGACAAACTGATTTTTTATGCTATGTTAACGATGTTTGTTGCTCTTTCAGTTAGAGTTTTTTATGGCTTTTATTGTAAAAAAAAATATGCCGAATGCCGATTTAGTTTTGTGTTCGACAAACAAAATATAAAGCAAACGACAGCTTTTATTGGCTGGAATTTTGTTGGTACCGCTGTATGGTCTATTAACAATCAGGGTATTGATGTCCTACTAAATATGTTCTTTGGTCCTGTAGTGAATGCTGCTAGAGCAATTTCGGTGCAGATATCAAATGTTGTAACGAATTTTTCGTCAAATTTCTTTGTATCCGTTCAACCTCAAATAACAAAATCTTATGCGAGTAATGATTTTGAATATTTGATGAAGTTATTTTATGGGGCTTCAAGATATTCCTTTTTTTTATTGTGGTTTTTGAGCTTGCCGTTACTATTCCATATGTATGTCGTATTAGGAATATGGCTGAAAGAAGTTCCTGAATATACTCCGATATTTGCAAGGCTTGTTCTTGGCTATGCTTTGATAAATGCTTTTGACAATCCAATATGGTCGATGGCTTTGGCTATTGGAAATTTGAAAAAATATATTTCTATTGGAAGTGCCGTATACTTAATGAATTTTCCGATTGCGTATTTATTGCTGAAAAAAGGGCTTCCGCCGTATTCAGTTCTTATTGCTAGTATAGTTGTTCGATTTGTGTATATATGGACTGTTTTGCTTATTGTAAGAAAATGTGTTCCCATATCTTTGATTAAGTATATTCGGTCAGTTATTTTACCTTGCTTTATTGTTGTAATGCTGAGTGGATTTATATGTTTTGTTCTCAACCAAAGAATTGTGAGCGGCAATTATTTAACTTTTATTCTTTCTTGTGTATTGGATGTTGCTGTAAATATCGTTTGTGTCTTGTTTGTTGGGTTACGAAGAAATGAACGTACTGTATTGTTGGATAATGTGAAAAAAAGACTTCTGAAACAATGAGAAAACTAACAAAAGAGAAAATATGTTTTAAATTAGGGAAAGCCTATTCTGACTGGATTGAAAGTATCTGGTTTAGAAATTGGTTTAACCCATTATTGACTCTCTATCTTAATTTTAGAAGTTTTCCGCTGAAACAGGCTTTTAAATTTCCTGTTTTCATATATGGGTGGCCTAAATTTTTTTCTCTTTATGGAAAAATGGAATGTTTAGAATCGTGTAAAATCGGAATGGTGAAGATTAACCAAACCGATACAGGTGCTCCTTCCAATCCAAGCCTAAATACTGCCATTAACAATTGGGGGACGATTTTTTTTGAGGGGCCCTGTAGAATTTATTCAGCAAATAATATAAATGTAGCTCGTGGAGCCGTTTTAAAGTTTGGTCGTTATTGCAAAATCATGCACTATTGTAATATTACGGCTCATAAATACGTTGAAATAGGAAGCCAAACGTGGGTTGCGCATAGGTGCCAGATTTTGGATACGAATTTTCATTTTATTGCAAATTTCGTAGAAAAAAAAATAACCAAGTATGCGAAACCGATTGTTGTTGGAAAATCGTGCTGGATATGTAACTCAAGTACAATTTTAGCAGGAACAGTTATTCCAAATAATACTATTGTAGCTAGTCATAGTCTTGTGAACAAGGATTTTTCCGACGTTCCGGAAGAGTCTATAGTCGGTGGAATTCCAGCGAAATTAATTTCTACAGGTTTTAAACGTGTTAACAATTCGCGACTTAATATGAAAATTTGGCAGTATTTTTCGGATCATCCTGAAGTATCTAGCTATCCGTTGGATGATGATTTTGACCATAATGAGTGTGATAGCGATGAGTTTTAATTCTCTATTTGTGACAAACTATGCTAGGTTTTAATATTTCAACGCATTGGAGCTCTTTAACGGCTGCATTTTATGTGATGCAGGGGTTTGTTGGAATGTGCGCAATTTATTTTGCTACAAGAAGACAACTATGTGAGGGACATATACCGTCGTTTAAAAACAAGTATATTTTTGCATGGTGGTTTTTATGGGTGTTCTTTGCTGTATTTAGACTAGTGCAAGATGGCATCGGGGGGGGGGATGCTATTACATATATCAATTATTTTAATTACTGTAATAGTGCCACTATAACAAGTTGGTTTGAACATGTCGGCTCTGATTTAGGCTTTAGGTGGCTTAATAAGTTCGTTAGATATTTGTTTGTTGATTATCATTTTTATTTTTTAATTATATATGGGTTTATGGCTTTTTCATATATTTCGTTCCTGAAATCATATGCTCCGGCCAAAACTAATTATATTCCCTATCTGTTATCTTTTTTCCTGTTTTTAAGAAGCTATTCCTCAATTCGTTCAAATCTTGCTATAGCCTTCATTGCGTTTGGTTGCGTCTTTATGATTGAGCAAAAATGGAAACATGCATATGTTATTGCTTTTGCTGCTATTTTTTTTCATAAGGCCGCGGTATTGTATGCTGCGGGGGTGGCCTTTTGTCATTTTTTTTCAAAGCGCAAATTAACTGTAAAAAAAGCTGTAGTTTTGGTTGTCTTTGCAAGCCTGATTGCTCGTGTATTGCAAAGTATGTTTCTACAATATGCATCAACTACAGACATGAATGGCGCGTATGAAGCGTATGCAAGTCGTTCTATCAATGTTTCTTTTATCGATGGGGCTTGGAAAATCGCTTTTGAGCAGATGTTGTTGGCTGGGGTGATGTTTTTTACAAGTCGAAGAATAGGAAAAAATCATTCTGAAGAAGATGAAAAAAAGATAAAACTTATATGGTTGTTGTGTATTTTCGATATAATTCTTATTCCGGTCAATTTTACAATTGGTTCGTGGCGTGGTTATGAATTTTTCTATCTAGCTCGCATTGTGATGTGGGGGGAGTGTTTGTATCAAATTTTTAGAAACACGTCTCGAGATTTGAGATTCGTTTGCCAAATGTTTTTGTTAGTTTGTTTTGCGTCTTGGATGGTGTTTAGAGTTTATGCTACATATATAACGAGTAATTTATCTCCGTATGTTTTTTATCCTCTGTATTTTAAATTATCTTTATAGAGATATGATTCGAACAGAACAAAATTTACGTGAATGCTTGCAAAAAGAGTGTGGCCAAATCCATAATCTATTTGGTTTTGTTGCGACTTGTACAAAAATGTTTGTTCATGGAAATGAACAATTGCCTGCATATGAAGTGCTTTATACACTTCGCCGATATGAATTTTATTTGAATCAAGAAAAATTAGGTGTAGTGGGACGCATAAAAAAGTTTTTTTGGCATTTTCTTTTTAGGAATCGTCAATTAAAACATTCCATATTCATTGAGCCAAATTGCGTAGGGGAAGGAACTACACTTATGCATCCTGGTTTTCGAAAAATTCCAAAATTTGTCCGAATAGGAATGAATTCTACCATTCTTCCGATGGTCCTGATTGGCAAGAGGAAACCGGGAATGGACGAATTGACTGTTATTGGTGACAATTGTTACATTTCAACAGGGGTTACAATTTTATCTCCTGTTCGCATTGGAGATAATGTTGTTATTGGAGCAGGTGCTGTGGTAACAAAAGATATTCCCGATAACACGGTGGTTGCTGGAGTCCCTGCTTTGAAAATAGGGGAATCTTTATGAATATAATGATTTTATCTCAAATGCTTACAGAGGGGGGCGCAGAAAGGGTTGCTTCTTTATGGATTTCTGGATTTTGCGCAGAAGGCCATTGTGTGTCAGTTGTGATGAACACAAACAGAATTAATCCGGTTACATATTCAATACCAGAAAATGTAAGAATATTTAATTTGTGTAAGAAAAAAGGTGTTGTCACTCGGGTGTTAAAAAAAATTGGAATTGAGTTAAAGCCAATAAAAAAATTAAGGAAGATTATTTTGGAGACAAAACCGGATGTGATTATTGGTTTGTTGCATCCCTATGCTTCATGGGCTTTGGAAGCATCCAGAGGATTGAATATTCCTATAATTAATACAGAACATAATTGTTTTGAACGTCCTGCGTATGCACCACTGGATAAAAAAACTATACGAAATAAATTTGAATCTAATAAGCTCTTTAATCATGTTACGGTATTGACGAAGCGTGATTATGATCTTTTAAAAGATAAATTGAATAATGTGTCTGTTTTGCCGAATCCGTTGTCTTTCGATCCTTATTATGGGGAAAATTTGCGAAAAAATGTTATCCTCGTTTCTGCACGGTTGTCGGTTTGGCATTGCAAAGGCTTAGATCTTTTGATAAAAGCTTGGGGAAAAATTTCAAAGAAGTTCCCTGATTGGAAAATCGAAATTGCAGGAAGAAATGATGACAAATCGTTGGTGTTGTTGCAGCGTATGGCCAAGGATTGTGGTGTAGATGATTCTTAGCTGAGTTTTTGTGGCTTTTGCCAGGATATTTTGCCGCTTTATCGTCAAGCTAAAATATTTGTTATGAGTAGTCGTTATGAAGGCTTTGGAATGTCTTTGATAGAGGCTATGTCTCAGGGATGTGCTTGCATAACTTGTGATTTTTTGGGCCGTCAAAGAGAAATTATTCAAGATGATTCGCAGGGCATTGTGTGTCCTATTGATGATGTTGATGCGCTAGCGAAAGCTCTCGAAAAAATGATTTCTGATGACGCCTATCGCATGATGTGTGCGAAGAATGCAATAGAAAGATCGAAGTATTATTCTCTTTCGAATATTATGGAAAAATGGAACCAGATTTTTAAAGACCTCAATTTAACAGAGTGAGCGTGGAATGAATATTGTTAGAAAATATGCCATGGCGAACAAATGGAATATTGGCTTTGTGACGAGCCCTTTGAAGGATATCGTTGCAGGTGATGAAAAATTGCGTATCCATTGGATGAAACATAATTGTAAAACAAGTTGGTTCGCAGATCCGTTTATTCTTGATATGGATGAATCGCATATTTATGTACTTGTGGAAGAATTTTTTTATCCTACAAAAAGGGGGCGTATATCTAAGCTTACGGTAAATCGTCGTGATTATCGATTAGAAAAGATTGATGTTGTTCTAGAGCTGCCTACACATTTGTCTTTTCCTGCAATATTAAGAGAAAATGGAAAAGTGTACATATATCCCGAAAATAGCGCTTCTGGAAACCTTACTTTATACGAATATGATTCTACGTTGAATAAATGCACTCCTTTAAAGGTGTTGTGTAGCCAACCTTTGACTGATGCAATCGTAACCGATTTGTTGGGATGTTGTCTTATTGCTTCAACAAAAATGCCTAATCCTAATAAAAATATACTTGGCTTTTATTCTGGTGATGTGTTAGTCAAGGAATGTAAATTTCAAGAGAATACTGCGAGAAATGCTGGAGATTGGTTTACTCTTGATGGTGTGATTTATCGTCCTGCACAGGATTGTTCTAAGACCTATGGTGGTGCGGTGATTATTCAGAAAGTTCAGAAAAATGGCGCTGGAGATTTCCGTTTTGAAAATGTAAGACGTTTTGAATCCGATTGCTCTGATTATAATCAAGGATTTCATACCTTTAATCATTATAAAGGCGTTACTGTGGTTGACGCAAAGGGACTTAGGTTTCCTTTGTTAAATAAATTATTTTTTGGCATACGAAAGGTTGTTGGTAGACGATGAATTTGTTAAAAATATGGTGTTCTTTTAAATGCCGAGAGAATTTATGCTGTCTAAAATAAAATTTTTGTTAAAGAAAATTTTCTACACTCCCGAGCAACGTGCAAGAAAAGCGGGCGTTATAATGGGGGCGCATAATTCTATTTATTGTGATTTTTGGAGTTCTGAACCGTATTTGATTACTATAGGAAACTACTGCCAGATTACAGAAGGCGTTAAAATTCATACTCATGGTGGCGGTGGTGTGGTGAGATTGAAATATCCCAAATTTGATGTTTTTGGTAAAGTGACCATTGGGGATTATGTGTATGTTGGAAATGATGCTTCAATTATGCCGGGTGTAACGATTGGCAATAATGTGCTTATTGCTGCGTGTAGCGTCGTGACAAAATCGGTTCCAGATAATGTAGTTTGCGGGGGGAATCCTGCACGAATTATTTGCTCTATAGATGAATATATCGAAAGAAATTTAAAGTATAATCTCGATAGTAAGGGCCTTTCTTTTGACGAAAAAAAAGCTTTGTTGCAGAGAATCCCTGACGATAAATTTATTCAAAAGAAAATGATGGAGCGGATTTAACAGCATGAAAATTTTAGTTACAGGTGCAGCTGGTTTTATTGGCTCCAAGCTCATGTTCATGCTCGCAGAACGCGGCGACGAAGTGGTGGGCCTCGACAACATCAACGACTATTATGATGTACGCCTCAAGTACGGGCGACTCCGCGAAGGCGGAATCGAACAGCCCGGCGAAAACTTCACCTACGGCGCCATGGTACAGAGTTCCAAGTACAAGAACTGCCGATTCGTGAAAATGAGCATCGACGACAAGGAACCCCTCGACAAGCTCTTTGCCGAAGAAAAGTTCGACAAGGTGGTAAACCTCGCTGCCCAAGCTGGCGTACGCTACTCTATCACGAACCCCTACGCCTACCTGCAAAGCAACTTGGTCGGATTCCTGAACATTCTGGAAGCCTGCCGCCATAACCAAGTCAAGTACCTCGTGTTCGCCTCGTCCAGCTCCGTGTACGGCCTCAATAGCAAGGTACCCTACAGCGAAGACGACCAAGTGGACAATCCCGTGAGCCTGTACGCCGCCACCAAGAAGAGCAACGAGCTCATGGCCCACAGCTACAGCAAGCTTTACAACCTGCCCGTCGCGGGTCTACGGTTCTTCACCGTATACGGTCCGTGGGGACGTCCCGACATGTCGCCCATGCTCTTCGCCCGTGCAATCTCCAAAGGCGAGCCCATCTAGGTATTCAACAACGGCGACAT
>JAEEGF011383945.1_pt1 | contig 11376 bp, 7 predicted proteins | sample 9134171 | NCBI WGS metagenome assembly JAEEGF01 (sample SAMN16246542, study PRJNA631951) | gut metagenome | biome: gut microbiome; feature: rumen; material: AP-attached | host: Bos | place: Iran: Karaj | collected 2018-10
ATGAATTTTACCTATATTACCCGCATCTTTGGCGACGTACCCAAGTTGGTAAGGGGCGGCTCTGCAAAAGCCTTATTCATCAGTTCGAGTCTGATCGTTGCCTCTTGGAGACTTCCTCTTAAACGAGGAAGTCTCTTTTTTTTTGTCTTGGGAAAAAACGGCTGGGGCCACAAAAAAAGGTAGCCCGGGGGCTACCTTAAAAAGTTTTGCTTTAATACTAAATCCAGCGAAGGATTTCTTGGGTCGTCTGTTCGGCGAAGGTGTTGTCTTGCACGAACCGGCGGACTTCGATAGGATTGATCCTTGCGTATTCGGACAATGCCCTGCGAATGCCGTTGCGGATGTAGTAGTCATCGTCCTTGGCACAGGAGAGGCAGAACTGGCGCAGAAGCGGCCAATCTGTGTGGTCCTTGTACTGGATCTGGAAAATAATGACGCTGCGGCGAATCCAGATGTTGGGGTCGCGAATCCAGGAGGCGATTTTTGTACGGAGCACAGGCAGGCGCCAGACGAGATCGCCTAAAATACAAGCGGCGAGCGTGTCGACGGTGTCGTGCCAAGCACGGGTCTTGATGAGTTTTTTCAAGAAGACCAGATGCTGCCCTCCCAGCATGTGGCGGTGCCTGAACAGGTAGTCACAGGCTGCGTATTGGATTTCCCTGTAGGGCTGGGCCCACATGTCTTCGATGCGGCTGACCAGTTCGGCGTCATCTTTGGGCGGGTTCCTGTCGAAAATCGGGTAGGTGACTTCACGGCGAGGGACGAGCTTGACTCCGAGAAAGTCGAACTGTTCGCGAGCCTTCTTGGACATTTCGTGCGACTCTTCTTCGTTTGCGATAGCGCGAAGCGCGAGTAATATTTCTTGTGTAAAGCGAAGCATTGTTACAAAAATAGTCCAGAAACAATTTATTTTCTAGGCCTTGACAAAAAGTTTTTTTAATTTTTTTATCTTTTGACACAAACGTGACAAAAAAAATTCAAAAAATACTCTTGACAACGAAAAAATTTTTCTAATAAATCGCCCGAATGCTTATGAAATCTAATGTTGTAGCCGATTTGCCTATTATAGAAGTTCCTTTAGAATTGCGTGGACTGTCCGATGAAGAGATTGTCAGAAACTCTGAATCCGGGGGTGAAAGGTCTTATCGCGCCCGCCCGTCGAAAAAAGAACGCATCCTGCGCAAGTTGAATGCCGAGGCCGCTCAAATGAGGAAAATTGCCTCGGAATATGGTGAAAATAGGGCTAAAAGGCCGATTTCAATGGCTTCGTCGCTTCCGATGCCCAAAATGAGCGATTTTATCCAGGAGCCAGTTTCTGCCGCGCAGAGGCCGGTTCCCGCCGTCCCGGCGGCAAACACGGCCTCCCAGAAGCCGGCGGTGCCGCCGCGCCCGGTGTCCGGGCGCGTGCTCAAGTCGTCTTTTTGCGGCAAAATGGGCTTTACGTTCAAGGCGCAGGCTGTTCCCGAGAAGAAGGCCGAGCCGGCTCCTGCCGCGAAACGCGGCCGCGGCAGACCCCGCAAAAACCCGCTTCCGTAGCGCTTTTTATCAGATTATTTGTGTTTTTTAGGGGAAGCCTCTTTCTCTGCGGCTTCTCGCAGGGGAAATGTGTATTTCCCGTACAAGACGCAACCTGCATCCCCGGGGCAGCATTCCTTCTTCCGTTTGTCGCAGAAGGTTTCGCGTAAATATTTACATTCCCAGCTCATATTATCTCAATTTATAAAAATAGGGGCTTTATTGCGCGGAAAAATTCCCCAATTTATATGCCCCATAAAGCTGAAATAGGGCCGAAAATGGGTAAAAAGGCTCCCTTTCTTCCTTATAAATCTCTTTCGTAATACGCCGTTCATCTATTGTCTATTTATATTTTACGGCATGAGATATGGTGATATTTCCTCTTTCCAATCGGGCGTAGCCGTCCCGCTGTTCAGCTTGCGCAGCCATGCAAGCATTGGCATCGGCGACTTCCTCGACCTGATTCCCCTGGCCCGCTGGGCTTCTCTTTGCAACTTCGATATTATCCAGTTGCTGCCGGTGAACGACACTGGCTCCGAATCGAGCCCTTACAGCGCCCGGAGTGCATTCGCGCTGAACCCCGCGTTCATCAACATCCAGTCGGTTGCCGGCTCGTCCGCCTTCGAGGGCGAAATCAACGAGGCGAAGGAATCCTTCGAGAAGTCCGACCGCGTGGAGTATTACCGCATAACCACTTGGAAACGCGCCATTCTCCGCAAGATTTTCGATAACTCTTACGACCAGATTCGCCACGACAAGGCGCTTACGACTTGGATCGAACGCAACGAATGGGCCAAGCCCTACTGCGTTTACTGTACGCTCAAACAGCAGAACAACGAAGCCAGTTGGAAGGACTGGAGCGACTACCGTGACCCGGATGCTGAGCAGGTGGGCAAACTCTGGACAAAGTTCCGCAAGGATTGCCTGTACCACGCCTGGATGCAGTATGTTGCCGAGATGCAGTTCTGCACGGCCGTGAGCGAAGTTTCTCAGATGGGCTTGCACATCAAGGGCGACATTCCCATCCTCATCAACGAGGACAGCGCCGATGTTTGGGCCGACCGCAAGTATTTCTCGCTGGCCGACCGTGCTGGCGCTCCTCCCGACATGTTCAGCTACGCCGGCCAGAACTGGGGTTTTCCCACGTACCGCTGGGATGTCATCGAGAAGGACAATTTCTCCTGGTGGCGCAAGCGCCTGGCGCAGGCGAGCAAGTTCTACCATGCGTATCGCATTGACCACGTGCTTGGTTTCTTCCGTATCTGGACCATCCCCGAAAAGGAAGTCACGGGAATCCTCGGCCATTTCGAGCCGTCTGTGCCGCTGACCTGGGATGTGCTTCATGGTGCTGGGTTCTGCAGACAGTCCCTGGAATACCTGCGCAATCCGAACTATTCTGTCGACCAGCTTCGCGGATTCTTGGGCGACGATACGGAACGCCTCGTGGCGAAGTGTTTCGAGAACTTGCCCGGCACGACCGACCGCTTTATCTTGCGCGACGAGTATTCTTCTGAAAAGCAGATTTTGGCGATGGAGGAACCGCAGGCTGTCAAGGACGCCATGCTGCGTGTCTACTGGAACCGCGTGTTTATCCCCACCGGCAGCGACGACGTGTTCTACCCGTATTGGTACTGGTACAACCAGCCGGTGCTCTACACGCTGCCCCAGAACGAGCAGGACAAGCTGCACGATATCATCCATGCGAATGAACATGCACAGAATGCCCTCTGGGAACAGAATGCCATGAAGCTCCTTTCTGTGCTTGCCAACGAGACGGACATGCTCGTGTGCGCCGAAGACCTCGGTGCCGTACCTCCGTGCGTTCCGACGGTTTTGAACAAGCTCAACATCCTTTCCCTGCGCATTGAACGCTGGGCCCGCAACTGGAACATGCAATATTCTCCGTACTACGATATGGAGGAATACCCGCGCCTTTCCGTTTGCACGACGAGTTGCCACGATACCTCGACGCTTCGCGGCCTGTGGAAGGAACCGGATTTCGACAAGAATCTGTACTGGTCCCATGCGCACCAGATGGGCTCCGCCCCGGACGAACTCACTCCGCCCGTGGTCCGCAACCTCCTCACGCACGTGTTCTCCACGAACAGTTTGTTCTGCATCCTGCCTATCCAGGACTATTTCGCGCTGTCGTCGACGCTTTCCGCCGGCAACCCCGAAAACGAGCGCATCAACGTGCCCGGAACGGTCGGTGGCAACAACTGGACTTACCAGCTGCCCTGCCTTGTAGACGAACTGCTCAAGCTCACGTCGCTTTCTTCTGAAATTAGAAAGTTGGTCGACGAGCGCAAGCGCCGCGCGATGTGGAAAATTTAGAGAATAGAGGCTAGAGACTAGGGGGTAGAGTAGATAATCGCAGCTTCGCTGCCCATAAAAAAACGATTCGCTTGCACCCCCTAGATCCTAGCCCCTAGATTCTAAACCCTAGATTCTAAACCCTAGATCCTAATCCCTTACCATGTATTCTCCTGCTTGGGTCAAAGACGCTGTTTTCTACCAGATTTTTCCGGATCGGTTCTGCCGCAGTCCGAAGTATAATGCCGTAGGCAAGTTTGTCGATTGGGATAGCAAACCCACTCGCTCGAACATGTTCGGCGGGAACCTCGCGGGCATTGAAGATAAACTTGAATACATCAAGGGTCTCGGTGCGACGGCGCTTTACCTGTGCCCGATTTTCAAGAGCAACTCCAATCACCGCTACCATACGGTGGACTACTTCGAAATCGACCCGGTGCTCGGCACTTTGGAGGACTTTGACCGTCTCGTGAAAAAGGTGCACAAGCTCGGGATGCGCATCATTTTGGACGGCGTGTTCAACCACTGCTCTCGCGGATTTTTCCAGTTCAACAGCCTTATGGAACTCGGTGAAGATTCTCCGTACAGGGATTGGTTCCATGTGCATTCTTGGCCCATACACGCCTACTCGGGCAAACCCAATTACGAATGTTGGTGGAATTTCCCGGCGCTCCCCAAATTTAATACGAGCTGTCCCGACGTGCGCGAATACCTTTTCTCTGTCGCCGAATACTGGACCAAGCGCGGCATTGATGGCTGGCGTCTCGATGTGCCCAACGAAATTGACGACGATAGTTTTTGGCAGGAATTCCGCCGCCGCGTGAAGACCATCAATAAAGACGCCTATATTGTCGGTGAAATCTGGGATGCCCCGGAACGCTGGCTCAAAGGCGACCAGTTCGATGGCGTGATGAATTACGTTTTCCGCAAGGCGGTGATGCAGTACCTTTTTGACGAGAAGCCGATTTCGACGGAGGAATTTTGCAAGCGGCTTTGTGGTGCATTCCCCGAAGGCCGTGGCGACATGCCCATGAATCTACTCGGGAGTCACGATACCACGCGCCTGATGTCGCAGCCCTGCACCAGTTGGGAACGCATCAAGCTTGCGCTCACGCTGCTGTTCTTTATGCCGGGTGCGCCTTGCATCTACTACGGCGAAGAACTCGGGATGCACGGTGGCAAGGACCCCGATAACCGCCGGAGTGTCCCTTGGGATAAGTTGTCCAAAATGCAGGAAGAACCAGTGTACGCGCTAGTGCAGGAACTTACCCGGATGCGCCAAGATAACCTCGTTCTTCGCGACGGCAAGATGGAAATTACCTGCGACGGAGATGGCTTCACCGTTGTGCGTACCCTCGGCAAAAAGAAGATGACGCTCGCGGTATCGCTAGCGGACAAGCAGCCGACCTTTGAAATCAAATAGCGAGCCACAAGCAAGGCCCCTCTTGATTTCTCCTATACAGTTTGATATATTATGATTACGCCGGTTTCCAGTGCGTTGCTGGGCTAACACCTGTTTAGTGTGGCTCCATAGTTGATATATGAATCATCAAAAAAAGGATAAGGCAATGGCTGTTCGTTCAAAACCGGTTCGGTTCCCCGATTACAGACCCGTCGTAGTTCCTCCTTCTCAGGCGGAACGTGTTCTGAAATACCTTAGGGGCGAAATAGTTGTCCCTGTGGTGGACCGCCCGATTACATACAAGTCACCTGCCAAATAACTAGATGCTTGATGCAAATCATTTCTCGTTACTTCCTTGCACAAAGGAAGATATTTCTGCTATTTCCGCACGAGGATATTTCTGCTTTCCTCCCTTCGACCCGACAAAAGATGATGATCCGGTTTCTTTGGACTCCTTCTTTTGCAAAGTTGTGCCAAATGAGGATGAGGAACATTTATGTTGCTCGCTTTTGGTGTGCGGCTAGATTGTCAAGGGCAGGGTATTGGAACAGTAGCTTTTAAAAAGTTGCTTCAACTGATTCGGGAATCTTCGATTGCAGGAGTTCGTTTGCTGACTCTCCATCCGCTTGAGAAGGCCGTTCCTTTTTATAGATCGCTTGGATGTGTTGAGATTTATGAGGATGAATTCAAGGATGTTGTGGAGTCAATGTTTCTGGATTTATGGCAAAAGAAAATCTGTCCAGATCGGAAAGTGGCGGGCTAATGCCGAAATTTTGTGAAATTATCGAGATTTGGAGACTCGTTTTGCCGCATTCTCCCGGCTGTCGTCTTTAATCTTTCTGCTATTTTTCTATCTTTGACCCGCAACTAACGCGTATTAATGCCTTATTAAGGGATTGCAAATGAACAACAAAAAATTCGGCATGCGAGAATTTATCATTCTCCTCGTCATCGTTCTCTCGGCCTATACTGTTTGGCCCTCTATCCAGGTTCACTCCAAGAAGGGTGATGCCAAGAAGACGTTCCTCAAGGAAAATCCGAAACTGGGCGCCAAGTCCATCAATTTCGGTTTGGACCTTGCCGGCGGTACCAGCATCACGCTGCAGATTGACCAGTCCGGCCTCAAGGACGGCGAAGACATCAAGGATATTCAGGCCCAGTCGCTCGAAATCATCCGTAACCGCGTTGACCAGTACGGTCTTTCTGAACCGCAAATTTCCCCGAGCGGCGACGACCGAATCTTGGTTGAACTGGCGGGCGTGGATGACTCTACCGCAAAGGCCCTCGTGGGTTCTACCGCAAAACTCGAATTCAAGATTTTGGCTGAATCCGATAAGTTTACCCAGGTCATCGGCCTTATCGACCAGTACTTGACCCGCCAGACGACCGACATCGTCGGTGCGGATTCCGCTGCTGCCACTGATTCTACCGTGGCCGCCGATTCCGCCGCCAAGCCTGCGGATAGCGCTGTCGCTGCCAAGTCCGACCTCTCCGACGAAGAACTTCTCGCCGGTGCCGGTGCCAAGGCCGAAGAAAAGCCTGCTACGGAAGATTCCGCCAAGGAAGCCGCTGCGGACAACGCTCCGGCTGGCGAAGTCGGTATGGCTCTCTCTGCCTACTACCTGAGCTTCGGCAACGGTGGTTTCATCGCCGAAGAAAACATCGAGAAGGTGAAGAAGCTCCTCGAGACCGAAGGCGTGCAGAAGCTGATTCCGCGTGACGTGGCCTTCGCTTTCGGTAGCGGCCTCGAACCGGTGCAGCGCGATTCCAAGATCAAGGCCAAGCGCCTCTATTTGCTCAAGCGCCGCGCCGAGATGGGCGGTGACGACATTTCCGACGCCCGTCCGTACCGCGTGGGTGATGGTACCAACGCCGGTGAAGTGGCTGTGAGCCTCCGTTTTGCAGGCATCGGCCCTAAGAAGTTCTCCGCTGTGACTGCCGCGAACGTCGGCAAGCAGATGGCTATCGTGCTCGACAACCAGGTGATTTCGGCTCCGGTGATCCGTGACCGTATCCCGAACGGCGAAGCCCAGATTACTGGTCTCGACGACATGGCCGAAGCCAACCGCCTCGCTGTCGTGCTCCGCGCCGGTGCCCTCAAGGCCCCGATGAAGATTATCGAAAGCCGCAGCGTCGGTGCCACCCTCGGTGAAGAAAACATCGTCCAGGGCTTCGGTTCCGGTGCCGTCGGTCTTATCCTCTGCTTGGTGTTCATGGTTGCCTACTACCGCCTCGGTGGTCTTATCGCAAGCTTCGGTATGGTCATCAACACTCTCGTGACCGCCGCTGTGATGTCCGTGTTCAATGCGACCCTCACGCTCCCCGGTATCGCGGGCTTCATCCTCGTGGTGGGTATGTCTCTCGACGCGAACGTGATTATTTATGAACGTATCCGTGAAGAACTCAAGAACGGTCTGACCGCCCGCGCCGCCGTGGCCAAGGGTTACGAACGCGCCTTCAGCGCCATCTTGGACTCCAACTTGACGACTGTGCTTACGGGTCTTATCCTTTACAAGATTGGTACTGGTTCCGTGAAGGGTTTCGGTCTTACGCTTACCATCGGTATCCTGACCTCCCTCTTCTGCGCCATTACGCTTACCCGCGCCATCCTCGACTGGAAGCTCGCCAAGCGTGACGCCACGACGCTTTCTATCGGTAACGGTTTCAAGGCTATCAACGAAGCGAACCTCCAGATTATCCCGAACCGTCGCCGCTTCGGCCTCATTTCGACAATCCTTATTATCGCAAGCATCGCCTTCATCGCTGTGAAGGGCTTCGACTTCAGCATCGACTTCACTGGTGGTCAGGTCTACACCATCCAGTATCAGGATGATGCCAAGCACGAGAAGGACCTGAGCAGTGCTCTCTCTTCTGCCGGTATCTCCGGTGCGAAGGTCCGCACGCTGGGCGGTACTTCCGCTAACTCCTACCAGGTGAGCATGCGCGCCTCCGACGACGCACAGTTCGAAGTCAAGATGGCTCAGGCCTTCGAGAAGGCTGGTCAGAAGTGCGAAATCGTCGCTAAGGACAGCGTGGGTCCGACCATCGGTAAGGAACTCCGCTTCAACGCTATTTTGTCTGTGATTCTCGCCTGGCTCGGCATCCTCCTTTACGTGTGGTTCCGTTTCGGCAAGTTCGGTCTCGGCTTCGGTGTGGCCGCCGTGCTCGGCCTCGTGCACGATACTGTCATCACGCTCGGCTTCATCTCCGCCTTCGGTCTTTCTTTCGATGGCGCCTTGATTGCTTCGCTCCTTACGATGATCGGTTACTCTGTGAACGATACCATCGTTAACTTCGACCGCATCCGTGAAAATACGGCAATCTTCGGTTCTGCCAACTTTGCCGACACCATCAACAAGTCCCTGAACCAGTGCTTCAGCCGTACCATGGTGACCTCTCTCACGACCTTGTTCGTGTGCGTGATCCTCGCTGTGATGGGCGGTTCTTCCATCCGTGACTTCGGTCTCGTGCAGTGCTTCGGCATCCTCATCGGTACGTACTCTTCTGTGTGCGTCTGCTCGCCGGTGGTCCTCTGGTGGTCCAAGCGCTTCAAGAAGGGCGTGTAATTAGATCGCTGCGCTTGTAGAACGCCGCTGCGCGGCTACAGACGAAAGAATTTCCCCGGCTCCGGCCGGGGATTTTTTTTGTATCCAGTGGACACGCTGGGTGTAGCCAATATTGTTGAATTTTTCAAAATTTTTGCAAAAATGGTAAAATTTGTTTAAAAACGCAATTTTTGTACACAAAATTAAGAAAACGGGTATATATTTTTGCTTATGAAGGAAATTGTTGAATATACAGATTATCGCAAGTATATCCAAGATTATTACGAAGAACACAAGCGTTGTTCTGCTTTTTCTTGGCGTGACTTTGCGCGGGCCGCCGGGTTCTCGTCTGCTGTTTATTTGAAGTATGTTTGCGAAGGGAAGAGGAATTTGAGTCTTGGGGTGGCCGGGTCGGTGGCGAACGCTATGGGCCTTGCCGGTTTCGAAAATACATATTTTGTCTTGATGGTTTCGTACGCTCATGCGAAGGGGGATTCCGCGAAGCGTGCTGCTTTCGAGGCCCGGTGTGCTTTGGCGCGTGCCCACAAGGTACATGCGCTCGGGATTGAGGAGTTTGATTACTTTAAGTCTTGGAAGAACCCTGTGCTACGAGAACTGGCTCCGCACATGCCCGGAGCAAAGCCGCTTGAGATGGCGCATGCCTGCAAGCCTGCAATTACTGCGGCAGAGGTTTCCGAGACGCTCGATTTTTTGGTAAAGATGAACCTTTTGAAAAGGGACCGGAACGGGAATTACCGGCAGACAGAAAAGTCTGTATCGATGGGGACCGTGGATGCAGTCCCTATAGCGGCTCGCGAGATGCAGCGCCAGATGGGTGAGTTTGCCATAAAGGCGCTTGATTTGCCACTTTCGGAACGAGATATGTCGGGGACAGTTTTGGGCCTTACGCAAAAATCCTATGAACGGATAAAAAAAGAAATTGTCGACTTTCGCCGTCGTGTTGCTGCAATCGCGACAGAAGACGATGAAACGGAACGGGTGTACCGTTTGAACGTGCAATTGTTCCCGATGAGCGAATCGTTGAAAAAAGAAATTAAAAATGAGGTAAAAAAATGAGAAATGGCATTTGTAAGTTTGCTCGGACTGGACTGTTTTTGCCCTTGTCGCTGGCCCTTGCCATAATAGCGATAACGGCGTGTACAGAAACTCACGTAATGGACGACGTTGCTGGTGGATCTTCGGATGATGCGGGCATTGTCGCCATCAAGGACAAGGAAGTGGCAGGTGTTTCGCAGAAGGGCCCGTTTGTGAGTGGGTCTACTGTGACCGTGCAGGAACTGGATGGTGCGACGCTGAAGCAGACCGGCAAGAGTTTCAAGGGTACTATAAAAAGTGACAAGGGCGACTTTGTCATCAATAATATCAGTCTGGCATCGCAATATGCAATTGTTGAAGTGACTGGGTATTATCGCAGGGAAATCAGTGGTGCTCTCATGCAATCTGAAAAATCTACGGGAATGATAACGCTTCGTGCACTGACGGATCTTTCCGATAGGAATACTGTGAATATCAATTTGCTTACGCATCTGGAGTACGATCGCATGATTTATCTGATGGGTACGGGCCTCAGTTTTCATGATGCCAAGAATCAGGCCGAGGCAGAAATTTTCAATGCTTTCGAAATACAGGGTGATTTCGCGAATGCCGAAGATTTGGATATTTTCCGCGAAGGTGAAGGGAGTGCCGCGTTGCTCGCTATTAGCGTAATGATGCTTAGGGATCTTACAGATGCTGAATTTACCGAGTTCTTGGCCAAGTTTGCTGCTGACATCGAAATTGACGGTAAATGGGATGATGATTCCTCAAAAGTGGAAATTGCTGGATGGGCGAATCCTGCAAATCGTTATGGTACAATACCGAAAGTCCGTGAAAATATAGAATCATGGAATTTGGGGACGGTTCCTGATTTTGAAAAGTATGTGCGAAACTTTTGGTACGAGATTTATGGACTTGGTAAATGCGGTGCTGAAGAAGAGGGTGTTGTGTCGGATGTAACAAACAAGGGTGTATGTGATTATACTTTTGTGAGAGATAGGCCTAATGAACATATTGCGATGAATTATTGTTATACAAGTGGTTATTACATCTGCCGGGATGGCGCTTGGGTCGAGGCGACTGACATCGAGAAGGATTTTTACGGTTCGGGAAAAGATGATGGTGGTGAAGATGGCGAAATCTGGGAAGGGCTTGTGACCGGAAGGTATTACCAGTATGATGAGGTCTTAAATGAATGGATTGATCCGTATTATGTATCGGATAACCATGGCATGTGGGCGAAAACTAATGATGAGGTCCTAGTTATAATGGGAAGAGGGTGTACGACCAAGCGAGAAGGCGAAGTGGATACGGGCAGTGACGGAAATATATATGTTTGCGAAAAACTCAAGTGGAAGATTGCTCCAGAAAACGGAGATGTACTTTATGGAGAAAGATGCGTTTCGGATGTGGAGGGGCGTGTTATTACAGGTCCGGCGAGTGATAAATACTATTGTTCACTTGGGGGGTGGGTCAGTATGACGGATGGCTGGAACTGGTCTATTCCGAAAGAGGTTCGCTTCAATCCGGATATTGCTTATGATA
>JAEEGF010821482.1_pt1 | contig 11375 bp, 5 predicted proteins | sample 9134171 | NCBI WGS metagenome assembly JAEEGF01 (sample SAMN16246542, study PRJNA631951) | gut metagenome | biome: gut microbiome; feature: rumen; material: AP-attached | host: Bos | place: Iran: Karaj | collected 2018-10
ATACTTCCAGGAAACGTTCGTCGTTATCTTATAAACAAAATCATTTTTCTTATAACCCGAATCGTTACCATTTTGATAATAAACCCATTTATTGTTGCTAGTATTAAATCTTATCCGATACCCATAATCGGTGCAATAATAAGCATCAGGATCGTAATCGTCAGAATCATACTTATACCTAGTGTAATCATACGATTCGTCTTTAACAATAGGCACATATTCGCCGCTTCCGATCATGCCGAAGTACTGTACCCCATCCTGGACACTTGTTTTCTTGGTATACTCGTATTCCGGATACCAGATGCTGGGAACAAGCGTCTCCCGTTCTTCCAGCTTTACGAAATCCTTCCCGTATGGCGCATAGTAATCCGTATTGCTGTTGATCGTACCCGTCTCAGGCGTCCAATTCCCCCGCAGATAGAAGGCGATATGCCGCTCTTTTCGGGCCATTACGATATTCAGGACGGTATTCCCGTCTGCTCGCACTTCCACTTCTTCCTTCGCTGCATCCCCGGTATTCTTCAGGTTCGACAGGCGCTCGCTGACGGCCGGGTTGTACTCAAAGTCATTGGACCAGCCGGAATAATGGGTGTTCCCATAAAGCGCCATGAACTCCGCAGCGGAGATCGAACTGCCCGCATTTCTCACATAGGGATTATTCGAGGTGTTGTATGGAGATTGGGACGGATCGATTTTGATATAGGTCACATAGGAAGAACCTTCGTCGTCCGCATTCTCATGCCAGAAAGCAACCGTATACGGGACTTCATTGCCGGTCCTGTGGGCATGGACGGTGAGGTTATGCGCCGGCATGGTGTCCGTCGCAAGGATGGCCTTATCCACATCCTTGTCGTTTTCCTTCACGGTCTGATACCAGTAATCGAAATTATAGATGGGTACAGTGCTCCCGCTGGCTTTCGGATATACGGGCTGCAGCACAGTGGGGATCGTCGAAGCCGCACCTTCGGCCGCCTTGTTCACCATGAAGCCGATGGACGCGCCGTATTCCACATTGAAATACTGCTTTTCCGCCTCTGTCGCAGCCTTGATGATGTTGCCGCCCCGCGTGTCATAAACGATGGGGAATTTTTTCCGGTATCCCTGGACCACCACCAGATAGGTCACGTCCAGATCATCGGTGGACGTAGTGGTTACGAATTTGCCGTCCTTGGTGACCGTTGCGGCATACTTGCCCCGGTATTTCTCGGGGACGCTGCTCGCGTTTTCCAGGTCGATCGGCACGAAGGTAATGACCGGTTCGAAGCCTTCGCTCTGGAGCGTGTCGGTCAGGTATTCGCCCAGCTTCGCTTCCAGGGTCTTGCCGTTTTCGTCCATCAGTTCGGTATTCGGATATTCGCCCTCGTTGGTAAGGCCGAAGAGGTAATCCGGCAGATTTGTGCTGCCATTCTTGCCCAAATGGAAGTCGTAGACGTAGCTGTCGCTATCACTATCGCTGTACTTCAGCGTGTCATTTTCATATTTGGTATGCATCAGCTCATAGACGACGGCGAATCCTTTCTTGACTGCTTCCTCGGCGCCCCGGTAAACGACGGTATAGACGATTTTCTTCTCCGCGTCGGTGAGGGATTTCTCTCTGCTGACGGGGGGGATATTCACCTGCAGCTGCAGGTCGTTCGTCTGGAAGAGGTTAGTCGCATCGTAAGTATTGCGTTCAAAGAAGCCGCTTGTGGTTTCTCCGGCATAGGTGTTGGGCGTGACCGACCAATCCTTGGACAGATCGGGCCACAGCTTATCCGTGCGGGTATCCGCCGGGTCGCCGGGGAGGGTCAGCGTCTGATGGAAGCCCTGCTCCGCCTCAAAGGGGATGGAATAGGACTTGAGGCCGGAAATCTCGTTAGTGTTGCCGTCAACAAACCGGATGGTAAGGCTGCACGTGACGACTTCCTCATACTTCGCATAGAGGTCAATATTCCCCGTGACCTCGAAATTTGCAATATCCCACTGGGGCACGTACTCATAGTTTTTCCCGTCGGTAGTGTCCGTGTCCTGATAGACGAACTTTACGACGCGCTTCTCGTCTTCGCCGCTGCGCAGATACCAGCCGGAGACCCGGTAATACTTGCCATCGATCTTCTTATTGATCAGATCGAAATCCTTCACATCCACCAGGCTGTTGAAATACCATTTCCCGTCGTCGGCCTTCTTGTCGTCTGTCAGCTCCAGAACCTTATAGCCGCCATATTCGGAATAATCGCCGCTGGGAGGATCATGGTCGAACAGCTGCAGCTTATAGACCTTATAGTCCTTTTCCTTGTAATTGGAAACCAGAGTGAGATGGACATGCTCTTTTCCGTCTTTTCCGGTATACCTATTGCTGTACAGGGTATTGAAATCTGTGGCGCTCAGATTCACGCTGCCTGTGTTTACGGTAAAGGTGTCCCCAGCCACATAAGAGCTGGTGTCAGGCAGCGATGCAGTTGTGTCAGTCACGCAGGTTTTATAACCAGCAGAATGATCGCCGTAATACTTCTGCCAATTGCCGTAATCAAAGCCAAAATACTCCGGCAGATAAGGAAGCAGAATGGCGGCAGGCGCGTTTTCCGCGTCATAGGGGATCTGAATGGACTGCTTCTGTTCCTCGACGGATACAACTCGCGCAGAGCTTCCGTCGGCGCTCGCAGGCTTCACGTAGACGAGATGCACATGCAGCTGGATCGTGTTCCTGCTCTCCACCGGCTGCCAGTCGCCATAAAAGTGGCGGGCTTCGGAGCCGTCGAAGTTGAAGGTCGTCCAGATGGCAAAGGGATAGTATTCACCCATCAGGCTGTTGTCAAAGACGGTGGTCTCCTGCTCCAGCTGGGTGGCGCTGTTGGTGCCGATAATGTCGTTGCCGGTGGTCCGCCGGTAATAGGAGGCAAGATGGATGTTCTCGAAGATCGTTTTCAGATTTTCATCGTCATTAAGAAGCTCATCCTCACCGCTGAAATTACCAATGGGGGTGATGCTGGTGTAGGACACTATCTCATCTTCATCTGTGGCACCATTGCTGATCTCAAGAGCAATGGGCTTCGAGAATGTATCAGGCAGGAAGAACAGTTTGCTGTTATCGAAAGCGGCAAGGCCTGAAATCTGACCGAAGACGCTGCCGGAATTGCCCACCGTGGCAGTAAAGCCATCCGTCTCATCATAAGCAAGCTGCGTCACGTTGTAAACAGGCGCAATGGTATAAACCAGATCAAGGATCTGGCTACCGCTCACAGCCGCGAAGCTACCGGAAGCCTGACCAATGATGCCGCCAGCGGTGCTGCCAAAGACAGTTGCGGTATTGAAGCTCCTGGCGATTTTGGCAGTCGTATTCGTATCCAGGCAGCCGACTAAGCCGCCTGCTTCGCCGCCGCTTGAAATAATGTTCCAGCGCTTTCCGTTGGTATTTACTCCGTTGTCATCGCTCTCAATGTTATCGTCCACGGTGGGATAGTACATACCATTATAGGTATGGCCGCCGACATAACTATCGGTGATAATCAGAGTCGTGTTTCCGGTCTGTTTTCCCACAAGACCGCCGGCAGGGCCCGCAGAGGTGATCAGCATGGAAGCCGCGCTGTTCTGAATGGTCAGATTGCCGCTGCTGAGTCCCACAAGGCCGCCAGCTGCCGACTTGCCGTTGACTTCATAATCGGCCTTTGCTTCGGCCAGAGAATGCTCCAGCGACAACGTACCGAGGCTTTGTGCCACGAAGGCGCCAGCATAACCAGTCGTTGCTTCTTCAAAATTGAGGTCCTTTAAATGAAGTTCTTTGACCGTAAGCGATTTTCCGCTGTCGAGATAACGGAAGAAGCCGACGTTTCCGATGCCAGTGTCAGAGTCGCCGTATCCGTCGGGCGCAGCTTTAACAGGAAGTCCTTCGATGGTTCGGTTGTTGCCTTCCAGTTTCTGAAGCTGCTCATTATAGATGCCCACAAAGCCGCCGGAGACGGGCTTCGTGCCGCCAACGTTATAGACCTGGGGATATTTGCTGCTGACATCGCTCCAGTTCAGACATTTTTCTGTCTTCTGGACCCCGTCGACCGTGATCTTTCTCTCGAACAGCAGGGTCGCGCCGGTCACGCCGGAAACGTCGGAGGTGCTGTTGTCCAGGTTTTGAAGATGGCGGAACAGCTTGATTTCCGCGGACATATAATCCGTGTCCTCCGGGTCTTTCCCGTTTGCCATTTTGGCCAGGAGACTCTTATACTCACTGCTATCCGCATAGGATTTGCCGTTCGTCTCATTTTCCTTTTCGGCAATCGCAGTATTCTTGGCAAAAAGGCTGTTGTCAGACAGAGCGATAATCTTGCCCGAGTCGGCCATATCATCCGGATAGGTCTTTGTCAGCAGGCTCTGTAACTCCGACCAGGAGCACTTGCCGCCTGCCACAAGAAGGGTGATGTTTTCACCGGGCTTGAGGTTATATGCCGAATTGCTGTTTCCGGCAAAGAGCTGTGCAAAATGACCGTTGTTTGTGGTAATGTCGTCGAGATAAACGCGGAGAGTGTTCGACTTCACCGTGTTGTCCTCGTTATACTCGGTGTTCACGGTATACGGGAGGCTCAGCGTCATCTTTGCTGTATCGGCATAATTGAAAACTTCCCCATCCAGAGGATAGGCCACCTGCGCAGTCACGTCTGTATGTGTATCGTTCAACGTCAGATGATAAACTCTGCCGTGACCGCTGTTTTCACCATAGACTGCAATGGTGACTTCGGAAGAAGTGCCAAGAATAATATCGGAATAAAGCTGATCCTCGTTATTCAGAGTATAATGCAGAATTTCCATTGTAGGAAGCTGCCAGTCGCCATAGTGGGTCTCAGTAAAATAGTTTGCCACGAAGGTGCTGGACGTTCCTTCAAAGTAATCGTGCAGTTCTTTAATAGTACGGAAACTGAAACGGGAAGCCAATTTCGCATCATAGGTCATAGCAGGCTGGGGGCTTGCGGAAAAGAGTTGATTTGCCTCGTCCGCGTCCGTAGAGGCTTTGGCGAGAGCAATCGCGCTGCCCTGCGAGGCTTCTGCGGAGAGGCCCTCCAGATATGCGTTCGTCTGCTGGGGGTTCTCACCGGTGTCAAGCAAATCCAGGGATCCCTTATCTCCGACAAAGGCGCCGCGCTTCATGCTGTCGCCGCTGCCGCCGTTGATCACAAGGCCGACGGCATAACTGTGGCGCACCTGACCTGCCCCGGCTACGCCGATCAGGCCTCCGGTAGCTTCCTCACCGGAAGCGGAAGAAGTGGAGTAGCAGTAATCCAGATTCAGCTTAGCATCGCTGGAATCACCGATCAGACCGCCCGCCTTCTTGGCTGCGATCACATTGATGCGGCCCGCGTTAGTACCGCTTGTCAGTTCGGTATATTCCAGTTCATTCGTGTGGCCGCCGGAATAGCTGTTTTTGATGCTAACAGTTTTTCTTTCACTGGGTTCGGTGTCCGCCAAAACAGAACTGACCACGGTCCCGATCAAACCGCCGGCGCTGCCGGTAGAGTTAACATAGACGGCAGCTGCGCACCTTTCCACAGACCCATTGGTCATGTGGCCCACCATACCGCCGACGCTGCCGCTTGAGCCGGATGCAGTGATCTCTAGCTCGTTCTCTTTTTCCTTGAGCGGGTCGTTGCGCACCAGGACGCCGCTGATATCGGAGGAAGTAGCGCTGCCGGCAAGGGCGCCTGCGTGGGAACCTGTAGATTCCACATCAAAATTCAGCAATTCCACATTCGAAACGGTGGAGAAGTCCAGCGCGCTGAACAAGCCCGCTGCGCCTGAGGTATTTACCTTGACGTCAGAGATAACATGTCCATTGCCATGATAAGTAAGGTTGTCGTGCCTAATTGGATACAGGCAGTATTCAGCGGTGGCAAGACTATCCCTATCTTTGAGGATCACGCCTTTAGCGCCGGTCTTTGTCAGGAAGGATTTATCATTCTCTGCGTCATACCAGCTCATGTCGCCGTCTTGCTCCGCAACCATATTCGTAAGAGTAAGCCCGGACACATTTCTATCCAGGTTCAGGAAATGGCGGAAATTGGCAATATGAACGGTGTCGCCGCTTCTGGATGCGAAGAGGCTGTTGGTGATCTGTCTGCCGCTGTCGGCAACGTTGGTCCAGACGTTGGTGTTGGAAGCAGAGGCAAAAACAAGGATGTTCTCACCGGGGGTATAGTTTTCACCCATGACCTCTGCAAAATGCATATTTTTTGCAGTTATATCATCCAGAGTCAGGGTGAATTGATCCTTAGTCGAATCATATTTGAGGTCATACTTCGCTAATAATTCGAGGGGGGCGCCATTGTCGATCAATTTGATCGTCACCGGCTGAGATTCATTTGTGTGAGCAATGACCAGGGTCAGTGTATTCTGATACTTCTCAGTATTGCTTTCTCCGGAAGGAGCATCGCTCAGCTTTTTATTGGTATTGGTAACCTTAATCTTCAGCCGCTCGTTGTTCTCGATTTCCACGATGGGAGCTTCCAGCTCAAAGCCATTCGGGATCTCAGCAGGTGCTTCGCCGCCATAATAGCCGATTACAACGCCTTGATCCCCTTTAACGCCATCAGCAGTGGGGGGAAAGTCATATTTATTGCGTTCATTTCTATGACTCTCGCTTCCTTCATCGCGCAGTTCCATCATAAGATTATACTCATCACTGCTGAAAGTATGGCTGTATCGTCCGGAGGTGCTGACATAGAACACATCCAGGACTCTGGCCGGCTCCTTCTGATAACGAATGATATAACTGCCGCCTGTCCGAGCGGTTTCGTCCACAGAAGCAACAGGAAGCATCTGGTCCAGCACGGTATCGCTGCCAAAAGCGCTGACGCCAGTTGTAATGAAATAGAAGATACCTTTTTCCGCGTCTTCAGCTGTGCCGAAATCGCCGGTAGAGGTTTCTACTCCATTGACATCCTTAAAGGCAATCTTGCCCAGATAACCCTGACTGTAAGCCATGGACAGATGGTTCTGAGCAGCGACAAAGATCTCTTTCGCCTGCCCATCCATCTCCTTCTGATGCAGATTGCGCATATGGTTCATCAGTGCCACAAAGCCGACGCCCAGCAGGACTACCAGGATCCCGACGACTATCAGCATTTCTGCCAACGAAAAACCTTTTCGATTCATCCTATTTTTCATCATTTCATCCCACCCGAACAAATCGTTCTAACTAAGCAGACGCCAAAACGCCGCTCATTGATTCCTATGCTTTCCTTTTCCGGATTTGCTTCCATATAGCTCAACTCATGCCACCGGTCGGATCTTGACAGTGCGCGGCCCAACAATGGCTGCGGTTTCTGCGGACGATCCTTTTTTTCGAACTGCGAGATTATTAACGGTAATGGTGCCATCCGAATTCTTCGTGATGCTTTCACAGAAAACCTGCATATTCGAGGTCGCCGCCTTGTCTGAAACAAGCATACGTACATCTTTGTAGTTGGTACTTCCGTTTGATGCTTCGCTTTTACCGGAGGATATTTGGAGTCCATCTTGTGTAATTTCCAGCTTCGACCAACTGCCGGTCGCGCCGCTCATGTACTCGACAAAAGTAGTATACGTACCTTCGTTGATCCTGGTAGCCGTTCCTAATTCATCTCTTAAAACGGTAATGGCCGTGCTCATAAGTATCTGCGCATTTGCAGTATCCACTGTCTTTGTAAACACACTGGAGGCTGTCGGAAGCGCACCGGCTACAATCGCTGAAACCATAAGCAAGATGAGAATGGCGATCAAGGTTTCTGACAAGCTGAAGCCGGAACGGTTCTTCCGCAGTTTTTTGCTCATAGCTCTCAAGGCGTGCTACCTCCTTCCGCCAGCCAGTATGCAAGCACCTCTACTCCTCTGAAGGACTTGTCGCCCAGTCTGCTGTAATTTACCGTTGGACTCGTCAATCCTTGCTTCAGATACGCGGCAGCAGTATTCGCCTCACCGTTAACAGATACCGTTTTGATGGTGAAAGCGATTGTAGATGCGCTCCCCCCGCTTTCTTTTTCCGCTGTACGTTCCACCAACCGCTCCAGGCCGGTGTAGTAATCGTTCATTGATTTATTGGTCTTGTTGATGATCCTTGCAGTTGAACTAATCACGGAGGCAAGCATGGTCAGTGCCAACGCGGCAATCAACAAGGCGATCAGGACTTCTGCCAGGGATTCGCCCGCGCTTTCTTTCAGCTTATTAGCGATTTTCTCAATATGTCTCATTCCCGGCTTCACCCCTTCCTGACGTCGCTCACCTGCCAGGTGATCGTTGTCGTTTTTGTTTCAGTCTTGTCTGTCGTCAATTCTTCTGTATAGCTCTGCAATACGCCATTGTCATCAGTCAAAAAGGTTCCATTCTTTACACGACTAATCTCAGAGACGTTCGGTGAGTCGAAATTATCCTCAATGGAGGCCTTCATTGTAACGACCACAGAAAACGGATCAACAGGATTTGCGGAGTCCTCCTGATGGTTCGTAAAGGTGATTATGATATTCCCGTTCTGCTTCAGTTCCAGCTTTATATCCACATCCAGGAATGAATATCCCGTGAATTCCGCTTTATAATCCCATTCGGACGCAACAGAACCGGGTCGGTACGGAGTAACACCTTCATCATATTGAAAGCAGTTCTTTACCATTAGATCTTTATCTTTGTCGTAATTGCTTCCAAATACATACCAGAGAGCGGCGTCAGACAAAATGCTCGCACCCTGCGGTGCTGAAGTTTCAGTTTTCGACGAATCATACAAGACGCTACCATCATTCGCTGTTTTTATCTTTAGTCCAAAATCCTCGTCGACTTTGATCGGCTTGGAATACGGTCCAGTGGGAACCATCTTACCATCCCGCAGCGCATAGCCTCTGCTGCTGCTCGTTGTAAGCTCCCATGACCTCTCAATGCTATACCCGGTACCATCCATCGACTCGCAGAATAACTGAGCCGCCGATGTGACGGCATAGTATCGCTGATCCATCTGCGCGATGTCACTCAAACGTCCGGACGAAGCCGATGCAGCAGCTAATAGAACGGCGCTCACCATGGCACATACCAAAAACGCAAGCAAGGCAAAGGTGATCGAAGCACCTTTGCTGGAACGTAGCTTCTTCAATACATTTCCGCCCATGGGCATTTCCTCCGAATCTGGCTGTGCGCCCCCGCAGCCCGGGGACGGTGACGATAGGGAACCGACAGAAAATGGCGGTGATTACCCATATTGTCACATTTTGATACACGGTAAGTATACGCATGGGGGCATCAAAAATCAACCTATAAATTTTGAAGAAACTGTAACATATCTCGTTATTTCTATATAGGATTCATGATGTTCTATATTAGGTGTATTCCAATCCGGACAACGCTTATTCCCGGATCGGCTTCCATGACGGAGGCTGCCCCTCAATGAGGAGCAAGCGGCTTCTGTCCTCATTCAAGTATGTCTTTCTTCAGAAAGCGGAGAAACATGGCGTGCTGACCATGTTCTTCCTGGAGCTGTGCACCGGGCTGCGGAAGGGCGAGCTGGTCGCCCTGCGGTGGGAGGACCTGGATACGGAGAAGCGGACGCTTCGGGTGGACAAGCAGGCGATATCCCTTCCGGGCGGCGGGGTAAAGGTGACGAGGCCAAAGACCGAAACCTCCATCCGCACAATCTCCGTATCCAAGGAGGTGATCCGCCTGCTGGAGGAGGAACACGCCAAGCATCCGGAGAACCCTTATATGTTCCCCTCTCCTGTGACCGGCGGGATGTACTACCCGGATGCCGTCAACGGGCTCCATGAGAAGATCCTGAAAAGCACGGGGCTGGCACATATTCGCCTGCATGACCTGAGACATACCGCAGCCTCGGTCATGCTCCAGAACGGCGTGGACGTGCGAACTCTCTCCGCTATGCTGGGCCATGCCGACGCGGGCTTCACCCTGCGCACCTACACCCACACCACGAACCGCCAGCAGGCTGAGGCGGCAGATATGATGGGCAGCCTGATGGCGCAGAGCCTGTAATGCAGTAAACAAAGAAAAGAAAATCGGGAGCGCTGAAACCCTGCGGGTCACGGCGCTCCCGGTGCTTTGTGCGATGTATGATTTTGATGCATGGATTCTCAAATTATTCCCGTGTGGGTCAGCTGTGGGTCAAAGCTGTTTTCGGAGATCTGAGAGTGCCGCGCTGAGTCCGAAAAGCGCAGACGTGCCAACTTGCTCTGTCGCCGCTTCTCTCCATTTCACCCTTCCATTCCCTGGAAAGCGAAATGCCCCGAAAAGTTACAAAAAAGCCCTGATTTCGAAGAAATCAAGGTTGTTTTGCATCAATCGGTTAATACTCCTATCTTTTGTTCGGCGCAGACTTCGTCAAATGCAAGGAAGGCTTATTGTAGTCAAACCGTCTTTTCATGCTCTTGACGAGCTTTTTCTTATTGGCTAATTCTGACTGTGTGAACGTGGTTTGCGAGCAGCTCATTTTGCTTCCCGGTGTGAAAAACGGTTGTCTATCACACGAACAAGGATCACGGTCATGTAGGAGCAAAGCCAGAAGAATAAACGGATAAAAAACTGTGCGCTTCCTATGCTAACCGGGCTGACCACGGGGTCATTATACCGCAGCCCCAAATACACACAAACCGGAGCACAAATCAACAGCGGGATCAATGTCAGCAGTATACGCTTATACCAAGGCAGCCACACGATCTCCGGTCTTTCCCTCTGTTGCCGCAATTCAACCAGCCAGCGCAGCATACCAACGGCCAGAATAATCCTGAAGGGGTCTTCCAGCAAAGCCAGGGAATACTTCGACATTGCACAGTAGTCGAGAATCTTCTGTACGCAAACAGGGACCGCCAACACCAAAAGGATCTCGGAGATCCAGGTTTTCCACACAACTCTGCTTCTGATCCCGGGGGAGATGCGGGACCGTTCCGGATTCCAATGAGAATAACATGCGTCAAGTATCCGTATTACGATGATTGCCGTATAGGAGATCACCCAATAAAGGAAATCAAGGATTAAATGAGAATTCTCCTCAATAATCGGGTCCGTGGTCGGAGAGCCATAAGCAATGCCGCACATAATCCCCAGCGGCGCAAAAATCAGCAGGGGGATTATTGTCAGCCATATTCGCTTATGCCAGGGCAGCCACGCGATTTCCGGTCTTTCTCTCCGTTGCCGACGCTCCGCCATCCAATGAAACAAACAGACCGCAAGGATGATGATAATGCCGCAAATCAACCTTGGCAGATAATCCGAACGATCGCTGTGAGAAAGAGTCAGCAATATTCCGACAGGAAGCGCCAATACCAGCACGATCTCCGAAAGCCAGACCACGGTTATCACCCCTCGTCAGGATACAACAATTTCTCAATGATGTCCATTCTGTCCATGAATCTTTGCCCGTAATAATGCTGCCTTAGATTGGCACATCG
>JAEEGF010317471.1_pt1 | contig 11373 bp, 10 predicted proteins | sample 9134171 | NCBI WGS metagenome assembly JAEEGF01 (sample SAMN16246542, study PRJNA631951) | gut metagenome | biome: gut microbiome; feature: rumen; material: AP-attached | host: Bos | place: Iran: Karaj | collected 2018-10
GTCGGGGTCCCACCTCTTCCCATTCCGAACAGAGAAGTTAAGCCCGTCTGCGCCGATGGTACTGCAATGCAATGCGGGAGAGTAGGAGGCCGCCTCCTTTTGAGTGGGGACTGTAGCCCAATGCGGGCTGCGGTCTCCTTTTTTTTGTGCGCGTTCGCCTCGCGCCGCCCGGATATACTGGAAAATGCAGAAATTCCGGAATTTCCAGAATCTTCGGCTAAACAGGAATCCGCCAGATTATTTCCTATTCTTCCTATCGCCAATCTGCATTTTTTGGTTACAAAAACTGAAAACGGAGTGATGTGAGGTTAATTATTTTTAATAATGAGTGGGTAAAGGGCGAAAATCTCTTCTATATCATTAACTTTGCACCGAATTATTCACTTAAAATCAGAATTGACATGAAAACGAACATCCTATTTGGCGCTTTGGCTGCAAGCATGCTGTTGAGTAGCTGCGCCTTGAAGAAAGACCTTGTGAGCTGCCGTGAGGAGAATAAGAGCCTTAGCAGCTTGCTGCAGACCACCAAGGAAAGTCTGCAGTCTACCAGAGAAGAACTGGCTGCCAAGAACAGCCGTATATCCAGCTTGGAAGAGCAGCAGCGCGGAATGCAGCAGGCTCTCGTGGCTACTGAGTCAAAGTATCAGAAAATGCAGGAGTCGCTCGACAAGAGCTTGACGAATGCCTCGCAGAACAACATCTCTATCGAAAAGCTTGTCGACCAGATCAACGAGTCGAACCAGTACATCCGCCATCTGGTGGAAGTGAAGACCAAGAGCGACTCGCTGAACATGGTGCTGACGAACAATCTTACCCGTTCCCTCTCGAAGGAGGAGCTGAAGGAGGTCGACGTGCAGGTGCTGAAGGGCGTGGTCTACATCTCGCTGGCCGACAACATGCTCTATAAGAGCGGAAGCTACGAAATCAACGACCGTGCTGCCGAGACACTCTCGAAGATTGCCAAGATCATCACCGACTACAAGGACTACGACGTACTCATCGAGGGTAACACCGACAACGTGCCCATCTCGCGCGAGAACATCCGCAACAACTGGGACCTCTCTTGTCTGCGTGCATCGTCGGTTGTCCAGGCCTTGCAGACCAAGTACGGCGTTGACCCCAAGCGCCTCACCGCTGGCGGCCGTGGCGAGTACAATCCTCTGCAGCCCAATACCACCGACTTGGGCAAGCAGCGTAACCGTCGTACACAGATTATCATTACCCCGAAACTCGACGAGTTCATGGAGCTGATTGGTGAGGCTCCTGAAACTGATAAGTAAGATTGCTGAATAATTTATAAAAACAAGGAGGGTAGGCGGCAGCTTACCCTCCTTTTCTTCTTTACAAGCCCCCCGTCATTTACTTACGATTTGAATATGAGAAAGACTTTTGCTGCAACATGCGCCTTGCTGCTGGCTATGTCGGCACAGGCAAAGGATAAGGTGATTGACCGCCCTGCCTATGTGTTGTCCACCGCGATGTATGAATTGAATCCCATGAAGGTGGAACTGACCAAGAAAGCCACCATTGTTCATTTCCACGTGGTGAACGCCAAGTGGGGCGGATGGAGTGTGGCTGAAGCACGGTTAGTGGCGGACGGTGACACCCTTGCCTTCAAGAGCGGGCGCGTCATTACCCACGACGGAACGAAGGTGCTGGCAGAGGAGCCGTTTGAGTTAGGCAAGGATTTTGACAAGAACGTGCAGCGTGACTCACTCATCCTCTGCTTTGAGCCAATGCCGAAGGGCGCCCGGTCGTTCGATTACGTTGGCAAAAGTGGCAGACGAACACGTGAGATCAAGGGCATCCGTCTCGATGAAGAACTCTATCCCTCGCTGCTGCCTCCCTATCAGCCGTTCGTCGACGACGGACAATCGCTTAAACCCTTGAAGATGGAACTTGGCGAGTTGTCGGCAACCATACGGGTTCATGGCGGGGGAATCATCACCTCACATGCCGACTGGCGCACTATTTGGGGCAAGCCCTACCGCTGCTCTAACGACGATGACTCGGTGATTGTGTACCGTTGCCCCGATTACCAGCGGCAGCTTCCTTTCTTTTCGGGCCGTGGCTTCGGATTGGTGGAGGTGGGCATCAATACGCAGTTCCCCTTGGTGTTGATTCCCGGCGAGACACTGACTCTCGACATAGACCTGCCCGCTGTGACGGCCCGAGATGGGAAGTTTGCTGGTGGAAAAGTGAAGATGCGCGACACCTACCGCGTGGGCGGAACCATCGGCGACATCAATCAGGTGCTGTTGGAGAACCAGGAGCTGATGTACACGCATTTCCATAAGGAGGTGATGCCTGAATGTACTGCGGATGAAAGCTTTTCGCAGTGGGCCGAACAGCTGTGGCAGAACTTCGAAGCCTTTCGTATAGAGTTGCTCGCCAAGCATCCCGACTATACCACCCGCCAGAAGGAATTCCTCAAGATATGGGTAGAGGACATGTATGTAAGCTACCGTCAAGATTATGCCAAGATGCTGAAAACAAGGATGGGGGCTGTCAAGGCTGACAGCCTTTTAGGGCATCTGGCCGAGACCTATACGCTGGTAGACCCACACTTCAAGGACATGCTGATTTATCAAGGCGGTCGCACGTTTTATTTCCCTGCCCACACCGACCATATCCCTTACCTCGAAGCAAACGGCATGGGTCAGGATGAAGTGTACGAAACGCTGAAGGCACTGGCCTACAAAGACCAGCTGGTAGAGCGAATGAATGCTCTTGAAGTGCTATCAGACAGCGCCATCCTGGCTGCTCACCGCATCTTCCAGGCACCACTTCGTGAGTACAACGACAGCATCCGTCTGCTCGTAGAACGGGTACAGCGGGAGGCGCAGGAGCGCATGATGCCCACACCCGACGTGACTGGCGACAAACTCATCGAAACCATTGCTGCCCAATATCCTGGCAAAGCCGTCTTCATCGACCTCTGGGCCACATGGTGCGGCCCCTGTAAGATAGGTATCTCGGCAATGGAACCTTTGAAGAAGAAACTGGCGGACCGCGACGTGGTGTTCGTCTACCTGACCAACGAGACGAGTCCTGAGGGCGAATGGAAGAAGCAGGTGGCCAACATCCCAGGACTCCACTACCGCGTGAGGAACGAAACGTGGAAGCAGATTCCCGACATCAGCGGCATTCCCCAATACTATCTCTACAACCGTCAGGGCAGCCGCGTATGGGAGCACCTCGGTTTCGACGACGAAACGCTGCTGGTCATCGAGCAGCAGATAGAGAAGGCAATGCAGTAAGCACTATTTGGCTGGCAGGGGGTCGGGACCGTCGAGCGTGGGAGTGATGGGGACGATACGGCCCTGTTTGTCGAAGGTCATGCGGTCAATGCAGACCTCGCGGTGGATGCCAGGCTCATGGTTGATGTAGTTCTTGTTGATGCGGTGATAGACGATGTACCACTCGTCCTTGCCTGGAATCTGCAGGACGCTGTTGTGTGCCGTGCCGTAGATTTTGTCCTCTGGCCTCTGCTTGATAACCATATAGTTGCTTTCGTCGATGGTGATGGGGCCAAGGGGCGACTTTGCCGTTCCATAGCACACATGATAGTTGGGCGAGCCTGTGTCGTCGACGCTCCACATAAAGTAGTACGTTCCTTTGCGCCAGAAGACGTAGGCTCCCTCGCGGAAAGCCCATGTTTGGAGGTCGCCACCCTTGGGCGTGAGGTTGGTGATGGTCTCCTTCTTCACCGAAAGCATATCGTCGTTAAGCTCAGCACCGGCCATGAAGCCGTTACCCCAGTAGAGATAGCACTTGCCTGACTTCGGATCTTGGAACACATCGACGTCGATGGCTTGTCCGCCGCGCACGCCTTGCGGGCGGTCGTTGTCGGTGATGATGGGTGCGCCAGAGTCGACGAAGGGCCCCGTAGGGCTATCGCTCACGGCCACGCCAATCTCCTTGCGGCGGCTCTGCGGGTTGTGAGCTGAGAAATAGAAATAGTACTTGCCTTTCTTTTCGATGATGCAGGGTGCCCAGGCATTGCCCGTGGCCCACTTCACCTGGTCGCCCTTCACGTCGAGCATCTTGCCTTCGTCGGTCCAGTCGATGAGGTTGGTCGACGAGAACACGCTGAAGTCGTGACCGCCCCAGCCGGGTGTGCCGTCGGTAGTGCTGTAGATGTAGTATTTCTTTGTCTTTGTGGAGTATAGCACCTCGGGGTCGGCATGGAATCCGCTCAGGATGGGCTGCTTATAGTTGGGGAACGCCTTCAGCAGACGCTCCTTCTCTGCGCGGGTGATGGGGATGATGGTGCCATGACGTGGGGTGAACTTGCCCTTCATCTCGGTGTTCTGCACAAACTGGAAGGTCTTCAGGTCTTCCGAGCGGCAGAACTGATAGTGGCCGTTGCCGTAGCAGTCGTACATGATGATCCACGACTTGCCGTCGATGGCCTTGCACACGCCGACACCTTCCACCGCCTCTTTGGTCTGCTCCACATTGCCGTCAAGCATCTGCCACTTGTCGGTCAGATTCTTGGCTACGGCCTGATAGATGCCGCGGCCCGACTCCTGTTTGTAGAAGAGGTGATATAGTCGGTCGGTTTCGTTATAGACTATATCACCGTCGATGGTGGCATTGCCGGCATCGAAGAGCCACTTGGGTTCTCCCTCCAGGTCGGTGAAATCTTTATTCGCATATTGATAGTAAATCTTGTCGTACGACCTCGGATCGCTGGTACGTAGTGAATAGAACACCATGTACTTGCCGGCCTGGTGGTCGTAGATGGTCTCTGGCGCCCACACGCGTATCACATTCTTCCACGTCTTCGTATATCTTGTTGGAAAGTTGACGGTGGAGTGCTGCCAGTGGATGAGGTCGGTCGATTTCAGCAGCACCATGCCTCGGTTGCTGCTCCATCCCAAGGCCGAGCGCATGTCGGTGGCTACCATGTAGAAGGTCTTTCCGTCTTCACAGCGCAGGATATGCGGGTCGCGCACACACTGGGTGAGGGCGATGGTGTCGCTTTCGATGACCGGCATCCCGCCGTTCAGCGGGGTGTAGTTGTAGCCGTCGTCGCTCAGGGCATAGCAGATTTGCTCATCCTTGGGGTCGTTGCTATTAAAATAGGTGAAGAGATAGGCCACCATCTCATTGGGGTCCTTCGGCGCGTTTGTCTCAGTCTTCTTTTTATCAGCCAGGGTAGGGCAAGCGCAAGCGACAATCAGCAGGGTTGTCAGTAGTTTTCTGGTATTCATCTTTGAATGTGTTAAGTTAGTATTATTGTTTCTTGTGTACAAAAGTACGAAAAAGCCTGCGAAGCACCAAAAAATTTGCTCGATTCTTTGGCTGTTCAGCGGAAATTTCTTATTTTTGCATCAATAAACTGTATTTACCGATGAAAAGATTTCTTGTTGTATCTGCATTACTGGCGATAGCAGTTATGACAGTATCGGCCCAAAACATGGTGAAGGGCGACTATGGCTACCTGTACTGCCACATGAGCGACGGCGGCGAATACACCGCGTATGCCTTGAGCCGCGACGGCTATCATTACGAGGATATCATCGGCGGCAAGGCCGTCATCGACCCGAAAGTGCATGCCCGCATCGAAGGCGGTCAGCGCGATGCCTTCATCACCCGCTCGTGGGACGGTAAGGGCTATGTGATGGTCACTACTGATATGTGCGTAGCCAAGTCGAAGAAGTGGGACAACTACGGCATCGACCTGATGAAGAGCAAGGACCTCATCAACTGGGAGAGCGTGACCTTCGACTATCGCAAGGGCACCAGCATCTTCTGCAACCCCGGTGCCGAGAGCGTCTACAAGGACTGGAGCACCATCAACCGTGTGTGGGCGCCGCAGATATTCTGGGACCCCGACTACGTGTGGGAGAATGGCGACAAGGGCGGCTACATGATTTACTACAGCATGCTGAACCGCCCGGAGGAGAACTACGACCGCATGTACTATAGCTATGCCGACAAGTCGTTTACCCGTCTGACTCAGCCTAAACTGCTCTTCGACTGGGGCTATGCCACCATTGATGCCGACATCAACCTGTTGGCCGACGGCAAGTACCACATGCTCATCAAGAAAGAGGGTGGCCAGCGCGGCATCTTCACCGCCACAAGCGACCATCTGACCTATGGATGGGGCGAGCCTGTTGAAGACGACTACGTCAGTTTTGAGGGGCGCAAGAATTGCGAGGGTAGCAGCGCATTCCAGCTCATTGGCGACAAGACCTGGCGTGTGGCCTACATCCAGTACTCCGACAATCCCAAGCACTATCGCATCTGCAAGGCCGACGAGAACCTGCGCAACTTCCATGACCCCGTAGATATTCAGGGCGTCACAGGTCCGCAGCACGGCTCGTTCATGCGGTTGACAAAAAAGGAGTACAAGCGGCTGCAGAAGTGGTCGGCGCAACAGCAGAAGAGATGATTCATGCTCGCATGCATGGATTGAAGAGGAGTGGAGGGGATTGAGGCTTAAAAGTATTAGCGGTGGCGGCGTTCTTCGAGGGTGTCGCCACCGCTTTTTTCAGCCAGTGCATCGCATGGCCTCACTGCATGGGCTTTGTGCTATGCAGATTGATGCGCAACCCCAGCTGCAGCCTCAGACCTGTAGGGTGCTCTTTGAAGTAGTTCTGTAGATGACTGCCATTGTCGAAATAATAGTTCACGCCAGCCTCTCCGTAGACGGCCATCTGCGGCATCACGTTGTATTGAAGCCCCAGACTGCCGTTGGCCGACCATTGCATCTTGTCGTGGCCTACTTGTTGTCTTATTCCGTCCACCGTCTGTTTTGCTGCGACGTTCCAGTCGGCCTGCATTCCTGCCGCCATGTATAGCCCCAGACGGCCCGTCTGCCACAACTGGTACGACAGGCCGAGGGGAACGCCGATGTAGTCGAGTGTCTGCTGGCGGCTGATGCGCTGGCTGTGCATGGTCTGGGTGAACTCGGCGTTGAGGCGGGTGTAGACGATGCCCGTGGTGAGGGTGAGCCGTTGCGCGAGCGGCCATCCAGCTTGCAGACCGAAGGCTACGGGCTGACGGTGGTGGCTGCTCTCCTCGTAGCCTGCCAGGAAGATGGGTGCCTGTCGGCTGCCAGCTGCGTCGCAGGGCTCATCGTTGGTGAAGGTGCGAGCCAGGGCGTCGGCCATGACCACGGCATTGCTGGACGAGTGGTCGCCGAGGGCGTTCATGGCATAGAGACTGAGCTGCGGCTGGCGATGGGGACGGGTGGGGGTGATGGGGCGGTTGGGCTGAGTGGGGGTGATGGGCTGAGTGGGGGTATTGGGCTGGGTGGGGGATGTGGGCTGGGTGGGAGCGGGGGCATCTGTGGATGTGGCTTCGCTGACATCTGACGAGATGCTTTCGGTTGTTGCTGGGGCTGGGGTGCTCTTTTCTGCAACGATGCTTTCACTCATTGTCGGCATGCTGACGTGCGGCACTGGCGTGGTGGGGTCGCATGATGCTTGGTAGGCGTCAGGTTCTATGTCTTCAGCTGATGACTGTGGGGTGATGGCAGAGGCTGTCGGCATGCTGGTGGGTGCCTCGCTGTTGGTGTCGCGTAGCCAGAACAGTGCTCCCGTGCCGATGAGGGCGGCCACGGCGGCAGCTGCCACCCATCGGCGCAAGGCCACGCGCCGTGCCACGGGCGGTCGCTGTGGCAGCGCGGCCTCGATGTCGTCCCAAAGGCCGTCGGGTGCTGCCACTTCGTGGTCTGCCAGCTTGTCGTGCAGTTGTTGAGTCCAGTCAGACCATTGCTGCTCACCGTTGTCTTGTTTCATTGGCTGTTCTGTTGTTATAGTCGGCAATCATCTTTGCCAGCATTTTCTTTGCTCGAAAGAAGATGGATGACGATGTGTTTTCCTTGATGCCCAGCCGTTGTGCAATCTCGCGGTGTGGGCACTGTTCGAATACGTAGAGGTTGAGCACCGTGCGGTAGTTCACCGGCAGTTGGCCTATCAGCTCTGTCAGCACCTGTGGCGGCAGCTGTCCCACGTCGGGCTCTTCATCGGTCTCGTCGGCCATGTCGGGGATGGCGTCCATTTTGTTGAAGCGTCCTTGCTCTCGCAGATGGGTGATGGCGGTGTTGCTTACAATCCTGGCCACCCATGCTTTCAGCGAGCCTTGTCCCCGGTAATCAAACCTCTCGATGGTGGTGAGAATCTTGACGAAGCTGTCTTGCAGCACGTCGCGCACCTCGTCGCGCTCAGGTATATACCTCAGCCCTATGGCCATGGCATAGTTGGCATAGCGTTCATAGAGACGGCGAAGTGCAGCCTTTTCACCGTTTCTGATAGCATCGAGCAGTTGCTTCTCCGTCTCCACGTCTGCTGCTATTCTGTTCGTTTCTTCGTGTGGTAATACAGGGTGATGGTGCGGGCGAGCGTATGCTCCGTCTGCTGCCCCGTTGCCGCGTTGTCGACGATGATGGCGTCGATGGGAATGGCCAGCGTCCATTGGTCGGTGTCTTTCTGCCATACCGCTGTGGCGTTCTCGACCGACACGATGCTGACCCTGCAACTTTCGCCCCCGATGATGGCCACGAAGGAGCAGGTGTTGAAGCGCATGCCGGTGTTAGCGTCGTTCTTTGTTTCCGAGGCAAACGAGTTGTAGTTCGATGACTTGCTGTAGCCTTGCATCATGGTCTGTATGACGATGGGTGTGTTGGAGGGCGTGGCTTCTTTCATGCTGCCTGAGCACAACCCCAGCAGGTAGCTTTCGGGCAGGCGGATGCGCATGCTTTCGTTGGTCACCACCAGTCGAGCCGTGTCCACCACTTGGCTGTTCACCGTCCATTCCCCATCGTAAGCTACTCTGGCAATGACATCGTGCTTGAGGGGCGCATCTGCCATCGAATAAGCTTCGTCGGTGCTGCAGCTGGTTAGCGCAGCCACCATTGCCAGCATGGCAATGACCGATGCCCGTAGCCGCCGCCGTCGTGTGGCGTTTTTGCATTGATTGCTCATCTTCTCTTAGTTGATTATTATTATGGTATAACGCGAAAAAGCGAAAATCTTGCACCCCTTGCGCCTCTTTTTTCTTGCTGATGGCAGCCGATTAACTTTTTTTAAGTCCTGCGGAAGGGGGGGAGGCGGACGGGTCGGAATAGTCTGATTTGTCTGATTCGTCCGACACATTTGGCTTACCTAATATGTGCCTGAAGAAGAGGCTGATATGCAGCCCGAAAATTTGGAGCGCGACTTTTTGGAAAAAGTCAACGCCTTTTTTCAAAAAGTCAACGCCAAATTTTCGCGTGGCGTAGTGTTCTTTTCAGAGGTGCTTGCGGAAGAACTCCAGCACGCGCTGCTGAGCACGGCGAGGACAGCTGTGGGGCATGTCCCACAGCTCCGTCTCTATCTTGTCGGCGGCTCCCTGTTGCTGCCATGTGGCGTGCATGGTGGCAAATGCCTTCTGCACGCCCGCCACGGGGAAGAGTTTGTCCTGCCGCCCACTGATGAAGAGCATGGCCTTGGGGCATGCCAACGATGCCACATGCGGATAGTCCATCCAGCGGCGCAAGCCCGGGAAGCAGTTGGCGAAGCCGCCATTCTCGGTGCGCTCATACTTGAAACTCATCTGCTCGTCGGCGGTGACCATCCAGCACACCGCCGCCCCCACCTTGATGCGGTCGGAGAGCGCCGCGAGCATCCACGCGCGGTAGCCACCCATGGAGCATCCCGCGCAGCCGATGCGCCGTGCGTCCACCTGTGGCATCGTGGCCAGGTACTCCGTGCCGGCGATGTCGTCGTAGGTCATATAGGCCGAGAGGTCGATGCCATACATCATCATGTTGCCGGCAATCATGTCGTAGCGGTCGCGCCGCGGTCCCTCCATCTGTCCGCGCTCGCCCCACATCGGAGCGTCGGCCGAGAACACCACGTAGCCATGCTGTGCCAGATAGTCGCCCAAATACTGCCCTTCGTAGAGGTTCTCCACCCATTGGTGGGCATCGCTGACGACGGCGGTGTCCTCGCAAGCCAAGGGGCGCACCATCTTCTCCTTGCCTATGAAGAGGTGGCCGCCGTGGTCGTGCAGCACGTTGATGGCGGGGAAGGGTCCTTTGCCATCGGGCACCAGCACATAGGCGGGCACGGTGTAGTAGCGGCTCAGGCGCAGCTCAATCTTTTGCGCCTTGTAGCCCTCGCGCTGCTCCTGGCAGAGCACCTTCACGTCGTAGCCCTGTGCAGGGGGTGGGGGAGGGGCGAGCATGCAGTCGAACACCTTTTGGCGAGCCACGCGCCGCCACTCGTCGAAGTCGGCGATGCCGCTGTTGTCCCATGCCAGCGGATAGTCGAAGTCGGCTATCAACGAGTCGGCATAGACGGGCAGATTGCGCTTGAACTCGTACTTCGTCCGCTGCTGTGCCATGACACCGCCACAGCATAGCAACAAGGCAACAATCAATGAACTCTTCATTTCCCTCTATTGATAGTCCTCTGGCCTCAACGTGATGTCGACGACAGTGTCGCTGGGGCTCGTCATGCGGCAATAAATGTAGCGGAAGAGGAAACGATGGTCCATGTAGGGCTTGTAGCTGGGCATGTTGCGCAGCTCCTTGAGCAGCATGTCGCGGATGTCGTCGGCATTGATGACAATCGAAGTGTCCACATCGAGCAGGTAGTCCTGCTGCCACGTCAGCGTGGCCTTGTCGAAGACGATGCGCTCCAGAATCACGCTGCCATCGTCGGTCATGCGCATCGGGCACCGCTTTGCAGTAGTCTCGCGGGCATCGCGCTCGGCACGCTCCGCCATGTTCTGCTGACAGGCACCGAGTGCCAGCGCAACAAGCAGGATCAGTAAATACTTTTTCATAGCTATCTGTTGTTTACATACTGTTTTTCTCTCTTTTAGTTTGCAAAAATAGGAAAAAAGACCCTTATACACAAATAATTGCAAATCTTTCCTCATCCATTTAAGTTTTTTTTCCAGTTCGTAGAGCACTAACATACTAAGTGAAAGGAAGCAACCACTCGGCACTCAGGTATATTGCTAAGGAGTTTTGGAGGCAAAGGAGGCGCATGATATGGTGTGTAACGCCACGGAAAAAATCTCGTACGAGATTTTTTCAAAAGTCGTTACCAAAATAAAAAAAGTCGTTACCAAATTTTCAGAAGCTGCAATAAGGCGATTTGAGACTGCAAAGGTAGGAAGATTCTCGCAGTCTCTAAATGTCTTATTAGGGATGGTTGCAAAATTTTTTGGCAACTTTTGATGGTATTTAAGAAAAAAATGATTACCTTTACACACAGGACAATTACTAATTGGAGACCAACTCGATACTCTACTCCACCAAACCCAATGAATTAGTGGAGGAATCGTCGGACATCCTGTCGCGCCGAAACAACAGTCTATGGGACGAAGACGATTGACATGAGCATTGTCAAAAGCGAGCCATTT
>JAEEGF012163937.1_pt1 | contig 11373 bp, 10 predicted proteins | sample 9134171 | NCBI WGS metagenome assembly JAEEGF01 (sample SAMN16246542, study PRJNA631951) | gut metagenome | biome: gut microbiome; feature: rumen; material: AP-attached | host: Bos | place: Iran: Karaj | collected 2018-10
GAGAGACGGGATCACATATCGCGCAACGTCTTCCGGTCCTTCCACTTTTTCCAGCGTTCTCGCGGCGCGCTCAGACAATCGCCGCCCTAATTCCACAGCCGCAACGACAGTCGCCGCCTTCGCCAAGCCGATGCCGTGAATGGACGCAATTTCCTGCGGCGATATATGCATGATGGCGGCAAGCCCTTTATCCTTATACTGCGCCAGCACATCTTCCGCTAAATGCAAGACGGATTTCGACGTCGTACCCGTTCGCAGCAGAATCGCCAATAATTCTATATCGCTGAGCGCCGACGCTCCATACTGCAGCAATTTTTCCCGCGGCCTGACTTCCTTTGGAAGATCCCGCACCATGACATTCACAGAAGAATGCCCGCCTTTCGCGCCAAATTTTTGACCTCATGCAACGGCAAACCGACAACATTAGAAAACGAACCTTCGATTTTCGGAATAAACTTCGCGGCTATTCCCTGTACCGCATAAGCGCCCGCCTTGTCCATCGGTTCGCCCGTTGCGATATACGCTGAGATTTCCTCGTCGGACATTTTATCCATCCATACCGCCGTCTGAACCACGCTCGTATAAGTTGCTCCATGATAGACAAGCGCTACGCCGGTATAGACAAAATGCCTCCGACCTGACAAAAGACGCAGCATGCGCGCTGCGTCTTCTTCGTCTTTCGGTTTTCCCAAGATCGTTGCGTCCACAGCCACAACCGTATCCGCGCCAAGCACCGGCAAGCCTGTCGTATCGCGCGAAGCCACATCCTCTGCTTTCCTGCGTGCGTTCTCCGTCGCCATCTTCTCGGGCGACACGCCGCTCTCCGAAAGCTCCTCCGCATAGCTGACAAATACGCGAAAATCGCAGCCGATTTGCTGCAAAAGCTCTTGCCGTCTCGGCGACGCGGACGCCAAAATCAACATGCCTTTTTCTCTCGTCATTGATCCAAGTCCACATTCGCCCCGCGATACTTATTGACGGCGTCTGATTCCTTCATATCTTTCTGGTAAGGATTTCCTTCATTATAATATCTGATTTGCGTAGTGGTCTCGCCACCGGAAATATAGGTGCGACCGCACTCGGGGCAAATATCGGTCTTGAGCCGTACGGAAGCGCGCTCGACTTCACCGCCGCCAAGTGCCGCCTTTCGATAGGCATTCGACACATGCTCCTGCTCGTGTCCCATGACGACCATCGCCGCGTTGCTCGGAGCGATATGTCCGGCCGCTTTGAAGGAGACCATCTCGTTCGAGCCGTCTTGGTACTTCCTGTTCTTGCAGGTTTCGCACTCGGCCGGGGAGGATTTCTTTCCCGGTTTCTTGTCAGGCTCAAATTTTTCTTCTTCGTCTTCCCCTTCAACGCCCGAAAGCTTTTCCCAATCTTCCTCCGGTACGCCCGGATACAAAGGCTCATCCTTGAAACGGTCATAACCGTAGGTTGCGCCCGTGCCGCCAATCCCGTTGATTCCATTCATTCCCATACAGATGACCCCCTTCGTAGATTCTTTCTTGATATTATCATAACATAGCCGAGACGCATCCGCAACGCAAAAGAAATTTATCTTCGAGCGGCAAAAAAGCTTTGCAGGAGCGCTTTGCATTCGTCCTCCATCACGCCGGCAGTAATGATCGGCGAAGGCGCAAGCGACGGGTGACCGGGGATATTAAAAATCGATTCCACAGCGCCTGCTCTCGCATCAGTCGCACCATACACGAGGCGTGAAATGCGCGCCGACATGATCGCCCCTGCACACATCGGGCACGGCTCCAGCGTCACATACAGCGTGCAGCCGGTCAGACGCCAACGCGTAAGCTTCCGTCCCGCTTCACGTATAGCAAGGATTTCCGCATGCGCGGTTGCATCCCGTTCAGCTTCGCACATATTATGCGCGCGGACGACAACGCCGCCCTCATCGTCGATGAGGACGGCGCCGACCGGCACTTCGCCGGATTCCATAGCCAAACGCGCTTCGTCCAAAGCTATCGCCATATATTCCCGATCCTTATTCATGAAGCAAATTTCCTATCCCTTCCAAAACAGACCTGTCCTTATAGAAAAGCGATTGCGTCGCGCGCGTCACGTTTACCACATATGCTTCGGAAGGACCGGTTTCGTCTGTCTTGGCAGACGTCAACGGCTTCCTCCTTGCCTGCATCTCCTTGTCCAGCATTTGACGAAATGATTGCCCGCCATTGTGATCGGCAAATCCGCGGCGATCTTCAAATGAACGCGCAACATCAAATGCCACGCCCTGCACCGGCGAAATTCTCTCTACACGTCCTTTCATGATCGCTTCCTCCTTCCGCAACCATTTCCTACTCTATATATCGTAAAAAATGGGAAAAAACTTAAGGGGAAATGAGAAATACGGTCAAATAGAATCATTCATGAAGTCTTTACGACAACGCAGTCTCCAAGAGCGCGTTCGTCTCACGCGCAGCCACGACGCTCGCTGCAAAAGCTTCTTTCTCGGCGCCGTCCAGTGCAACGTCAATGATACGCTCCACACCTTTCGCACCAAGAATAACCGGAACGCCGATGCAGAGATCGTGCTCTCCATATTCTCCGTCAAGATAAACGCAGCAGGGAATCAGTTTGCGCGCGTCGGTAACAATCGATCCGACCAACGTAGCGACTGCCGCGCCCGGCGCATACCATGCCGACGTCCCGATCAGCTTCGTCAACGTCGCGCCGCCCGTCTTCGTTTCCGCCACGACTTCCTCAATAACCGCCATCGGCAACAGCTTCGTGATTGGAATGCCGCGATACGCCGCGTAGCTGACAAGCGGCACCATGGTCTTGTCGTTGTGACCGCCGATGACCATGCCGTCCACGTCGGTCAGCGAAGCGGGAATCCCTGCCTGGCGAAGCGCCTTCGCAATATAATACTTGAACCGGCTGCTGTCCAAGAGGCCGCCGAGACCGATCACGCGATTGCGCGGCAGACGCGTATCCTTCAACGTCAAGTATGTCATCGCATCCATCGGGTTCGAAATGATGATGATGATTGCGTCCGGCGAATACGCCAACGCCTGATCGACCACGCCTTTGACGATTTTCGCGTTCGTATCGATCAAATCCTCGCGGGACATTCCCGGCTTTCTCGGAATACCCGACGTCACAACGATGACTTTCGAGCCGAACGTCGCCGCGTAATCGTTCGTCACGCCCGTAATCGTCGTATCAATTCCCAACATCGGCGCCGACTGCATCATGTCCATCGCCTTGCCTTCGGCAATCCCCTCTTTGATATCGAGCAGGACGACCTCGCTGGCAAAATTCTTCATCGCAATGACATTCGCAACCGTAGCGCCTACATTGCCCGCACCGACCACAGTAACCTTCATTATAGCTTCACTCCTCGCCAATTTTTGAGTCATTCTTTCATTTCTTCAAAGGATTCCTTGCCGACGCCGCAAAGCGGGCAAACAAAATCATCCGGCAAATCCTTGAACGCCACGCCCGGAGCAAGATCGTAATCAGGATCCCCCGCCGCCTCGTCATAAATCCATCCGCATACGCCGCAAACCCATTTTTTCATGATGATGGCCTCCTTTGATGTATTGCTTACTGAAATATTATATCATTTATCAAAGCATGGCTCAATATGCGCTTTCCTGTTGCCTGAAATCCTTTTTCTTTTAGCTTTGCTCCCCCTTCGCCTCCCTTTTTCAAAGAAATTCAATTTGAATTTTTGTTTTTTCGCGTGAAGGGGAGCGCGCTCTCACTCCCGCAAGGGCTATAATTTTAGCCCCCGCCTTAAGTGTTGCATTTGTTTCACTTTTGCGTTACAATACTCGTAAGGAGGGATTCGCATGCCAAAAACAGCCAACATCAATCTTCGTATCGATCCCGACGTCAAAGCACAAGCCGATGCGGTTTTTTCCAATCTTGGCATTTCAGTTACCGATGCCATCAATGTCTTTCTTCATGCCTCTATTATGGAGGGAGGCTTTCCGTTTCAGCCAAAGCAACCGCGATACAATCGTGAAACTTTGATGGCCATGCAGGAAGCCAGAGACATCATAGCTGGGAAAGTTTCAACCAAGCGATACAGCTCTCTCTCCGGCATTTTAGCGGACATGGACGCGGAGGATGCCGATGCTTGATTTAGTGACTACTGCGCAATTTCGTAAGGATTTAAAACGCATCCGAAAGCGTGGTTATGATTTATCCAAGCTGGACGATGTCCTTCAATCGCTTCAACGTGAGGAGCTTCTTCCGGCAAAACATCATGACCACGCTTTGACAGGGGATTACATCGGATTTCGTGAATGCCACGTTGAACCTGACTGGCTGCTCATTTATGCGATAGACAAAGGCCTATTGATTCTCACAGCTTCACGCACAGGGACACATTCCGACCTATTTTGACGGCTTTTATCAGCCGTCTTTTTTGTTTCACGAAAATACCGCGAGGATTATTTAATCTCTGTTCTTTTGCACCGCGAAGAAATTGAAGACCGCCTGCGCCGCCGAGCGGTTCATGCCTTTTACGGCGGCCAGTTCCTCAACCGTCGCCGCCTTGATTTTATCCAGCGTGCCAAAATGCCCCCAAAGCGCTTTCCTGCGCGTCGGACCGATTCCCTCCACATGGTCGAGCACCGAGACGAGATTGCGTTTTCCCCTGAGCTTCCGATGATAGGTAATCGCAAAGCGATGGGCCTCGTCTCGGATACGCTGCATCAAATAAAGAGCTTGACTGTTGCGCGGCAGTTCGACGGGCTCGCTCGTTCCTTCGACAAAAATCAATTCAAATTGCTTGGCCAATCCGATCACAGGCGTCGTATGTCCTGCGCCGCGAATGATCGAAAGCGCCGAGCTCAGCTGTCCGAGGCCGCCGTCGATAACGATCAGATCCGGCATATCTTCCGCATCCGGCTTGCCGTATCGCCGTGTCGTAACCTCTCGCATGGACAGGAAATCGTCGGGCTTTCCTTCCGCGCTTTTGATCTTGAAGCGACGATAATCCGACTTTTTGGGCGCACCGCCCTCGAAGACGACCATCGAAGCGACAGTCTCCGCGCCTTGGATATGCGAGATGTCGAAGCATTCCATTCGCCACGGTTTTTTCTCAAGCCCGAGAACTCGTCCCAATTCCTCCACCGCGCCTTCGGTCTGCGCCGTCGCCGTCTGAATGCGCGCCGCTTCGTCCGAAAGGTACTTTTCCGCATTTCTCTCTGCCATCTGCACGATCTCATGCTTCTGCCCGCGCTGAGGCAACAAAAGCGAAACCTTCGATCCCTTCTGTGCCGTCAGCCATTCCTCGATAACCGCTTGCTCCGCAATAGGGCACGGCAACAAAATTTCTTTCGGGATAAACGCCGCCCGATAATAATACTGTTTCAAAAACGCAGACAGAAGCGCTTCATCGCTCTCCGCCTCGCTGCCCGACAAATGGAAATGTTCGCGTCCGACCATCTTTCCCGCACGCACAAGAAACATCTGAACGCAGACGCCAAGCCCGGACCGTGCCATGCCGACCGCGTCTTGGTCGCCGTACCCTGTCACGATATTCTGCTTTTCCGCGACGCGGCGCACGGCCTTGAGCTGATCGCGAAGACGCGCTGCAAGCTCGAACTGCAGATTTTCCGCCGCTGCTTCCATGCGCGTATCCAATTCTTTTTCAACCTCATCTGTCCTACCTTCTAAGAACAGGCAAACAGAGCGCACCATATCCCGATACTCGTCCGCATCCGCAAGGCCGACGCAGGGCGCGAGGCAGCGCTTAATGTGATATTCGAGGCACGGTCTGTCCACGTCCATATGCTTACAAGTCCGCATCGGAAACAGCCGCCGCAGCAGCTTCATACTTTCATGCACAGCGCCAACGTTCGTATAGGGGCCGAAATAACGCGCGCCGTCCTTCAAGATACGCCGCGTCAACATCACCCGAGGAAAGTCGTCCGCCAACGTCACCTTTACATAAGGATACGTCTTGTCATCCTTCAGGCTGATATTGTAACGCGGGCGATGCTTCTTGATCAGGTTGCACTCAAGAATCAGCGCCTCAACCTCTGTTGACGTCATGATGGTCTCGAAGTCTGCAATATGGGACACCATCACGCGCACCTTCGGCGAATGATTTTTCGTGTTTTGGAAATACTGACGCACGCGGTTTTTCAGCACCACCGCCTTGCCGACGTAAATCACCTTGCCCTGCGCGTTCTTCATGATGTAAACGCCGGGAGAATCGGGAAGAAGCGCAAGTTTTTCCTCGATATTCGACACGTTTCTCCCCTCCTCGATAATCAATGCTTTTCTTTCAGTACCGGCTTCAAATATTTCCCCGTATAAGACTTCTTCACCTTGACGATTTCCTCCGGTGTGCCCTGCGCTACTATCGTGCCGCCCTTGTCGCCGCCCTCGGGACCGAGGTCGATGATATAGTCCGCCGACTTGATGACGTCGAGATTATGCTCGATGACGATGACCGTGTCGCCGCCGTCCACAAGCCGTTGCAGGATAACAAGCAGTTTTTCGATGTCCGCCGTGTGGAGTCCCGTGGTCGGCTCGTCGAGAATATAGAGAGTCCGACCCGTAGAGCGGCGGGAAAGCTCCGTCGCTAATTTTACGCGCTGCGCCTCGCCGCCGGAAAGCGTCGTGGCGGGCTGCCCGAGCCGCACATAACCAAGCCCCACGTCTTGGATTACCTTCATTTTCCTGGCTATCGACGGCACGTTGGCAAAAAACTCCACCGCCTCGTCGATGGTCATGTTCAGCACGTCGGAAATCGTTTTTCCTTTGTATGTGACCTCCAGCGTCTCTCTGTTGTAACGCGCGCCCTTGCATACTTCACATGGAACATAGACGTCCGGCAGGAAATGCATCTCGATCTTGATGATACCGTCGCCGCGACAAGCCTCGCAGCGACCGCCCTTCACGTTGAAGCTGAACCGTCCCGCCTTGTAACCGCGCATTTTCGCCTCGGGCGTCCCGCTGAAAAGCTGACGAATCGAATCAAACACGCCCGTATAGGTCGCGGGATTCGAACGAGGCGTACGACCGATCGGCGACTGGTCGATATTGACAATCTTGTCGATATTCTCGAGGCCGTGAATGACCTTGTGCCGTCCCGGTTTCCCTTTTGCGCGGTAAAGACGCGCGGCAATCCCCTTATATAAAATCTCGTTGACGAGCGTGCTCTTGCCGGAACCGGAAACGCCCGTGACAAGGATGAACGTGCCGAGAGGAAATCTCACGGTGAGATTTTTCAGATTGTTTTCCGCAGCGCCGACGATTTCAAGGAAATTCCCGCTGCCCGCACGCCGCTTCTTCGGCACCGGAATGAATCGCTTACGGCTGAGATATTGGCCGGTCACGGAAGCTTCCACGCGCTTGACGTCTTCCGCCGTCCCCTGCGCGACAATCTCGCCGCCGTGCTCTCCCGCGCCGGGCCCGATGTCGATAATCTGGTCCGCCGCGTACATCGTATCCTCGTCGTGCTCGACGACAATCAGCGTGTTGCCGAGGTCGCGGAGTCTCTTCAATGCTTCCAGCAGACGGTCATTGTCCCTCTGATGAAGCCCGATGCTCGGCTCGTCAAGAATATAGAGAACGCCGACGAGACCGGAGCCGATCTGCGTCGCAAGACGGATTCGCTGGGCTTCGCCGCCGGACAGCGTTCCAGCCGCCCTCGATAGCGTCAGGTAATCAAGGCCGACGTGAATAAGGAAGCCGAGCCGCGCATGGATCTCCTTCAAAATCTGTGTCGCGATTTTCTGTTCGCGTGCCGTCAAATCGAGAGACGAAAAAAACGCGTCCGCATCACGAATCGTGAGCTGCGTCGCCTCATGGATACTCTTACCGCCCACCGTTACAGCCAACGTCTCCGGCTTCAGCCGCGCTCCATGGCAGACCGGACATGGCGTGACCGTCATATAATTCTCATAGCTCTCGCGCATCTCGTCGGACTCCGCCTCGCGATATCGACGGGAAAGCAAAGGCATGACGCCCTCAAAGGGATTGTAATATTCCTTGTACTCGCCGTACATATTCTCATAGCCGTACTCAAAGCACTCCTCGCCCGAGCCGTAAAGCAAGATGTCCCGCACCTTCTTTTTCAGCTTGGTAAAAGGCGTGTCCACCGTATAGCCGTACTTTCGGAGAACGCCGTCCATCTGGCACATCGAATAGGAGTTGAGATTCTTCGACAGCGGCGCGAACACGCCCTGCGCGACGGAAAGCGACGGATCCGGCATGACAAGCTCCTCGTCGAACTCCATCTGGCTGCCGATGCCGCTGCACGCCGGGCAAGCGCCGAAGGGACTGTTGAACGAGAACATGCGCGGGGCAAGCTCCGGCAGGCTGACGCCGCAATCGATGCAGGCAAAATTCTGGCTGAACATCAGGAGCTCGCCGTCCACCACCTGCACATAGACGACGCCTTCGCCAAGCTTCAGCGCCGTTTCCAGCGAATCGGCGAGACGCTGGCGAATTCCCTCGCGGATCACCAGCCGATCGACGACCACCTCGATCGTATGCTTCTTGTTCTTTTCAAGCTCAAGTTCCTCGCTTGCGTCGTAAATCTCCCCGTCCACGCGCATACGCACAAAGCCCTCGCGGCGAATCTGCTCGAACACCTTGCGATGCTCGCCCTTTTTCCCGCGTATTATTTGCGCGAGAATCAACAATTTTGTTCCCTCGTCGAGCGCCAAGATCTGATCGAGCATCTGGTCGAGCGTCTGCTGGGAAATCGGCTTTCCGCAGTTCGGGCAATGAGGCCGCCCTGCCCGCGCGTAAAGAAGACGCAAGTAGTCGTAAATCTCCGTCACCGTTCCGACCGTGGAACGGGGATTCCGGCTCGTCGTCTTCTGGTCGATGGAAATCGCCGGCGAAAGCCCCTCAATCAAATCCACGTCCGGCTTGTCCATCTGTCCGAGGAACTGCCGCGCATACGCGGACAACGATTCCACATATCGCCGCTGTCCTTCGGCGTAAATCGTATCAAAAGCCAAGGAGGACTTCCCCGACCCGGAAAGCCCCGTAATCACGATCAGCTTGTCCCGTGGAATCTCCAAATTGATATTCTTCAAATTATGCTCCCGCGCCCCGCGGATGCGAATGGTGTTTTCCATGCAGATTTACCTTTCTAAAACATTATTCATCAATTCCAAACCAGTCTTCTTTCTGCGGCTGCACTGCAACCGACCATGGAAAGACACGCGGCTTCTCCGTACAATACCGACAGAGTTGAATCGGTTGATCGAGCAGAGATAACTTTCGTTCAAAATCTATAGAGTCAAGACGAATTCCTTCTGCCGGAGGAAGAGGAACACCAAAATTTTCCCTATATTTATAAGATAATGCATCTACCGGGCATTTATACAGAACGCCGTTTCTGATATACCGGCAATGAGCGTTGCAGCAAATCCTTTGCGACATATATGGATCGCTGGTTCCGCTTGTTCCTAAAAATGCCATGAATGCCGGTCGTTCTGCTCTGACACGGTACTTCACACCTGTATTTTTCATACGGTCTTTTATTTTATCAAGCATTTTAGCCGTAGGCGGGTAAAGCGAAATTTCAACATCGATTTGCTCTTGCCTCAATGCTTCCATCACGTCATCAGATTGCTGCGGAATCAGCAATCCATTTGTCACCAAGATTATTTCACAGATAGGGAAATTTTGTCTCGCTATCCTCAAATAATCCTTAATCTGCGGATTTGCAAAAGGCTCCCCGCCTAAAAGGAAGAGTGTAGAAACGAAGACTTGACGAGAAAACAAGGACAAATCTTTTGAAAACTGATCCAAATTATAAACCGTATCACGCTGAAATAAATTGGAAAAGTGAGAACATCCTGTACAATTCAAATTGCAAGAATCCATAAGATGAATCTCAACTTGGCTCAAATATGGTTTTCCTTCTGTCCATGCAATTCCTTCATGCGATATATCAATTGCTCGAAGCGTACGCGGAAACCCAATCTGTGAAATTCCATAATACCGCAACCGATTCGTTATAGCTGCCCGTTGCAATCCTGCACCCATGACAACCAACGCCCCATCTATATCCCGTAAATAACATTTTCGAAACATCAAAAAATTTACAACGGGTATGTTGTCAATGCACTCCTCGTCGCGCATGTCTTCCGTGTCGCGTATAATACAAGAAATCTGCCAGTCATTCGGTAAATGCCTTAAAATGGTCGTAACCATCTCAGGATCACAAAGAAGTGCAAACGTTTTCATTTTAGAATCTGTCCGTTTATGAACATCTTTTTCCATCAAAACGTCTTTCTCTTTTATCTTCTGCACCAACGATGCCGAAGAATTCGCATGTTCCATATAATACTTCTCGTCGTCCGGCAGATTCTCGTAATCGTAATACCACGGCAGATGACGCGCCGTCCTGTTGCCTGTCGTCCGCGCGGAAACATACAAGTTGTAATGCCGATAATTGCGATACAGCGCGAACGTCGTATCGACTGCGCCGAAATACAGTTCCGGCTCGATCTCATGCAAATAGAAACGCTTCTCTGCTTCCTTCGTTTTTTCCGCATCAAAGTAAGTGATATCGTCTGTCTTCAAAGCGAGACCCGCTTTTTTCAGGAACGGGTATTTCCGCAAAACCTCTAAAAGATCGCCCAATACGCCAAGCGGACATTCCGCAGAAGGAACGACGTCGGAGTCCGTATAGACATACGGCGTATCAATGTGCAGGATTTCCAGCACCTTACTGTCCCAAAGCGCAGTATGCCCAAGATTCTTCTTGAGATAAAGAACCTGCACCAACGGCTCGCTTTCATCCAGACGATGATAGAATTCCAAAAGAGGCGGATAAGTGGAATCATTGTCGAGAATGTAAATCCGCTGCTGTCCGGCTTTTTTCAGCCAATTCAACAATAATTTCAACGTTTCCAAGCGGTCACGGGAATTGATGAAAATCGGAATCTGTGAAACAGATAACTCCTTTGGAATCGCAAGTGCGAACTCCAAAGGATCCTCACAAAGCTCATTCTGCACAAATATCCTGTCAGAAATCGTCTGACTGCGCGCGACCGCCTTGGCCATATCCTCATCGCCCAACTGCCGAGCAATTATACCGATATTGGCGAGCGCTTCGGGAAAGGCTTTCCGCATATCCAGCGCCGAATTGTAACTTTCCAAAGCCTTATCCCATTGCTGTTTCTGATAATAAACATTTCCCAAATGGAAGAAAGCGATTTCATCGGCGCCCGCTTTTTCGACATATTCCTTAAAGAAATGCTCCGCCGAATCATAGTCTTTCAGTCCGTAAGCAATGAGCGCCTTATAATAGTAGAGATACGGATAGGCGCGAAAAAAAACATTGTCGAACCCCTCATAATGGGACATCGCTTTTTTCGCCGCCTCGTAGTGTTTATCCCGCAAAGCAAAAAGAGCTTCCAA
>JAEEGF010351880.1_pt1 | contig 11372 bp, 9 predicted proteins | sample 9134171 | NCBI WGS metagenome assembly JAEEGF01 (sample SAMN16246542, study PRJNA631951) | gut metagenome | biome: gut microbiome; feature: rumen; material: AP-attached | host: Bos | place: Iran: Karaj | collected 2018-10
CAAGAGGGATACATTGCCAATAGCAATAACGAACAGCACGAAAGCAACATTGCTCCCTTCATAGAACTACGCCAACGTCTGGGACGCTTCCAGTTGTCGGCAGGTCTTCGTTACGAACATGTGGAGTCAGAGTACTTCGTGAGTGGTCAGCGTCGTGATGAACAATGCCGTACATACGACGACCTGTTCCCGTCTCTTTCTGTATCTACATCTGTCAAGAATCTGCAACTGTCTTTCAGTTATGCGAAGCGAACAACACGCCCTTCATATTGGCAGTTGAGTAGCGATGTTACCTACGAGAATCGCTTGAATCTGCAGACGGGTAATCCCTATCTGAAGCCCGTTAAGTATCACAACCTAAACGCGATGGTGATGTGGAAGTGGCTTTATCTGATGACCAACTTCTCCCATTGTGTTGATCCTATTCTCTATACGGCGGGCGGTCTGGAAGATGACTCAAAGGTTAATTTCGTGACTTACTTGAACTACGATCATGCCGACTGGCTTACTATTACTTTGGGTGCACAGAAGAACGTCAAATTAGGTAACGGGATAACATGGACTCCGCAATACAACGTGTCGTTGATGAAGCCCTGGTTCAAGTCCATGTTTAATGGTCAGGAGAAAAGTTTCTGCCATCCGATGCTGACCCTGCAACTGGGCAACATCTTGACTTTACCTCACGACTGGCTGTTGCAAGCAGACTTCTACATGCACACCCGCGGCAACACTGGTTCAAACATCTATGTTGACAGTACCAATCCAATGCTCTTGCTCAGTATCAGCAAAGACTTCTTCCAACGCCGTCTCAATGTCAAACTGACAGGTTACGACATTTTCAATGGAGGCATCAACCATGTCATGCTCTACAGCAATAGGATGATGTTTCGGAAAATGGAGAACAATGATTCCCGTTGCATCCAACTCTCCCTGCGCTACAGATTCAATGTTACCCCGTCGAAGTATAAAGGCACTGGTGCCGGTAATTCCGAGAAGAATCGATTGTGAACCGAATGGGGTGTTCCTGTGAGCCAGAAAACACAAGAGGAACGGTGTGTAAATTTGTCACATGTTTCTGATAATTCCAATTAATCCATAATTATTTTCATTAGTGTCCCTTTTTAACGGGACACTAATGTCTACCTCTACTAAATTATCACAAACTGCCTGCAAATATACCGATTTTACTTGGTATTTGCAAGTTTTTTATTAGATTTTTACCTCTACTTTACCTCTACTTTACCTCTACTTTACTTCTACTAAACCTCTACTATAAATCTACAAATTGAATAAGCATTCCTTGTCCTGCAATAAGGGCACCATATTCTGCAATAAGGATGCCTTACTTGTCAATTAGTGCCTCTTATTACCTTCAGGTCACAAAGCCTCTGGCTCAGTATTTATTCCCAAGGTGGGAATGTTTTATTCCCAGGCTGGGAACATTTCATTCCCAAGGTGGGAATAATTGTTGCCTACTTTACTAGTTCTTCTGATCATTTACTTTTGTGGTCAATATCCCGTCAATCCAAGGTTTACATTTCTTATTGCACTCCCTATGCTTATAGATACAAGGAAGCGATAAAGATCTGGATTATGACACCAAGAATCGCACTTGTCCGATGGATGTTGAAACAAAGGAATTGAGCGATTATTTTTAGTCTACCAATTAGATGATTCTGAAATATCCCTCCCATCCTTCCAGTCCTGTGTATAAAGGTCTTCCGAGGGAAAAAGGGAGTGAGGGAGGGATATTTCGGGCTTCTGTTTAGTAAGTTACCTTCGGCTCCAGTTCCTTAGCCTGGTCGATCATCTTCTGTACTTCTGTGACAGCAGGCACACGACCGCAGATGTGGAATTCGGCGTTGACCTCTTCCAGCTTCGGCTGCAGGTTCTCGGCTACACGATGACGGAACTCCTTGACGGTGTCTACGCCAGCCTTTTCCAGCAACTCGGCGAACTGAGGACCTACGCCGTTGATGCGGAACAGGTCGGCATGGTTGGTCCAGCGTAGAATCAGTTTCTCACTGATCTCTGTTGCTTCAGCCAAAGCCTTGCGGCCCTTGGAATCTGCACATTTCTCGAGCAGTTCGCTTACTTTGTTGATACCTGCGGCAGTCAGCTTCTCAGCATAAACGTCGCCTACACCTTCGATGTCGATAATCTTGTAATCCATAATCATTAAGTTTTAGTGATTGATAATAAAGGGTTTCTGCTGCAAATGTACAAAAAAAGATTGATGAACCATCTTTTTTCGAAGATTTTTTTTACTTTTGCAGAAAATTAAGCGAGGAATGATGATTGTATTATATATACTGATAGGTATCGCAGTAGGTGGCGTTATCATTTATCTGCTGATGGATAAACGGCTTGACTCCCTGAACGTGGCGGTGGGTAAGAAGGATATCGAGTTGCAGATGCGTACGGAACTGCTCAATGCTGCCAATAGCAGGGTGACACACCTTGAGGCAGAGAACAAGTCGTTGCACGCCAAATCAGAGTCGCAGATGCGGGAACTGGAACTGGTGCGCCAGCAGATGGACGACGAGGCAAGGCATCGCGAGGAGCAGTTTAAGAATATGGCCCAGCAGCTGATGGAGGCCAGTGCTTCGAAACTGAAAGAGTCGAACACGGAGACGATGACAGGCATTACCCAACCGCTGAAGGATGCTATCGCCAACATGCAGAAGGCTATCAGTGAGAATCAGAAAGAGAGTGCAGCCCACTCGGCCTCTTTCCGCGAACAGATGTTGCAGATGATGCAACAGACGCAACAGCTGGGTGAGAAGGCGGAGAGCCTGACGAACGTATTGCGGCGCGATAACAAGGTGAGCGGCAATATGGGCGAGATTATTCTTGGCGACCTGTTGGCCAGCCAGGGGCTCACGGAAGGTACTCACTATGAGGTGCAGGCCCGTCTGCGCGACGAAATGGGGCGTCCGCTGAAGAATGACGAGACGGGTAAGGAGATGCAGCCCGACGTGATTCTGCATTATCCGCAGGGGCAGGATGCCATTATCGACTCGAAAGTGTCGCTTGTGGCTTACGAGAAGTATGTGAATGCAGAAACACCAGAGGATAAGGAACGCTATTTGCAGGACCATATCAAGAGTGTTCGCAGTCATGTGAATGAACTGGCTCGCAAGGATTATTCGAAATACGTCAAGAACGGACGTGAGACGGTAGATTTCGTCATCATGTTCGTGCCCTTTGAGTCGTCGCTCCAATTAGCCCTCGCCAACGATCCTACGCTGTGGCGAGAGGCCTTTGAGAAGAAGGTCTTCGTCACGGGCGAACAGAACCTGCTTGGCATCCTCCACATGATCCATATTGCCTGGGTGCAGAATCAGCAGGCTGAGAATCAGGAGAAGGTGTTCGGACTGGCAGAACAATTGTTGGATCGGTTGGGTGATTTCGTGCAGCGATATAATGACCTGGGCACGAAGATCGAGGCTGTACAGAAGGCTTACGACAATACGAATAATAAGCTTATCACGGGTCGTCAGAGTGTCGTTCAGAAAGGTCGTGAACTCATCGATCTGGGTGCGAAAGAGAATGCCAACCGCAAAATCCCCATGCCGGAAGTTGGGCTGGAATAATGTAAAAATTCAAAAATGTAAAAATTGAAAGATGCTGGTATTGGTAAGCGAAGCTATATGGGACTTTGACCTTGAGTCGGCACTGAAAGAGATTTCGGAGCAGCGCCGCGAACAGGCGCTTAAGTTCAAGTACGAACAGGGACAACGGCTTTGTGTCTTGGCATATCAGTTGCTGAAACAAGCGCTTCGTGAGGGCTATGGCATCACAGAGAATCCTGTCTTTGACTATAATGAGCATGGAAAACCCTCGATAGTAGGCCATCCGGACATCTTTTTCAACCTCAGCCACTGTAAGGAGGCTGTGGCCTGCGTGGTTAGCGATAAGCCTGTTGGCATCGACGTGGAGAGTATTCGTGAATATAAGGAGTCACTTGTGAACTATACGATGAACGATGAGGAGATTGCTCAAATCAAGTCGGCAGAAGCTCCTGCAGCCTTCTTTATCCGTCTGTGGACGATGAAGGAGTCCACCATGAAACTGATTGGCACAGGCATCAGCAACGACATGAAAACTGTTGTTGATACGCAAAAATATAAATATACCACTGTCGATCGACAGCGGTATATTTATACGATATGTGAAAACGTTTGATTTACTTCACCAGGTTGCCCAGGATATCGCGCGTCAGCTCGCGGGTAACGGAACGTGTGGCGGCACTGGTGGCATTCTTGACAACACGGCCAGTGGCAGAAGTCCTCGACTTGGTCTTCTTGCCCGTTACTTTGTCGCTGATATACGTACCGAGGATGGTGGCGAATGTGGAGGTGACAGCAGTCAGGATAGCCTTCATCACCTTGCCCATGATGCCTGATTTCTTCTTGCCGCTGGCGGCTTCTTTCTCCTCGGCCTTCGCTGCGTTCTCTTCTTCTTGTTCTGCCATCTGCTGCTCGGCCTCTGCCATCAGCACCTCAAAAGCACTCTCGCGGTCGATGGGCGTATCATATTTGCCGAAGATGCGGCTCTGCTTGATGATATCCAGACGCTGACCTTCGGTAACGGCACCAATCTGACTGAGCGGGAAGAGAATCTTCGCCCGTTCTACCACCGTGGGCGCACCCTTCGGATCGAGGAACGATACAAGTGCCTCACCAGTCTCGAGGTTCATGATGGCCTCGTCGGTCTTGAATGCCGGATTGGCACGGAAGGTGTCGGCAGCAGTCTTCACGGCCTTCTGATCTTTCGGTGTGTAGGCGCGGAGGGCATGCTGCACACGGTTACCAAGTTGTCCGAGAATGTTTTCGGGGATATCTGTCGGACTCTGGGTAATGAAGTAGATACCCACGCCCTTTGAGCGGATCAGGCGGATAACCTGCTCAATCTTGTCGAGCAGGGCCTTCGAGGTGTCGTTGAACAACATGTGGGCCTCGTCGAAGAAGAATACGAGTTTCGGCAGTTCCATATCGCCGACTTCGGGCAGGGTAGAGTAGAGTTCGGAGAGGAGCCACAGCAGGAAGGTAGAGTAGAGCTTCGGCTGCATCATCAGTTTGTCAGCTGCCAGTACGCTCATCACACCCTTGCCGCCCTCGGTCTGCATCAAGTCGTAGATGTCGAATGAGGGCTCGCCGAAGAACTTGTCGGCACCCTGTGCTTCCAACTGCAACAGTGAACGCTGGATGGCACCAATGGTCTGTACGGAGATGTTACCATACTTCGTGGTATATTCTCTGGCATGTTTCGACACCCAGTCGAGCATTGAGCGGAGATCCTTGAGATCGATAAGCAGCAGTCCGCGTTCGTCGGCGATACGGAACACGATGTTTAGCACACCGTCTTGTGTCTCGTTGAGTTGCATCAGACGGGAGAGCAGTTGCGGTCCCATCTGCGAGATGGTGGCACGCATGGGGTGGCCCTGTTCGCCAAAGACATCATAGAATCGCACGGGACAAGCCTGGAACTGCGGGTTCTCTATCTCGAATTCGGGCAGGCGCTTCTCGATGAAGCCACTCATCTTTCCAACCTGCGAGATACCGCTGAGGTCGCCTTTCATGTCTGCCATGAAACAGGGCACTCCTGCCTGGCAGAATGTCTCGGCCATCACCTGAAGGGTGACAGTCTTTCCTGTACCTGTGGCACCGGCGATAAGACCATGCCGGTTTGCCATCTTACCTGTAATGCTGAGTGCACCGTTTGCGCAATGGGCGATGTAAAGCCCTCTTTCTTTGTCGAACATAAGATTTATAGTTTAAAAAATCCCGCTATCCATGATAGCGGGATTCCAGTTCGTATATGTAATTAGTTATATTTCAGAATCTGTCCTGGCATCAGGCGTATGTTCTTGCCGATGCGGTTCAGCTTGCAGAGAGCCTCGACTGTCGTGTGACATTTGCGGGCAACGGCCTGAAGCGTCTCGCCTTTCTTCACCTTATGGAAGTGGGTCTCAGGAGCGAATGATACAGAAGGTGCTGCGATAGCCAACTCAGAATCGTCGTCGGAGTCACCCTCGAAACGACCGTTGCCTCTGCTGCTGGAGTTAGCACCGCGCAGGCGGTTGGCCATAGCCGACTCTGATGCGTATCTGCTGCGACGGAAGGTATAGAAGTCGCTGGTAACGTCCTGATTGCGGAAATCGAACATCAGGGCGGGATTCAAGGCTACACCACACAGACGGGTCTCGAAATGAAGGTGAGAACCGGTACTGCGACCCGTGTTGCCACCCAGACCGATAGGATCGCCAGCCTTGACTTCCTCATTCTCGGTAACCAACTGCTTCGACATATGTCCGTAGTAAGTCTCCAGACCATTGTAGTGGCGGATAACCACGTATTTGCCGTAGCCTCTTGGTTCGTATTTCACGATACGCACCTTACCGCTGAAAGCAGCGCGGATGGTATCACCTATATATACCTTGACGTCGATACCTTTGTGCTGACGTCCCCAGCGGGCACCGAAGTTAGAGGTTACCACGCGGCTGGTGGTAGGCATGCAGAAACCACGCAGATCGACGGTTGTCTCGTCGGGCAGTGGACTGCCGCTATAGTGGGTCAGTTCGTTGTCCCACTCATCATAGATGTCGCCTGCGGGATTCTCGAACATTTCCTGTTCAATAAGTCTATTGAGTACTATGGAGTCAACAGCCTTCATTTTGCGGTCAACGGGAGCCTGACGAGCCAGAAGATCTTGCGCTGATGCGGAACTGGCGGTGAGTGCTGCAAAAACGAAGAATGCTGTTTTGAAAAGATTTCTATATTTTATCATCATTTGGTTGGGGTTTGTCCGTTAAAGTAAAAATTCGTTGCAAAGGTATTGAAATTATTCCGAAAATATGCAATTTGCTGTTTACGTTAACACAAATTTGTGTACTTTTAACACTTTGGTTTATGAAATTGCGGCCCAATTAACATTTGTAGACCTTAGTTGTCGCAGCCTGTTCCACAAGAGTTGATAACGTGGGGAATTGCAGTCGGGATCCTCCTCAATAATCTTCTGGGCCTCGTCGCGTGCCATCTGTACAAGTTGGCCGTCACGGGCGATGTCTGCAATTTTCAAGTCGAAGGCCATTCCACTTTGTTGCGTGCCTTCCAGATCGCCAGGACCGCGCAACTTCAAGTCTGCCTCTGCGATACGGAAACCGTCGTTGGTATCGCACATGATGTCGATACGCTTGCGGGTCTCCTCACTGAGTTTATAGGGTGTGACGAGAATACAGAAACTCTGGTCTGCACCTCTGCCGACGCGCCCTCTAAGCTGGTGAAGTTGTGAGAGCCCGAAACGCTGGGCGTCGAGAATCACCATCACGGAGGCATTGGGCACATTCACACCCACTTCGATGACGGTTGTCGCCACGAGAATCTGCGTCTCGCCATTCACGAACCGCTGCATCTCCTCTTCCTTCTCACTGGGTTTCATTCTGCCGTGAACCTTGCTCAGCCGGAACTCAGGGAAGGCCTGTCTCATCACCTCATAGCCGTCTTCCAGATTTTTCAGGTCGCTCTTCTCACTCTCTTCGATGAGGGGGAAGACGATATACACCTGGCGTCCTTGGCGTATCTGCTGCCGGATGCCGTCGTAGAGCGTGGTCATACGGGTGTCGAAAATGTGGGTGGTCCTGACGGGTTTGCGGCCTGGAGGCAGTTCGTCGATGACGCTCACGTCGAGGTCGCCGTAGAGGGTCATGGCCAGTGTACGGGGGATAGGGGTGGCTGTCATCACCAGCACATGCGGCGGATTGACATTCTTGGTCCATAGTTTGGCGCGCTGGGCCACACCGAAACGGTGCTGCTCATCGACGACCACGAGACCGAGATTGGCAAACTGCACGGTGTCCTCGATGACGGCATGGGTGCCCACGAGAATGTGGATGGTGCCGTCGAGCAGTCCTTCAAGCACCTCTTGCCGGCGCTTGCCTTTGACAATACCCGTCAGCAGGGCTACCCGGATATCCATGTCTTTCAGGAAACCCATGATGGTCTGCAGGTGTTGCTCAGCGAGTATTTCCGTGGGTGCCATGATGCAGGCCTGATAGCCGTTGTCGATAGCAATCAGCATTGACATCAGGGCCACGAGTGTCTTTCCCGACCCTACGTCTCCCTGTAGCAGACGGTTCATCTGCCGGCCTGAGCCCGTGTCTTTTCGAATCTCACGGATAACCCGCTTCTGTGCCTCTGTCAGCGGGAAGGGCAGATAGTTGTGGTAGAAGTTGTTGAAAACTGCTCCTACCTGTGAGAATACATATCCCCGATACTTGCGACGGTGGTCGCTGGCATACCTTACAATATTCAGTTGTACGAAGAACAGTTCCTCGAATTTCAGTCTTACCCTGGCGCGTTCCAGTTCCTTGGCGTTCTGCGGATAATGGATGGTGCGTAGTGCTTCGTCGCGGCCCATCAGGTGGTGCGGGGCTGTGATGAAGTCGGGGATGGTCTCTGGCAACGGAGGCAGTTTCTCGATCATGCTCCTCGTCAGTTTCTCAATGTTCCTTGAGGAGAGTCCGCGCTTCTTCATCTTCTCCGTTGTGGAGTAGTAAGGCTGTAGTCCCATGGCAGAGAGTTCGAGTTCTTCTGCCCTGTCTATGTCAGGATGGGTGATGTTGATGCGGTTGTTGAAGACGGTAGGCTTGCCAAACACCACGTATTTGGTTCCGACCTTGTAGTTCTGTTTGGCATATTTACCACCTTGGAACCATACGAGGTCTGCGATGCCTGTGCCATCGGTGAAATGGGCTACTACGCGCTCCTTGCGCGGTCCCATCTCGAACGTCTCGAAACTGAGGATATGGCCTACGATCTGCACGAAAGGCATATCACCGGTCAGTTCGTGGATGGTATAGACCTTTGAGCGGTCAACATACTTATAAGGATAGTACTCGAGCAAGTCGCCATAGGTGTGGATGCCGAGTTCGTCGCCCAGTATCTTTTTCCTGTTAGGACCAACACCAGGCAGGTATTGTATGTCTTGACTGAGTATGTCCACTGTCTATAGCAGTACCTCTGCGATTTTCAGGTCGTAGGGGGTTGTTATCTTGATGTTCTCACGGTTGCCTTCCACAAGGGTGATCTCGTAACCGTAACTTTCCACCACAGAGGCATCGTCGGTAAATCCCTCGTTATAAGGCTGACGATTGGCAGCCTTGAGCAATTGGATATCAAAGGTCTGTGGCGTCTGCACCAGCCGATAGTCGTTGCGAGGCACCGTTACGGACTTGTCGCCCTCCAGATGCCTCACGGTCTCGACAACAGGTATCACGGGGATGACGGCTTTTTTCACTCTTGCAGTCGCATAGCAGTTGCGTATCACCTCGATGCTAGGGAATGGACGAACACCGTCGTGAACCCCGACAACCCCTTCGGCATCGTCGGGTACCAGCGCCAGACCGTTCTGTACGGAGTGGAAACGTGTCTGTCCGCCGTTGGCAAGCAGATACTCTACATCGAAATGGTACTGCTCACAGAGCTCGCGCCAATAGTCTTGTTGGGCCTCTGGCAACACGAGGATGATCTGCAGGTTGGCATCATAACTCCTGAAACGCTCCAGTGTGCGCATCAGCACAGGCTTCCCGCCAATGGGCAGGAACTGCTTGGGAATGTCGCTTCCCATCCGCAGGCCTTTTCCGCCTGCGACGATGATGATGTAGTCCATCAGCAACCCATCAGGTGTTTGAAACGCATACCCTCGGCAATCTGGTCGGAGGTCTGCTCGTCAACGAGTTGAGACAGCAGTTCGTAGGCATAGGGGAACGCTGCGGCTGGGCCTTCGGCCGTAGTAATCTGGCCATCGACGGTGACGAGTTCTCCCGTATAGTCGGCGGTGGTGAACATCTGCTCGAAACCGGGATAACAGGTGGCCTGCTTACCATCGAGAATACCCAGTTGTGCCAGTACGACAGCAGGTGCTGCACAGATGGCGCTAATCTTCTTGCCAGCCTCAAACTGTGCCTGGAGTGCCTGACAGACACCCTCGTGGGCATATAGGTTGCTGGCACCGGGCATGCCACCTGGCAACATCAGCAGATCGGCATCTGCGAAATCGCAGTCGTCGAACATCATGTCGGCACGGATGCCTACGCCATGAGCCGACTCAACTGTCTCACTGTCTGTGGTACTCACTGTTACGACATCTACACCTCCGCGGCGCAGTACATCGACGGGAATCAGAGCCTCGACATCTTCGAAGCCGTTAGCCAGAAATACATAAACTTTTGCCATATTCGTCTTGATTTAGGATTTCTGAATGCAAAGATACATATTTTTTTAAAGGTAAGAAAGTAAATTATTACTTTTTTTACTATCTTTGCACCCAAAAGTTATAATGATGGAGCGTCGTAAGTTGAAATTTGCCATGTTTGGCAATGTCTATCAGGAAAAGAAGTCGGCAGCGATTCAGCAAGTGCTGACCATGCTCTCTGTCTTTGGTGCAGAGTTGTACGTGGATCAGGAATATTATGAATTCCTGCTCAACCATCACCATGCCGACTTGGACGATGTTAAGGTGTTCGAAGGCGACGACTTCAATGCCGATTTCGTGATCTCCATGGGTGGCGACGGAACTTTTCTCAAGGCCGCCAGTAGGGTGAGGGAGAAGCAGATCCCTATCTTGGGTGTGAACATGGGTCGTCTGGGATTCCTGGCTGATGTGTGTGCCGAAGATATCGGGCGCTGCCTCGATGCGCTCTATCGTGAGGATTTCTCCGTTGAGTCGCGAGCCCTTATAGAGGTCTCTACTGATGGCGAGACTTTCGAAGGTTTTAACTGTGCGCTGAACGATGTGGCTATCCTGAAACGCGATACTGCTTCGATGATTTCCATCAAGGCGCATGTCAATGGTCAGTACCTGAATACCTATCAGGCCGATGGATTGGTCATCTCTACACCGACGGGTTCAACGGCTTATTCACTGTCGAATGGAGGTCCGATCATCGTGCCAGGTACGAAGGTCTTCTCGATGACGGCTGTTGCACCTCATTCTCTGAACGTGCGCCCGATAGTCCTTTCCGATTCTTCTGTCATAGAACTCGAGGTCGAAAGCCGTAGTCACAATTTCCTGGTTGCTATCGACGGCCGCTCGGAAAAATGTAAGGAAGGTACTAAACTGACGCTTCGCAGAGCACCTTACGACGTGCATGTGGTGAAGCGTCCTGACCACCGCTATTTTGATGCCCTTCGTGAAAAGATGATGTGGGGCGCTGATACGCGCTGATTTATAATATAGGTTCGCGCGAAGGTGATTCCTTAAAGAGTGTTAACAAACTGAAGATTTCTTCCAAATTGTTTGGAGGGAATTGGTTTTTGTCGTACTTTTGCGGTGTACTATTAAAGTGGTACACTAATACAGAGGATTAA
>JAEEGF011170129.1_pt1 | contig 11371 bp, 11 predicted proteins | sample 9134171 | NCBI WGS metagenome assembly JAEEGF01 (sample SAMN16246542, study PRJNA631951) | gut metagenome | biome: gut microbiome; feature: rumen; material: AP-attached | host: Bos | place: Iran: Karaj | collected 2018-10
AGGTCCAGGAGGGCGACCAGCCCGCCGAGAAGCCCGAGGACCTCTTCAAGGAACTCAGCGGCGCCCTGAAGCAGCTCAAGGACCTCATCGTCAGCATCAACCGCACCAACCAGGAGACCGTCTGGGAAGGGAAGACATTGACGGAAATCATCGCGGAGAAGGACACCTTGGCGATGCACATCGCCGCCCTCCGCGCGGCGCTGGACGCTGCGAACGTCCGCAGCGACCGATACTCCCGCAACGAGATCAAGTTCGTCCGCACCATCGACGTGAACGCCCTCCAGAAGCGGGTCGACGACCTCTCCCGCGACCTCCGGCAGCTGGACTCCCAGCTCCAGCAGGCGAACTGGACGACGGACCTCAAGTAGGCCCGTCAAAAAGAGACAAAAGCCGAGGCAGGGCGGGCACACCTCCGGACGGGAGGTAAAAACGTCCATCTTCACTTCCGGTGATCCGGGAAACGGAGCCGTTCCCATAGACAACTCATTGTATGGCTCAGCACCCCGCACAGACGCACATTTGATCCCGCATTCCTCACTACCGCGTGCCGACTGCCCAGGCTACCTCCCCCACCCGGGGGAGGTTTTTTATGCCCGTCAATTACCCTTCGGCAAGGCGGGGGCCATGATGATGCGTTCGTATTCTTCGCAGAGGCGACGCTTCGCCTGCTTGCTGCGTTCCTGCCAAGGAAAGAGGATGTCGAAGGCGTGCGTGTCGCCCGGAAAGACATCGACACGGGCCTCCACCCCGGCGGCTCGGAGGTTCCGAACGAAGGCGAGCGTCTCCTCATAGAACGGTTCCCCGTCCAGCACATAGGTATAGCAGGGAGGGAGCCCGGCATAGTCCGTAGCACGGGCTGGAGACGCATAGGCGGGCACATCGGCCGTGCCATAGAGATCGCCCAAGTACATGCGCCAGCCCTTGTGGTTCCGCTTCGTGCCCCAGGTGAGTCCGGGATTATCGGCCGATGACACAGTATCCTCGCAGTCCAGCATCGGATAGAGCGGCAGCTGAAGGGCGACGGGAACCTCCCCCCTGTCGCGGGCATAGAGGCAAACCGCCGCCGTGAGTCCCCCGCCCGCGCTCTCACCGCCGACGACGATTCTCGTCCGGTCGATGCCGAGCTCATCGGCATTTTCATACATCCACACCAGCGCCGCGTAGCAATCTTCCAGGGCGGCCGGATACGGCGCCTCCCCCGCCAGGCGGTACTCAGGGCTGACAACCACCGCCCCATACCGCTCCGCCAGCATCTTCCCGCACGACACCAGCACCATATAGTTCCCACCCGTGATGTAACCCCCGCCGTGGATCCAGAGGATCCCGGGAACGGGCCCATCGGCCTCCTTGGACTCCTTGTGCTCTTTGGCCCCTTTGGGCTCCAGCACCTTCATCTTCATCTCCCGGCCGCCCGTCTCAATCCCGACCGTCCGAAGCGCAAGCTCCCTCCCCTGCGCAAGCACAGGGAGAAGGGACAGCGTGAGGATGGATAAGAGCCTGTGATTCATCTTCAATCACAAAGATAGCAAAAAAGCCGCCACTGTGGCGACCCAAGTGTCGATGGTGGTCCAGGACGTGGGACACCGTCGGCGTTTTACCCCCATTATCGCTGATGGTGGTCCATCCACGGGACCACCATCGGCACATCTTACACGATCAAATCATCAACCTGATCCGCCCATCGGCCTTGACGAAGGTGTCCGGATGGGCCATGATGACCGCGTAGACCTGCTTGTCGGAGACGGGCTTGCCATCGCGGCGCACATAGAGCCTGCGCTCGTTGATTGCGCGGGCAATCTGGTCCGTCTTCATGCCGTAGCCGGCAGAGGCGAGGAGGTAGACGATGGCTTCGGGGAGGGACATGGGGGCTATGCTGTTTGACAAAGATAGGAAGAAAAATGGATTGTTGTTGCCCACAGCGTCTAAGAATCATTCTTTGGAAGGCAGGGGAGATGCCATAACTTATTGCTATTACGGAAATAATCGCTATCTTTGCAACAGGATTCGTCGAAGGGGAATTCGCGTAAGGGATGACAACCCTTTCAAGGTTACTTGATCCGAGCCCCACTCTGAAAGCCGTTACCTGACGGCTTTTATTTTTTATTGGCTTCCCACATAGTACTGGACATACTCGCCAGTGGTCTTCTGCAAGCCGACAATCAATCTGTACGTTTTCCATCTCATAAGAAGCATCTTTGAGTATGGCTTCTGATTCTGGTCGTTATGCTTTACGGGCCATTTCTCATAGACCGATGCCTTCTCGAGTATCTCAGTCAGGTGCATAACGCCCAGAGTAGAGTCATACGATAAAGCCGCATGACCAGCAGTTTCATTAATTGATTGGAACTTGACGTGAATATAAGCCTTCAACGACTTATTCCACACTCTCTTATCGGGATGTTGAGCAATCCACGACGCATAAAAGTCTTTGATTATCTGCCTCCGGGTTTTGATGTCATCCCGGCTGTTACCCCTCGGAATCTCCATAGCACAATTCGTTTTCACAAAAATATGAATCAGAATTGTTCCACGCAAGGTTCCTCGCGCATATCTTGGAACGAATGCTTTGTGCTATTTCTCTTCCCAAGACCTTGAATCAAAGTGTGCCTGGTTCCAAAATGTACGAAAAAAGCCGCCTAGGCTGCGACTTTTCGATGGGGCTCATATCAAGAACGACTTGAGAGGGTTGTCAACCCTTTCCGAATTCCCCGTGACGATTCCGATGCAAATGTAGACACTAAACACCAAGAATGCAAATATAGTTGTCTGCGGCGTCGCTGCCGCAGGCTCCATGACAGCTTTCAGTCATTCATTATCCCCCGGCCTTTAAGGCCTCAACCGCCATCATCGTGCGGCCGATGTAGTGGCCTTTCGGGGCCAGGTGCGGGTCGGAGGTCTGCTCTTGATAGACCGGGACTCCGTATGTGTCCCGCAGTTCCCGTCCATAGTCCCCGTCCTGTTTCCGCCGGAGGATTTCCGGGAAGAGGCCGATGCGGTCCGGGTGGTAGATGGCGTTCAGGAGGACCAGGTCGGACATCGATTCGGGGTCGAAGTCGAAGAGCCATTCCCGCATCTTATCGGACTCGAAGAAGATGGAACCGTCCGTGCTTCCGCGGCGGAAAAGCGCGAGCGCAGCTTCGTCCAGCGGGCGCCAGCCGTATTTGAGGGTGCGGCGGAAGCTGTCCTGGAGGGCGTAGGTCGTGATGCGGAGCCGGACACGTTTCAGCTGCTCGCCATCGACAAAGGTCACCTCGAAGAGACCGGGGGCCGTTTCGACAACCAGCTCGTTTTCGCGGCCGGACAGCACCTTCCGGGCCGATTCCAGGCAGCCGGAGCCAGCCTCGAAGGGGATGACGGCGTCGTTATGGACGGACCCGGTGAAGCGGGAAAAGGGCAGGTCCCATTCCACCGGATTGACCTGGGTGACACCGGCGAGGAAAAGCAGATAGGAATCGGGCAGGAAGCTGTAGCCCGGGCTGACCACGATGCCGGCCCGCCGCATCTCCCGCGCCAGATCCATCAGAAGGCAGACCAGGCCCTCGCGGCCGGGGTCCGCATCCAGCCAGTCCAGCTCCTCGGCGAGCCGGGCCCGGAGAGCGTCGATGGTGACCGGCGCATAGTGCGTGACTTTGGTGCGCTCAAGCGCGCCGTTCAGCGTTTGAAGCAATTTCTTTTTCATATATTATTAATACGAAGTCGTTTTGCAGCAAGCCTGCATTTTGCGCCCCTGCAGCCGCATTTTTACGAATAATTCTTTCAAAAACAGCAATATATGCAACAAATCACGCTTGCAAAAACGCCCATAATATTCTACCTTTGTAAAAATCACATCCTATGCTATGCCCGTAAGATTCTACCTGGACAAACGAAAGAACAAGTATGGGGAATGTCCCATCCGAATCGTCTGGTCCTTCAACGGGGACCGATACCAAACCACGATGGGCTACAGCATCCCTCCGGAAGCCTGGGATGGCGAAACACGCCGCGTCACCCCCGCCGCATACAACCACAAGAAAACGGCCTCGTCGGAGATCAATTCGTTCATCGAGTCGATGGAAAGAGCCGTGAACCGGCTGGAGAACTTCGCCCGCACCCAGAACGCCGCCCCGACAAAAACCATCGTCAAGAAAGTCGTGGCCGATGTCCTCGCCGCCGGAGGCGCCTACCCATCCCCCAAGGAATCACTTTGGAAGAAGATGCTTTCTGAAAGACGCCTGAATACAGATCGCTACTTTGAGCACTTCAAGGGAGGCAAATACAAACTCATCGCCTTCGGCAAAGACTCCGAGACAGAGAAAGATGTGGTTATCTACCAGGCCTTGTATGGGGATAATCAGATCTGGGTAAGGCCCTCCAGCATGTTTTTTAGCAAAGTGACAGACAAGGAGGGGAATGAGGTGCAAAGATTTAAAGAATACTAAAGAAATACAGAAATGGCAATCGCTTTTACAACCAGCATCGCTGATACAGCCGAAAAGGCCTTGCAAAGGGCAATGTTTATACTCGGAACGCTTCATAAGGGAGGTGATGAGATTGAATGGCTTGATATGGAACTACCGGTTGATTTAAAAAACAAAGAAAGATTTGACTTGATTGGACGGTATAAAAAAGCGAAGAAATTCGTCTTATGCGAAGTCAAATTTTGCCGACGCACAACTCGCTCGAATAAACCTCAAGATGCCGCTAATGAGGTTGTAAAGTATTATAAGCATATTAAAGAGAATCACCGCACATTCCGGGGCAATCACCATAGTATTCCCAACTCAGATAATTTTGTAGGAAAAGATTTTGATTGGAATCTAGTAGCGCAGAATAACACCGAATTAATAGTCGTTGCGAATGCAGCATATTGGGCTTATTGGCTTGGACACAGGAAGGTTCCCGTCCCATTATTTGGCGAATGTGAAGGATTTCGAAAGAGAGTTATCTGCTTCTCTGTTGATGTTCCGGGAGACTATTTCGATAGATTAAAAGACGGAAGAAAAGTTTACATTCCTACAGTAGATAGTCTAGCACCTATAGTTTTGTAGGCCTAATTGACAAGTGTTTTTACAAGCGCCAATTCCTTGTGGTAATTGGCGCTTTTTAGTTTTTCTTCTTGACAAACATACCGATATCGCTCAAAATGGCGCCTTCTTAAAATGCTACTTCGTATTAATAAATTATAAAGCATCAAGATTACACAATTATATTGTCCAATGAGTAAAAGCCTTAAAGAAGATTTGAACGATTACGCCAGGAGTGTCAAGGATTCAGCCCTGGTGGACGATAGCCATTTCTATGATTTCCGACAGAATATCTATGGCGGGACAATGAAGGAAGAAATCCAAGATATGTTTCTCAAGGGTGATGGAAACGAGCTCGTCTCAAAGGCCTGTGCCGTGCATTCGTCCTCCATGCTGGGTTATAATTTCTTCCACTGGGTGGCGAAGGAAGCCCCCTTGCGCCTTTATTTCGGAAGTGAATCCGGAAAAGATGTCATTGAATACACCGACGTGCTCTACGAGGTCAAGATACCGGTATTGAAGGGATCGCGTGCAGCGAATATGGATATTGTGCTCAAGAACGACAGCGGCGACATCCTGTTTATTGAATCCAAGTTTCTGGAATACACTTCTACCGGGAAATTCACCATCTCGGATTCATACAAGAAAGCAGATTCATACTATTCCAAGGGAAAGGAATGGGCAGAATTCATATTGAAGTTTGATACCCGTATGGAAAAACAGTACTGGGATGGCATCAAGCAGGAAATCTGCCATTCGATCGGCATGTGGAACTGGGCCGCTGGTAAGGACATTGACAATCTTCCTTCTTTCTCTGATGCCCGGGATATCCGCTTCATCAATCTTGTTTTCGAGCCCAATCCCAAGTATGAGAAAGAATATGCCGCATTCAAGGCCTATCGGGAAAGGTACGAAGAACTTCATGAGAAACTAAAAAATGACAATCTGATTCCGAACGAGATCAAAATGTCTTTCCTGACATATACGGATATCTGGAGTGACATTACGGATTGTATCACTCCCGACTTAAAGAAGTATCTTGACGAGCATTATATGGTGTTTGCCAACCCGAATTCAAATCATTAACCTGATCCGCCCATCGGCCTTGACGAAGGTTTCCGGATGAGCCATGATGACAGCATAGACCTGCTTGTCGGAGACGGGTTGGCCATCGCGGCGCACATAGAGCCTGCGCTCGTTGATTGCGCGGGCGATCTGGTCCGTTTTCATGCCGTAACCGGCGGAGGCGAGGAGGTAGACGATGGCTTCGGGGAGGGACATGGGCTATGCTGTTTTATAAAGATAGGAAGAAATACGGGATTTTTAATTCCGGCGACACTACTGCTGCAGCTCCATATCAGTTTTTTAAGGGATTGCCATTATTGCCCAATAACAATGGATTCTTTATATTTGTAGATAAATCAACACCACGATAACCATGACCGACATTGAGATCATCCAGGCCGAACTCCGCAAGTTTAACCAGGAGCGTGACTGGGATCAGTTCCACAATGGGAAAGACCTTGCCGTAGCCATATCCATTGAGGCTGGTGAGTTATTGGAAGCCTTCCTCTGGAAGTCGCCCGAAGATGCAAAAGTTGAGAAAGTCCGCGAAGAATTGGCGGATGTCCTAAACTACGCGTTTCAAATGGCCGATCGATATCACCTTGACATCAAGGAAATCATGCTGGAGAAATTACGCATTAATGCGCAGAAGTATCCTGCAGAAAAAGCCAAAGGAAACGCGAAAAAGTATAACGAGTTTTAGTGCCATGTCATTTGAAATCAAGACTTACAGCTTCCAAAAGCCGCCAATGGAGAAGCATTCGTCATCACGGCTTGATGAACACATTTTGGGGGCCAACTGGCCTGTCGTTTATCTGCTTCATGGTAACCGAGAAATCTATGTAGGAGAGACCAGCAATGCTGTTGGTAGAATTGACCAGCACTTGGATCCCAATGGTAAGTATTATAAGAATAAACGTCGACATTTAGATACTGTCGAAATCGTTTTTGACACCACGTTCAACAAATCCGCCATCCTCGACATTGAGAATACCCTGATTAGTTTGCTGCGGTTTGAGATAAATCAAATGAAGGGGAAGGCAAAGCAGTCACAGTACTTCGACAAACTTCAGAATGGAAATGGTGGTCAGTCAAAGATGCACAATTACTACAACCGTGCATACTACCAGGACGAGGTTGAAAAGATTTGGGGCGAACTGAAAAATCGTCAAATCGCGACCAATGATTATCAAGACATCGTCAATGACGCTATTTTTAAGTTTTCTCCCTATACCTCCTTGAACGAAGAGCAGAAGGAGACCTGTTTGAGGATTCTGAACGGGATAATGGACGCCCTTGAGAAGACACGTCAAGGGACTGTTACGGAGTATTCGGCCATCATAAATGGCGCGGCTGGAACGGGGAAGACCATCGTTTTAATCCATATGCTCTCCATGATTGTTGATGCGATGTACTCGAACCGCACAAACATTGACAATGATAATGACGATGCACTGGAGTATTCCCCAATCAGTCTCGATGTCCTTTCGGAAGAAGCCAAACTGATAGACCGAATTAGAAACTATGTGAATAAATACGGGCATTTGCGGATTGCCTATGTGGCACAAATGACATCTTTACGTAAAACCGTTGGAACCGTTATTCGTGAGCTAAAACATGTCCGCAAAAAAGACGCAAAAGGACCGTTTGATGTCGTAAACGAAACTGTGAAGAAAGGCGAACCCTTCGATATCCTTTTAGTAGATGAAGCACATCGTTTGTGGCAGTATAAAAAGATAGGCGCCAGCCAAAAGAGTTTCTCCAATTGCTGCAAGAAATTGTACGGAGCAAATGCCAAACCGTCCGACTACACGACACTGGACTGGATTATGAAATGCAGCCGAACGAGAGTTCTTGTTTATGACAAATTCCAAACAGTCAAAGACAGCGACATCACGAGCAAACAGTTTGACAACGCATTCTCTCAACAATTCATCGCTCCCACTCATTTCCATTTGAAGCAACAGATGCGATGTCTAGCCGGGATGGATTTCGTTAGTTATTTGGACAAAATCTTCCAAAACCAGGATGGATTGAAACCCGAAGACTTCGGAGACTATGAGTTATATTACTATGATGATGCCAACAAACTCATCAATGACATTATCATTAAGAACGAGCAATCCGGACTGAGTAAAGTGGCGGCAGGATATGGCTGGCAATGGAAAAAGCCCAAATATGATGCATGCAACAAGGCATATAACAAGGAGATCAAAAAAAACGGAGCGAAAGATACCCGAGCAGAAAAAGTCAAGTATTACATAGAGCACCTTGAAGTCAAGGACGGACTGATATCGTTCGGCAAGCAAAAATATGTCCGGAACCTGGACTTCGACTGGATTTTGAAAGGAGATCCCCGAGAAATCGGATGTATCCATACTTCTCAGGGATATGACTTGAACTATGTGGGTGTGTTGTTCAGTCCCGAGATTGATTACGATCCAGAAAAGGGTATCGTGATTTACCCTAAAAAGATACAAGATACAAGTAGTATCGGAAACGCTTTCAGAGGTCTAACAGCAGAAGAAAAAGAGCTGAGAGAACAACAGCTAAAGGACTACATCATAAACGCCTATAAGGTGATGATGACTCGCGGCATCAAGGGTTGTTATGTATACGCTGAGAATGACGGTCTGAAGCAATATCTTTCCCGGTTTTTCAAAAAAAGGCCAGATAGCCAACCTACTGACGTTGAGAACGCTCAAGAAGGAACAAACTAAAACATGATCGTATATAACGGAGACAAGCGTCTTTTCGTCCAAGACGTCAGAAATGGCATCATTGCTGACAAGATTCTGTCTTTGCTCAGGCAGAAGGGGCTTTCAGGCGGACAAGAGAGGGAATTCGAGTCTTGGCATAATTCGATGCAGTTTATGCGGAATATCATCGACGATCTTGACGACGACGTCCAGATTGCCATCGAGTATAACATTCCCTTGACCTCGAAGCGCGTCGATTTCATTATCATTGGCGCTGATGAGAAAGATAAGGACAACATCGTCATTGTTGAACTGAAGCAATGGAGCAAGGCTGAGAAAGTGGATGACGATATGCACTTCAGTGTTCGGACATACTTGGCCAACGAAAAACGAATTGTCTGCCATCCTTCTTATCAGGCCTACTCCTATTCGCGATTCCTGGTCAATTATTCCCAAACGATTCTCGAGCGGAATATCCACCTGGTTCCCTGTGCCTATTTGCACAACTATATGCCCGCATATAAGTCGGCGCTTTCGGATGAGATTTACAAGGATTGGTACACTTCTGCACCATTCTTCATTATGAACGAGGTGCAGAAATTCACCGAATTTGTCAAAAAATACATCACGAAGAAATCCGCACATGGAGACCTGCTATACCTGATAGAAAACGGGAGAATCCGTCCCACCCAATCCTTGCAGGACGCGCTTGCCACGATGGTCAGAGGTACACCTGTTTTTGATCTTCTAGATGAGCAGGCCGTTTGTTTTGACATGTGCGTCAGAACGATGCTTCAATGTCTGAAAGACCGGAAGAAGCGCACAATTCTGATTCAAGGCGGTCCAGGAACAGGGAAGTCGGTCCTCGCAGTGAATCTCCTCATGCACTTCATTACCTGCGCCTGTAATGCCGCGTATGTTACCAAGAACAGCGCTCCACGACAGGCCTTCCTGTCCATTCTCTCTGGGAACAAGGCCGAGAACGTGGCCGAAATCATCCAGTTGTTCCGCTCCCCCTTCGGTCTTTCGCAGGTTCCAAGCAATTCCTACGATTGCCTAATCGTGGATGAGGCGCACAGACTTGTCAAGAAGATGTATGGGGACTGGACAGGAGAGAACCAGGTTAAGGAATGCATCAACGCCTCCTTGCTCACCATCTTCATGTTAGATGAAGACCAAGCTGTTACGACAAAAGACATCGGAAGCATCCAGGAGATTGATAAATGGTGTAAAGCATTGGGATCCTCCCTCGTCATGAGGGAAGAGGCAAAGCTTTATTCCCAGTTTCGATGCAACGGAAGCGATGCCTACATTCAGTTCATAGACCATCTTCTCCAACGCGGAGAAGAGACCCTTCCAGTTTCCCTGTCCGAACTGAATTACGACTTCCGTATCTTCGACGATCCCGTCAAGATGCGCGATGCCCTGCGAGAGAAGAATGCAATCGACAACAAGGCTCGCATGGTGGCTGGCTATTGCTACGACTGGAATGTCAAGAACGGCCGCGGAGACATCGACATCGATCTCCCCGGCGGCTTCCAGGCGAAATGGAACCTGGCCAATGACAAGATCTGGGCGATCAATCCTCGTTCCTTTGAAGAAGTCGGCTGCATCCACACAGCCCAAGGCCTGGAATTCGACTATGTCGGCGTCCTCATCGGCAAAGACATCACCTACGACAAAGCTACTGACCGCGTCATCACGAACAAACTCGCCATCTCTAAAGACGACAAATCCTCCGGCATTCGTGGCGCTAGCGACGACGTCGCCCACCGCCTTATCCTCAACACCTACAAAACACTTCTCACACGCGGTCAGAAGGGCTGTTTCGTGTATTGTGAGGATGATGAGTTAAGGGAGTATTTCAAGGAAATGGTTGGGAAGTAAACGAAGCACTTTCTCGCCCCACCCCGTTCCACATGTCATTTTCCCCGAAACTCGCTGCCTTTCATCCAAACCTCCTCCCCGCCATGGACGAAATCGCAAAAACAGAACACAAGATCCACAAGTGGCTCCTGGTATCTTCCATCCTTTTCGCGCTTTTCTTCGCCGGGATGCTTATCTACTACATCGCGGTGCACGCGCGCTGGCAATTATGGGCGCCGATCGCCGCGCTGATGCTCATTTCGGCCGCCCATGCCGTCCGGCTTTACCGCTTCATCAAGCGCGAGTGCACGAAAAAGGTCGTTTGATCCGCCTTGAAGCGTCGAATGTAACTGCCTAATAACAAGCGTATTACAAATAAGTGACTGATCAGATTTGACCAGTCACTTTTCGTTAACAGACAGTCCATCAACCACTTCCATTCGACGCCCGGAATCGCCCCTCGAGGCGACGGTGGCGCAGGCTCGCCCAATTCCGGGCCACTTGCCACTTAGCCCGCCCACTGGTCATTTTGTCTCAAAAATGGACTTTCTGTCACCTCCCGTGCCGTTTTGTCCACTTTTCCGGCATTGGTACCGGGTTTGCAATTTCCTTATGCGGTTCCGATAAGGAACTCCGGGAATAAGGGTCCGCTGGAGGGCCTCCAAACCGGGACGATTAAAGTTTTTGAACTATGTTACCTGCAAGAAGAACGCATGATAGCTGGTTGCCGGACAT
>JAEEGF010482548.1_pt1 | contig 11369 bp, 3 predicted proteins | sample 9134171 | NCBI WGS metagenome assembly JAEEGF01 (sample SAMN16246542, study PRJNA631951) | gut metagenome | biome: gut microbiome; feature: rumen; material: AP-attached | host: Bos | place: Iran: Karaj | collected 2018-10
TGATGCTTCAGGAGTTGATATCACAGCAGTTGGAACCTACAAGGCTTATGCCAACGTTCGCGGATACGCTGAGAACCCTGTTGAGGTAACAGTTGTAGTCATCGAGAATGTACCTACAGGATATGCTCCTTTTGACGACATCAAGGTTATCCTTGGCAACGACGTTGAGCTTCCTAAGACAGTTGAGGCAACCTTCCTTAACGGAACCTCCAAGAGCGTTGCAGTAACCTGGAATACCGATAATCTTGATCTTACCAAGGCCGGAGAATATGTTCTGACAGGTACTGTTGAAGGAACCGAAGATACAGTTCAGATCAAGGTAAAAGTTGTTGATGACTACATCGCAGCTGTTAATAAGGTTTATGCAGAGGTTGATTATCTCAGAAAAGATATTGTTCTTCCTGAGACAGTAGCAGTTATTTATTCAAGCGGTAAGAAGGCAGATGCCAAGGTAACCTGGAATACAGAGAATCTCGATGTAACAAAGCTTGGCACAACCTTCACTCTTACAGGAACCGTTGAGGATTATGATGATCTGGCAGAGATGGATGTTACAGTAAGATATCCTGCAGTTAACAAGTTTGACTTCGGTATCGACGCATCAAGAGCAGCTGAGGGCTGGACAACTATTACTGTTAATCCTAAGAATGGTACAAAGACCCTTGAAACCTTTGGTAGTGCATACACCAAGGAGCAGCACTTCGGATTCAGTAATCCTGAGTCACTTATGCAGGGAAGAACAGAAGGCTTCGAGTTCGAAGGCATACTTCCTTCCAACGTATATACCGACTTCGCCCTTCCTGCAGGGGAGACCTTCCTCTATGACGTTCCAAACGGTAAGTATCAGCTTGATCTTATCAGTAACTCAGTTTATAAGAGTTCAATCTCAGGAACTGCTGAGGGCGTAACCTTCAACACAAGCAATGCAGCAGGAACATATTCAATTATTTCCGTTGATGTTGAAGTAACAGACGGTCAGCTGACTGTAGAATTTGGCGGTGGAACACCAAGAGTTGGTGGCTTCATTGTCCGCAAAATTATTGATGACGCTTCATATTATGGCGAAGAGGAGATCACAGTTCCTGCCGGCACATTCGTAACCAAGTGGGGAACAACTTACTACCAGCTTGAGGATGGAAGCAAGCTTACAGGCAAGTGGACAATTGACGGATTTACTTACTACTTCAAGGAAAATGGTTCCATGGTTAAGTCTGTTGCAGTTACTGTCGATGGAAAGACATACTACTTTGATGGCAATGGCCACATGGTAACCGGATTCAATACCAGATGGGGCACAACAAGCTACTATGATGAAAACGGAGCCCTTGTCAGTGGTACAGTCTTTGAGACAGATGGCTTTAAGTACTATGCTGACAGCAAGGGACATGTTACCAAGAGTGCCTTTGTTGACCTTGAGGATGGAAGACACTACTTCGATGGCGATGGACATATGGTCATCGGAAAAACCATCAGCAAATGGGGTAAGAAGTATACCTTTGATGAAAATGGTGTGTTGATAAATTAATAACTATTTAATGAAAATTTTATAAAAAAAGAGGCCTCAATTGTATAAGTTGGGGCCTTTTCTACTGTATAATAATAGTGCACTCGCAATATAGTGAAAATTTATATTGTAATGCGAATAAAAGTTTTATAAACGGTTGATGGTGTGAATTTTATATTTTAAGGAGGTTGCTTACGACTATGGAAGTTAGAGAACGTAAAGGAAAACTCATTCAGAAGCTCATTTTTGCGGCTGTAGCAGCCATTGTCGGTGTGGCAACCGCCCTTACTATCCTAGGCGGTATTGAGGTCAATAAGACCTATAAGAATATGGTTCAGGAAGAACTGAAAGTTGCAGTTTCTCAGCTTGACAGCGAGATGAATAATGTCTGGGACGGCTCCTGGTCATATGCTGACGGAGTTGTCTATAAGGGCGAAGAAAATGTCATGGCTGAGTACGAGTCTATTATGGACGCCATGAAGGCATCTACCGGGGTTGAGTATGCTCTTTTCTATGGAAAAGAAAGAGCTATCACCACCATGGTGGACAGCAGCGGGAAAAAGGCAACCGGATATAATATTTCAGATACCGTTTTTAGCCATGTTGTAACCGGTAAACAGGACTATTATGTACAGACAACACCTGCAGGTGCTACTGGGCAATATTTTTGCTACTATATGCCTCTTTTAAATGATGATGGTTCTGCAATAGGAATGGTATTTGCCGGAAGAGAGAGCGATTCTGTAAAAACTGCAGTGACCGACATTATTATGAAAATGGTTATAATCTCCGTTTTCATCACTATTGTGATTTCAATCTTTGGTATTGTCATTGCCAATAAATCCTCAGGTAAGATGCGAGCCATCGCAGATGAGCTGGGAAGCCTTGCAAGAGGAGAACTTAAGCTTGAAATTGACCAGTCTGCAATTGACAGAAATGATGAGATCGGACTTCTTGCAGACGGAACCAAGTTCCTGAGTGAGAAGCTTGAAGAAGTAATAAAAACCACAATGGATATGTCAAAAGAGCTTAAGGAGTCAGGATCTGAGCTTTCCAACTCTGCAGCCCAGGCATCCCATGCTTCTTCTCAGGTAAGCCAGGCCGTTGATGAGATCTCCAAGGGCGCTGTAATGCAGGCTGAGAGTGTTGAAAACGCCGCCGGCAATACACAGCATATTGGAGGTGATATTGAGGTTGTTGCTGAAAACGTGCAGCAGCTTAACGGATACACAACCCAGATGAAAGAATCCTGTGAGGCGGCTATGGAAGCCCTCAACAGGCTTATTGAACAGAGCGGCCAGGTGCAGGCTTCGGTTCGTGATATTGGTCAGACCATTGATTCCACTAATGAATCTGCCAAAGAGATCTCCAAGTTCTCCCAGGCTATTACAGAGATCGCATCCCAGACCAACCTGCTTTCACTTAATGCAAGTATTGAGGCAGCCCGTGCCGGTGATGCCGGTAAGGGATTCGCGGTAGTTGCCACCGAGATCGGTCAGCTGGCTGTTCAGAGTAGTAACAGCGCAGAAGAGATCAAGAAGATCGTTGATAAGCTGATGGCTGATTCCGAGGCTTCCGTAGAGGTTATGGAAAGACTTAATACAAGCTTTGGTCAGCAGGAGCAGCAGCTTGGTGATACCAAGGATAACATGCAGTCCATGGCTGAAAACGTTGTTCACGTTTCTGATTCCACAGGAAGCATTGCTTCCCACGTTGATCAGCTCAGCACTGCTAAGGATAAGCTGGTGGAGATTATTTCAGATCTTTCAGCTATTTCACAGGAGAATGCGGCATCCTCCGAAGAGACAAACGCTTCCATGCAGGAGCTTAACGCAACCTTTGCTATTATTTCAGAATCCGCCGACAAACTTCAGCAGCTGGCAACAGGCATGACAGATGCTATAAGCTACTTTAAGACCTGATCAATAATTTCATTGGAATTCAAAAGCATGTGGGCCTTCCCCGGTTCACATGCTTTTTTTTACAGCTTTTTAAGAATAATTGTGCAAAATGGATGATATAATAAAGATAATTTTGAGTCTTATGTAGGAAATAATTGCAATGATTGTCATGGGAGAGGGGAGAATCATGAGAAAACGCATTGTTTCTATTCTTGGTATTTCATTATTATTCTTAACTTCGTGCGCTGGTGAAAATGTTAGCCAGGTTGCGGAAAGCCAAGGTGGCTTGGCAGATGAACCCGCCATATCTTCATCAACTGAAAATTCACAGAACACAGAAAGTAATGCAGAAGCCTCTATAGAAGAGGAAAAAGTTGACCTAATCCAAAAACTTGTCGATGAGACTGGAGTTAGCTCTGAAAAGATATTTTGCTCAGATACAGGCGACTACGACAAAGATGGTAAACAGGAAGCTTTTGTACTTGTAGAGTCTGAGGATAATAGCACCGCAGATCCAGCAGATTATCCTGCTGCAAAGCTATGGTTTGTCACAGAAGATCAGTGCACCGAGGTGTTTGATTATCTGGGCTTTCTTGATACCGAAAATGAGCTGCTAGAAACCTACGATGTTGGAAATAAGACTTTCATGGTTGTAAACGAGGTCTTCACGACCAATATCATTTCCCGTCTTTATTATGTGGAAAGTGGCAAGTGCAAGGAATCGGTTGTATCAGGTGTTGGAATGTTCTTTAAACCGGATTATATTGATGACTTTTGTATCTCTGCCAGTGCCTACGATGCGATTTACGAATATGAGGAAGGTAAAGAGTCAGAGGCCATGGAGCTTGGGCATACCTGGAAGAACTATTATTTCTACTATGATCCTTCCTTTGGCGATTTCAAAGAGTATGTAGGCAGTGAAATCACAGAAGATGAATTAAAAGAAGCCTGCGGCTTTGATCTTGCAGAGGAGATAAGAAACGAAGGATATACGGTTGACAACATCATTAATAGGGATAATGGGATCATAAATATAAATTATTCACAGAAAGAAACCACTGACTTTGGAATGATAGATATAACAAGGAAAAATACCACGTTTAATGTAAACACAGATACCTTTATTAACTTCTGGGAAGACGGTGAGGATACATGGCAAAATTCCGATGTTGGCGGGAAGTATGAAATATCGCTCCTGGGAGAATAGAGAAGTAAGATAATTATTCATCAAAAATATACCAATTCATCATCAACATGTCAGAATCAATAGATGACTGGTTTGGTGCTATTTACTGGACCAATCAGTAATACTTAATGATCCGGAGCGTTAACAAATAAAATTATCCCACCTTCTTAAAACAAGAAGATGGGATAATTTTATTTTGCTCTGTTTGCTATTCTGTTTTCATTTTTCCGAAATATAATTCAGGAAGTCCGCAGCAGTAAATGAAATTAATGCTTAAAAAGACCGTAAATATATAAAATTAGTGATGTTATATCATATTTTTATATGTTATATTTGGCCTTGGCAAGTGTTTGGTTAGGTAACTGATAACATTATGTTAATTGAAAGGAACGTTTGATGAAAAAGAAATTTATATCAATACTTTTAGCGGGCGCTATGATGATAGGAAATACTCAGCTTACATATGCAGCTGAGGAAGAACTTTTTATCGAAGACGAAGTAATCCTCACTGAGGAGGACTTTGAATTAGAAGAAGTAGAAGAAGAGAATGCTGATCTTGAAGAAGTTATAGAAGAGGATGTTGCTGAGCTTTCTGAAGTTGAGCAGCAAAGAGAAGCAGAGGACTACTATACCGAGTTTCCTCTTATGGAGATGCGTGACCCTATAGTAGAGGAAAGAGATGAACTTACTGTTGACGACTATGCAAATTTTGCTGAGGATACAGAGTTTTCCGAGTCCCTTCCTTCAAGCTATCGCACTCCCCGGCTTCCTGACTTAAGAAACCAGGGACAGTATAATACTTGCTGGGCTTTCGCAGCAACAGCTCTTGCAGATATCAATTTCATGAACAATGTGGAAAGGTACGATAACTTAAGCTTTGACCCCGCACTTATAACAGCTCCGGGAAGTGAAGGATTTTCAGAAGCGCACGGTGCGTATTTTAGCAATCTGCGTACTGGAGAATTTATAAATGAAGAAACTGGTGATTCTGATCCTGAAGCAGTATTTATGTTTGGAGGTAGAGCGGAATGGGTAGTCGCAGCTACTTATGGTGGTAATTTTGGACCTGCTCTTGAAGATGTCATGCCATATAGTAAGATGAATCAGTGGAAGCAATATGGTGATATTTCATTAGATTTGGCACATCAGCAGGCTATGAGACTTGAGGAAGCTGTATATGTGAAATACAATACGGACGATCCACTGTTTTTAACAGAAGATATCCCTGGTGTTAAGAAAGCAATACAAAAATACGGAGCTATTAGCTATGATTTTTGTGCTGCAAATTCAACTGCATCAGCTGTCGAAGAAGGATGGTATAATGAAGAACATAATGCTTATTACACAGGTCTTCCTGAAGGATATTCTTCAAACCATGAAGTAGTACTTGTCGGATGGGATGATAATTTCTCTAAAGATAATTTTACCATTAAACCGCCTGCAGATGGCGCATGGCTTGTAAGAAACAGCTGGTTTAACGGATATGGCAATGAAGAAAGATATCAGGGTTACTTTTGGATATCATACTATGAAACAACTTCGCTTGGCCGTCTTGTAGCAATTAGTCTTGATGATGACATCTATGACTATACACATCAAGAAGCTCGTCTTTATGACTGGGCTGGAGCTGGAGGTGTAAACTACGGAAACATAACAACAGCACTCGACATACGATTTGAGCATACAACCTCTAATTACAGTGAAGTACTTAAGACATTAACCTTTCAATCTGATCCGGGTACCAATCAGATATTTATCTATAAAAATCTCACCCCTGAAGAGTTAACAAGCGGCAATATTCATTCGTCTTCTGATTTCTTTGAAACATTCCAGGACAAACTTATCCATCATCAATTGAATACTACAGCTCCCTACTATGGAATCCATACTATATATCTGAATCAACCTATTGTTATTGAAGCAGATACAACATATGCTATAGTGTTTGCAGGAGTTAATCTAGTAAGTGGCAATAATCTACGTAAGACTGCCGACACCGTAAACTGTTATGGAATAAGTGATTCCTACATGGCAGATGTTTATCCAGACACTACTAACACTACGTTATGTATTTATACAAATAATGTAGCTCCTACATCTTCTGTTCCTGCTTCTGTTACAGCTCTTGCTCCTAATGGAAGTAAGATAACAACAGGAAAGTATGAGACTAATCTTGGACAGAACTTTACACTTAAGTATGAAGTAGCTCCGGCTGGTACTACTGATAAGTTTACCTGGACATCCAGTGATCCATCTGTAGCATCAATTACAAATACCGGTATAGTAACTACAAAGCGCCCCGGCGACACAGTTCTTACTGTAACAGGTAAATTTTCCGGAGTAAGCACTTCAGTAAATCTTCATGTAAAGGGATATACAGTTACATGGTCACATCTTGGAACCGACCGGATGGATGAGGATATTGTGCAATATTACCCTGAAGGTAGCAGCAGTCCTTATTACTATACAGGAAAAGAGCCTCTTTATGGCGAATATGGTGCGCGTTTTAATCCATGGTTGTTCGTACATTCAAAGGCCTATACTGCACAGTGGTTCACCGATGCTGAATTTACACAACCTTATGAACTTGGTTCTGCAATTGATAGAGACATGACAATCTATACTGCAAATTATGCAGAAGATCCTGGTGTTACCCGTCTTGATCCAATGCTTAAGATGGATTATGACGAGGAACTTGTAGATGTTGGAAAGACAGTATCTATAAGATACACAATGAAGACCCCGTTAAATGGTGATAAGCTCGTAGTTGCCCATGATAATTGGGGTGACGAACCTGAATGTTACGATTACTCATTTAATGGAAATACTCTTTCATTTACAGCTAAAAAGCCTGGTAGATTTAATTTAACTATCGAATCATGCAGCCCAGCAGCAGGTCGTGTATCTGTGGTACGTTTCTTTGGAAGAATTGTTGATCCTGAGAAACAGGATAAGACAGTTATGAATGTGACACTTGATGGTGCGCCCGCAGCTGATTCTTATACCATGAAGGTTGGTGAAACTAAGGAATTTAATACAGAAATCTCAACTCAGTCTCAAAACTTTGATGTTATTGCTTCTGGATATGAGTATTCTGATGTTATTCAGGTAATAAACAGACGTATAGCTCAGGCTGTAACTTCTACAAAGGTAACTGCAAAGAAAGCTGGTACAATCGCTCTTACTCTGACATCTGCAAATGATAATACTGTATTTAAAACAATACAGATCACAGTAGAAGATGAAGAGAAAAAGGAAGAAGAAACTGATAATTCCGGAAATGAAGATCCTAAGCCCGAAGATAATCAGAAGGAAGACGTATCCGGTAATGATTCTGTAGAGGAAATCATTATTGAATCAGTATCAAAGATCATCCTTCCTAAGACAAAGTTGTCTCTCGGCGCCGGCGCATCTTATCAGATGTATCCTCAGGTGGTGCCCGCAAGTGCTCCTTCTGATATAAGCTGGTCATCTTCAAATCCTTCAGTTGCAACAGTTGATGATAACGGTGTTATCTATGCCGTTGGAACCGGTAAGGCAAAGATTAAGGCATCTTCTTCAAATGTAACAGCTACCTGTGATGTCACTGTAGGAACTAAGGTTACTTCACTTGATATTACAGGCCCCTCTGATATTGCGCTTGGTTCAAAGGTAACATTTAAGACTGTATTTAATAACGGTTCTTCACAGCCTGTAAATAAGGCGGTTACCTGGACAGTTGATGGGAAAGCTTCATCTGCAAACTTTACTGCAGATGTTCCCGGAACCTATACTATTAGCGCAGTAAGTGATGAAGATAAAGACATCGTCGCAACAAAGACAGTAAATGTTTATGTGCCTATGAAGTCTGCATCTGTATCAGACAAGCAGCTTACAATGGCTGAAGGAAAGACTTATACAGTTGTCCCTAAGGTAGTTGCAAAGACAGGCTCCTATGATGTAACAGGAAGAAGTATTGAAAGCGCGGCCGCAGATGAGATCGCCTGGTCACTTAAGAACAGCTCCGATAGTGAATATGTAACTGTCGAAACTGTAAATGGTGCTCTTAAGGTAACATCTCTTAAAGAAACTAAGGCTCCTGTTGTTATCCAGGGTGTTGTAAGAACTTATAACACTTCAAAGGAAACAATCCTTACTGTAAAGGTATCTGTAAAGAACCAGGAAGTAAAGAAGCTTAAGTTTACAGAGGGTCCCGCAAAGATCTTCAATAATGATACATCATATCGTTTTGTTGTAACAGCAACCCCTAATGTAGCTATTGATGAGACTCTTACATGGACATCATCTGATCCTGATGTATCCGTTTCTGAGAATGAAGACGGATCCGTATCAGTAATGACAACTACAAATGTTGTTAAGAAAGCTACTCTTACAGCCACTGCTCCTAACGGAGTAAAGGCATCAAAGAAGATTACTGCATATCCTGCAGCCGATAAAGTAGTTATAAAGTCTGGAAATAAGAAGATCACTAATAATACCGTCAAGGCAATTCCTGGAAAGAATGTAAATCTTACTGCAAAGCTCTTTGCAGGAAATACAGCTCTTACCGGCGCCAAGATCAAGTGGTCATCAAATGAGCCCGGCTTTGTAAAGACATCTAATGGTTTTAAGGTAACTCAGGATGGTATTTACCATGTATCAGTTGGTATGGAAGGTAAAGACGGTGAATTTAAATTTGCCGAGTCCTTTACTATCATAGCATCAAGCCCTGTAACAAAACTTACACTGGACAGAACTAAAGTAACCCTTGGAAAGGGTTCATCAAAGTATACTGTCATCACTCCTTCAATGAATAAGGATGCAAGCTATAGTGAGCAGGTTGTTTCCTGGACACTTAGTAAAAATTCCGTAGCAGCGATTGCAGCACTTGATCAGGATGATCTTAAGTCTTCTGAGAATAAGCAGGTCTTCATTAAGGAAGTATTTGCAAATGACGCAGCAGTTTCAACTAGCAGCGCCCAGACAGAGCCTGATCAGGTAATTGCTATCAAAGCTCTTAAGAAGGGAAGCGTAAAGCTTGTCGGAACAACAAGAAGTGGTAAGAAAGTAACATGTACTATCACAGTTAAATAATTTATCAATGCTAAGGCGCCTCGGATTATTCCCAATGCTATTAAGTTAAGCCTGCAAGATAAAAATATAGACCCCTGATATCTCATCAAGCTGTACCATGGCTTTTCTGCTCCATTGAGATTTACTAAATTCTTTTCGTTACAAACATTATATTTTTCGGTGAGAAAGGCAAAATGCTCTTTCACCGAAAAATATAATGTTTTTTGATGGACAAAGCCACAATAGAGGAGTTATAATTTTCGATGAAAGGGCAAAAAAGATCGTTCACCGAAAAATATAATTATTTGGAGTTTATGATGCTGATTGGACGTGAAGAGGAAGTAAAAAAGCTTAATGAATTATATGACAGTGGAGAGGCGGAGCTTATTGCTTTGTATGGACGACGCCGAGTTGGAAAAACATATCTGATAGATGAGGTGTTCGAAAAAAGGATTTGTTTCCGCCATGCTGGATTATCACCGATTGATGATAATGAGGAGACTATAACTAAATATCGAATGAAAGATCAGCTTGAGCACTTTTACAGATCCTTGACTGTTCACGGATATAAAGGTGAACAAGCACCAAAATCATGGCTTGAAGCATTTTATATGCTGGAAGATCTTCTTATGGAGAAATACGATGACAATGAAAGAGTTGTTGTATTTATAGATGAAATACAGTGGCTTGATACTCCTAGAGCCAGATTTATGACAGGATTTGAAGCCTTTTGGAACGGATGGGCTTGCCATAAAAAGAACCTTATGGTGATCGTGTGTGGCAGTTCAAGTTCCTGGATATTGGAAAACATTATAAATAATCACGGTGGTCTCTATGGGAGAGTTACCTATGAGATGAAATTGCGCACCTTTTCATTGGGAGAATGTGAGGAGTATTTAGTGTCTAGAGGAATCAGTATGTCTAGGTATGATATTACACAGGCATATATGATGGTTGGCGGAATTCCATATTATCTTAAGTATTTTAAAAAGGAATACAGTTTATCTCAGAACATAAATGCGTTATTCTTTTCAGCGAATGCACCGTTAAAAAATGAGTTCAACCGGATGTTTTCATCGCTGTTTACTGATGCAGAAGCTATGAAACAGATAATAAATGCGATAGGCACAAAAAATAAAGGAATTACAAGGGCAGAGTTGACTAAGATAACAGGGATAACAGATAGTGGCGAGTTATCCAGGCGCCTAAATGCTCTGATGGCAGGCGACTTTATAATAAAATACAATTCATTCGGAGACAGCAAAAGAAATGAGAACTATAAGCTTATTGATCCATTCTGTATCTTTTATCTAACATTTATAAATGGAAGCAAGAGTGGTAAAAAAATTGATTGGGTTAACATTGAGGATTCGCATCAGGTTATATCATGGAAAGGGCAGGCGTTTGAAAATGTGTGCTGGAATCATATAGAGCAAATAAAAACAGCACTTCAAATTGGTGGAGTATCGACTACGGAGTCTTTATGGTCAAAACGAGGTGATGAGACAACGCGGGGCACACAAATTGATATGATTATTCTCAGAAAAGACAACGTAGTGCATATGTGTGAAATGAAGTTTTATGGTGATTTGTTTGAAGTTGATTTGGACTATCATCTTATCCTGGAAAGACGAAAAAAATTGCTTCGTGAAAAGATATCAAAGAAGGCGACTATTCACAATACACTTATCACCACGTACGGGCTTAAAAAGAGTAACTATTATGG
>JAEEGF010631920.1_pt1 | contig 11369 bp, 10 predicted proteins | sample 9134171 | NCBI WGS metagenome assembly JAEEGF01 (sample SAMN16246542, study PRJNA631951) | gut metagenome | biome: gut microbiome; feature: rumen; material: AP-attached | host: Bos | place: Iran: Karaj | collected 2018-10
CTTGTATTCGGTAACGATAGAGACGGCCTTCGCCGTATCGCCATCCTCGAGGGCGTCGCCGGCATCCTGGAGCAAATCCTTCTGGGCGCTGCGCATGTCGGTAATTGCACCAACGCGGTTCTGACGGAGGATTTCCATGGAATCGCTCACGAATCCGAGATCCCAGGTGCTCTCGTAGCAGGATTCAGCCTCCAGGTACTTCGCGGCCTCACCCGCAGCAGCAAGCTCGTACATCGAATTGCAGGCAGCGAACGTCTCGGCGCTCTTCTTCTTCGCATACTGATAGTACTGGTAGCCGCCAATGATAAGGCCAATCACCACCAGGAGGAACACGCCGTCCTGCCAGCCCATGATGGGCCCGGTCGGCATTTTCGGGCGGCCGTTTACGGTCTCGCCAGCTTCGAGTTTTTCTTCGGCTTCGTCAAAAGGGCTCTTTCCGTTCAAGAAACTAACCATAATTCTCCCTATTTTTTGGCTATCGCGCTATAGACGCGAGCATACAGATAAATTTGTTTCACGAGGCTCGCAAACCCGTTGGAGCGGGTCGGCGAAAGCCCCACATTGAGGCCGATATCCTGGAAGAATACCGGGTCGAGCGAAAGAATCTCGCTCGGGGCAAGATCATTGTAAACCTTGAGTGCGAGTGCACCCAGGCCACGGCTTATAAGCGGGTTCGTCGTACCGCCTTCCACGTCCATCTCGAAGTGGATTACCTCGCCCGTAAACTTCGGCACAAGGTACATCGTGGAGGCGCACCCCTGGATAATGAACTTTTCGTCCTTGAGGCTTGCGTCCATGCCCTGGTGGGCGCGCGCAAGGTCAAGCAGGTATTTCCACTTGTCATCGGGGTCAGTGAACGAAGCGAACTTCGCACGGACTTCTTCAATTCTTTCTGCGATAGTACCCGACATAAACATCACCTAGCAAATAAACGAACGCATCTTCCAGATTAGCGAAGGGCACGTACGGAGGACCGTAAAGAATATGCGGAACAGCGTCTGCTTTTCACGCGGGAGCTTCGAGAGTTTTTCGGCGGCGCGGTCGAACTGCTCGTCCGTTATGCTGTTGAAACCGGCCTTCGCGCGCTGCAACTGCAGGTGAGACTTGCCGAGGGCCTTCATCCAGCGGTCGAGCACGGAGCGCTCCACGCATTCCCGTTCGCTCTCCGACTTCGCGTCGAGCCATTCGTTTACGGACCTTGCGACAATAGTCCCGCACAGGAGCGCTTCCACGATGCCCGAGCGGCTGATGGGGTTCATGCAGCTTGCCGCATCGCCCGCCTTGAAAAGCCCGCACATCGCCATGGGCCTTGTGGACTGGCCACAGGCAATCATACCGCCATACACGGCCTTCACCTTCGCCTGCGGGTAATCCTTCGCGATAAAGTCGAGCAACCTCTGGCGGAGCGTGCCCTCGCGGTTCACGTTCTTGCCCAGCACAAAACCGATGTTCACCTCCACGCCGTCGCGCGGGAATATCCAGCCGTAGCCGTCCGGGAAATCGCTCCCGAAAAAGAGCTCAATGTGCTCGCGGCTGTGCTCGATGCCTTCCGCCACCGCGAAAATTGCGGGTTCCAGGTCGGTATCGCCAGATTCAATGCCCTCAAGGCACTCAATCCCGCGGGTCAGGCGCGAACCGGGGCCCGTTGCATCCACAACGGCCTTCGCACATATAGTTTCACCCTCGCCGCCCTTCGGCTGCACCTCCAGATTCCAGGAACCATCCGCATTGCGCGAAAGCTTCTTCACCACGGTATCAAAATGGCATTCCGCACCCACATTCAAGCAACCATCCGCAATAGAATGGTGGAACTTGGGGCGGTCCAGAATCATGCCGCAGTTCTTGCTGTAGAATTCCGCACGGTAGCGCTTGCGCGACGTAAAGTAGATTCCCGAGATGTCTCCACGTACCCAGGACCGGTCTATGGGCCAGAGCTTGGAGAGCCTGTCGGTCGAAACCGCCTCGGCACAGAAAATCGGTTCCTTCCAGGGTTCCTTCTTGTCGAGAAGCAGCACCTTCTTGGAGTTTCCGACCATTTTTGCAAACGTATAGGCGGTCATGAGGCCTGCAGGACCAGCCCCGCAGACGACCAAATCGTACGCTTGAAACTTAAAAACGGACATTCTAGGGCCAAAAATAGTTTTTTAAGCAAAAAAATATGGTCTTTTTTTTAAATAAGTGAGTATTTTTTCTTTTTTTTAGTTATTTTAGGGCTATAGGTTGTTTAGTTTTCCATAAAAGGAATAGTGATATATGAATATGAAGAAGATTTCGAAACTTGGTGTATGCCTTGTCGGCGCACTGGCAATAAGCGGTTTTGCCCAGGATTATTCCGGACAGGACCTCAATATGTCTTTCCGCGACAAGCGCATCGACGGGTTTGATTTCTCGGATGCCAAGGCCAAGAAGAACGTCACCGACTTCCAGCGCAGTGCAGGCGAAAAGCCGAACTTCCAGGGCGCACAGCTCCCGGAAGTGTCCTTCCGTAACGCGGTGATTAGCGAAGCGAACTTCAAGAACGCAAACCTGAAGAAGGTGACCATCAGTGGCGCCGACATCCGCAATTCGAACTTCAAGGGCGCAGACATGGAAGAGGCCGACCTCTACCGTGCAACGCTCCTCGGTAGCCAGTTCCCGAACGTGAACTTCAAGAACGCCCGCCTTGACGCCATGAAGGTGGCCGACGAAACCGACTTCAGCAAGGTGGACTTTACCCAGGCGTCCGTGATGGACGTGGACCTTACCCGCGCCGACCTCAGCAAGGCAAACCTCACGAACGCGAACTTCTCCCGCTCCCTGATGGGCGAAGTGAACCTCAAGAAGGCTACCCTCGTGAAGACCGACTTTACGGCATGTAACCTCATCGCCGCAAACTTCAAGGGCGTTGACCTCATCAACGTGAACTTCAGCAAGGCCGGTCTTTCCCAGGCGAACTTCAGCGGCGTGGAATTCCAGAACGTGAACCTGCAGGACGCTGACCTTTCCCTGACCGAGTTCGATGACGTCGACCTCTCCAAGACCCAGCTCCAGAAGGCCAAGTTCGCCCAGTCCACCCTGAGCAGCATGACCTTCAAGGGCCAGGACCTCACCGGCGTCGTATTCGACAAGGGCGTCGTGAAGAAGAGCAATTTCGACAAGGCCAAGATGAACAAGACCTCGTTCTTCGATACCGAAGTGAGCAAGTGCGAATTCCGCGGTACCGAACTCACGAAGGCAGTCTTTGACGGTGCATACATCAAGAAGAACATCTTCGACGGTGCCGACATGGACAAGGCCAACCTCGCGAACTCCACCATCCAGCAGACCGACTTTATCGGTGCCCAGCTCAACGGCGCAAGCTTTGCCGGTGCCAAGCTCGAGAACGTGCGCTTCACCAACGCCAAGATGAAGAACGTGAAGATCGACGCCGACACCAAGATGCAGAACGTCGACTTCTCCGGTGCCGACCTGAGCGACGCCAAGATCGAGAAGTTCACCGCCAAGAAGGTGATCTACGACAGCCGCACCAAGTTCCCCGCCGGTTTCGAACCGCGCCAGTACGGCTTCACCAAGCCGGGTGAAAAGGCCGCCGAAGTCGTGGTGCAGGGCAACAAGAAGTCCTCCGTGGCTGACGACGCCATGCCGAAGAAGAAAAAGAAGAAAAAGAGGAAACACATCGACGATGACGACGAGTAGTCGCTAGTCCCTTTATGGAATTAAACGCCCCGCGGAAGCGGGGCTTTTTTACTTCTTGTCCATGAGCCAAGCAATGACTTCGGAGAGGTTGTGCACGCGCACGACCTTCATCCCGTCGAGGACCTCGGGCAATCGGCCGCTCGCCGGCACTATCGCCTCGACCATGCCGAGGCGACGCGCCTCCTTGAGCCGCTGGTCCAGGAGCGACACGCTCCGGACCTCGCCCGACAGACCGAGCTCGCCCACCGCGATGGTCTGGCGGGAAAGCGGGATACCCAGGTGGTTGCTCGCGATGGCGAGGGCAAGCGCGAGGTCCGACGACGCATCGGAAACCTTGATGCCGCCGGCAATGCTAGCAAACACGTCGGAGGCCCCGATGCTCACCCCGCCGAACTTCTCGAGCAGGGCAAGGATAATCGTGAGTCGCTTGGGGTCGATGCCGGCGGCAACGCGCTGGGGCACGGCAAACCCCGTCTGGTTCACGAGAGCCTGCGTTTCAAAAAGCATCGCCCGGGAGCCCTCGAGCGCACAGCACACCACGCTCCCCGGCGTGGGCGGTGTGTTCTCCTGCAAAAAGACCTTGCTCGGGTTTTCTACCGGCATAAGCCCGTGGCTCGTCATCTCGAATACGCCTATCTCGTCTGTCGCGCCGAAGCGGTTCTTGATGGTACGCAGCAGGCGGTACTGGTGATTGCGGTCGCCCTCGAAGTACACGACGGTATCGACCATGTGCTCGAGAATGCGCGGGCCCGCAATCTGGCCATCCTTCGTGACATGCCCGATAAGGATGGTGATGCACCCCGTATTCTTCGCAAATACCATGAGGTCGAGAGCGCATTCCCGCAGTTGCGTTGCGCTCCCGGGCGTTCCCGAGAGATCGGCCTTGTAGACCGTCTGGATGGAATCGATGACCAGCACCTGCGGTTTAATCTGGTTTGCCTGTTCCACAATCTTCTCGAGGCTCGTCTCGCACAGGAGGAGCATGTCCGAGCCCGATACGCTCAGGCGTTCGCTCCGGAGTTTTACCTGGCAGGCGCTCTCCTCGCCCGACACATACAGGCACTTGACGCCGGCGGCTGTCATCGTGGCGAGAGTCGTAAGAACCAGCGTGGACTTGCCGATACCGGGGTCGCCACCGATGAGCACCAGGGAACCTGGTGCAAGCCCGCCACCCAGCACGCGATCAAATTCGGTATTGGCGGTGCTCAGCCGCCGCGTGTCTTCGGTCGCGACATCCTTGAGCGTCACTACCTGGTGGACCGGCCCTCCGAGCCCGCGGGATGCACGTGGCCCCTCTATTGCAGGTTCTACCGCATGTTCCTTGAGCGTGTTCCACGCCCCACAGAACGGGCACTTACCCACCCACTTGGGCGTGGTGTTGCCGCATTCCGTGCAGAGGAACTCAACTTCTTTTTTTGCCTTGGTTTTATTCAGTGCTACCATGTGCACTAATATAACAAATACAAGCGACAAAATGTGTCATTTAAAGACATAATGCACAAAAAAGCAGTTTTTTTTTTTTAGAACCCCAACTGGCCCGCTATTTCTTCCCGGGTTCAGACCAGCGGGAGCATTCATGAAGGCTTCCAATCGCGTGGACCGCAAACCCGTATTTCTTTTCGGGTTCGCCCTCTACATAGAAAAGAATCGACGCCGCAGAAGAAAGTACGGTTTCAAGGCTTTCCGGGTAGCCATAGCCGGAGTCCTGCACAAAACTCTCGAACGGGATATTTATCATGCCCGCCTGTTTCCGCGCTTCCAGCCGCACCTTGTGGAAATTGCCCCCCTCGAGCACAAAGCCTCCCTCGGGCGCAATCGCAAGCGTCAGCGGCGCCTCGGACTCGTAGGCAATGCACAAGCCCTCCCATCGGCGGATGTCCACACCCTCCGAAGAATCGCTCCACACCCTGGAATTCCAGAGGTTGAATCCGAGCCCGGCATAAGGCCTGGAGTAGCAATCCCCCATCTTGACCTCCAAGGGAATCGCGCCATACTCCGCTACCAGCGGGGCAAGCCGCAACGCGGATCCCATCGTATTCACGCTCGACGGGTACTCGACGGAGGAATTCCCGCTAAAGGCAAGGTCCGTGTATTCGTAAAAATATCCCGCGGTTGCAGTCGCGGAATCAAGCCGCACTCGCCCCAGGTCGTCGACGGAGGCATCCCAGTAGAACGCGGAATCCACCTCATGCGAATGGAGATTGACCGGAATCCAGCTTCCCGATTCGCACGCAAACTCGAAGGCACGCACGCGCCTCACGTTCCCTTCGCTCTCCGCATTGCAAGGGCCCAGGATATCTTCACGGAGGGCGGGCATCCAGATATCGGACCTGCAGACAACGTAACCGCTTGTGAACTTGGCGACCAGCCCCTCGCGCCTGTCGTAGCAATACCCGACAACATCCTCGATGACCGCCATGTGCCATTTGCCCAGCCTGTACAGGAAATACCTGCCCGAGCGCGAGCCATAAGAAAGGTCATCCTCTTCGGCGCTATCCGGCAACAGGAGGTAGTCCGCCTGCACAGCGGGAATTTCGGCCCACTCCGCGCGCCCGTCGCCATCAGGCGCCATACAGTAGTAGTACGACCCGCGAACGCTATCTATCTTGTCGTAAATAGAGCTATCGCAATAGCCGAGTTTTTTTTCCACGAATGTCAGCGGGCGCCACCTGCCATCCTCGAAAACGTAGACACGGTCAAGGCTCAGCAGGTTTCCTTTGCGTATGGAACCTTCGGGGGCATCCTCGGGGAACCCGTCTACATCGCGTTCGTCCATCGTGGCATAACGCCACTGTGAAGAATCGCAAATCACATAGCATGTCGAACCGCAAAATGTAGTGCGCCCGATTTCGTTTTTGCGGTCGGCCGAACAAAGCCCCAGTTCTAGGGCGACAATGCCCGCGGTATCGACAGGCTCGCCCGAAGCGGAATCCGCGCCGTAATAGGGGTCAAATCGCCCCAGGGCCGATGAAGAAGATTTCGCCGAAGATGATTGCGGAACCGTGGAGGCATCGGGATTGTCCAATACACTCGCAGAGTCGCTACATGCAAGCAGATTGCACGCAGCCAGGACGCACGCAAACAAAAGCCAAGCGGGACGACTCTTGAACAGGCGCATAGACAAACCTTCGCCAGGTGCTACTTCGCGGGTTTCGAGACCACCGGGCGGATGCGCTTGCCGCAAAGCGTCACCACGATATGCGCCTGCGCGAACATGTAGTAGGCGGTATCGCGGCTGTTGTTGAGGGTCGATTTCGGGTCGTAATCGTCCTTGGTCACGAACACCTCAGAAACACCCGAAAGGCTTACGTCCAGGGCGCAGCGTTCGCACGGGAACCCGATCACGTAAAGCTTGGAACCCGCAGGCACCTTGCCACGTGCATAGTGGAGCGCGTTGATTTCGGCATGCACCATGAAGGGGTACTTGTTCGCCTCGAACTCGTGGTGGCTCAGGAGTTCACCCGTATCGGCGTCGAGCAAATCGTAAGCGAGTTTCTGCTTTTCGCGGGTGTACGGGACGGTTTCGTCGTCAAAACCCGCCGGGGCACCGTTGTAGCCGGTACTAATCACGCGACCGTCGGCACTCACGAGTACCGCACCCATCTGCGTATTCTGGTCTTTACTTAGACGGGCCTGCGCCACCATCATTTGGGTATAAACTTCATCGCGAAGTTTTGTACGAGAAGAGTTGTTGTTCATGTACCGAAATATAGTCAATATGTGCCATTTGGGATCAAGCATATGTCAAAGTGCGCCATAATTCCTATTATTGCATAAAAATATCGGACAATCGCGCGTTTTTACCCTATGACAAACGAACCCATCCAGACCGACAAGTTCCTGACCGTTGACGACACCCGCATAATGAAGGCCGTCGCCATCACGCTCATGCTGATGCACCACCTGTGGTGTTTCGGTACCCGCACGGCGGGCGAGCCCCTCGAATACCTGTTCACGATTTTCGGGATTCCCTCCACCATCTACTTCGGGTTCTTCGGCAAGATTTGCGTACCGATGTTCTTCTTTTTCGGCGGGTACGGCACCTACCTGAGCCAATTCGGCAAAAAGTTCGACCTGGTTGGGAAACTCAAGAAACTCTACTTCGCGTACTGGAAGGTTTTCCTGATTTTCATCCCCATCGGGTTCATCTTCTTCTCCACACAGGCGGCCTACTGCCAAGATGCCTTTATCTACACGAGGTTCTCCAATTTTACGCTGAAGGAACTCGTCTCGAACTTCCTCGGGTTCACCTCGACCTACAACAGGGAATGGTGGTTCCTCATCAGCTACGCCTTCGCGCTCATGACCTTCCCCCTCATCCGCGCCATCATCGACAAGTTCTCCATGCGGGTGAACATATTCCTCGCCATCGTCGTCACCATCCTCATGACGAACATTTTCCCGGGCGTCATCAAGAACGAGACGCTGGGCGTGCTCGGCAGGAACATGCTCTACATCAAGTTCTTCTGCCAGACGGCTCCCTACGCCGCCTGCTTCTGGATGGGCGCAATCGTCGCAAGGAACGGGATTCTCGACCGCCTGAACGATTCCATGAAAAAGAACGGCCTGTTGAACCCCATTGCAGACATCGGCATATGGATGGCGGTGATATTCCTGCGCCAGAGCGAAATTGGCGACAAGTTCGATATTTTCTTTATCCCCGCGTTGACGGTAGCGACCATCGACATCGTAAACCGGGTCCGAGTGCTCCGTAGCGGGCTTGTGCAACTCGGCAGACAGAGCACCAACATGTGGCTTATCCACACGTTCTTCTGTTACTATTTCGGGATTATGTCCAAAGTGGTCACGACCCCGAGGTATGCGATTCTCTCGCTTATTTTGCTGATTGCGCTTTCGTTTGTTGCAGGCACGCTTGTTGACCTGTTCTGGAAAGGGCTCGGGATACTATGCGAAAAAGGGAATGCAATTCTGCACCCCCTTCTTTCAAGACTGCTTCGGAAGGCCTGAGCAACTAGGCTTCTACCGACTTGCCCTTCTCGACGGCGTCGGCGAGGGTCATGCCGGTGAATTCCTGGGCGCTGAACCAGCGGCCGCTCTTCTTGTCGTCGAGCATCACGGAGACCATCGAGCCCGGGATAACGGTTTCGGGAGCGTTGGGGGCGTTCGGGCCGCCAAGGTCCGTGCGGAGCCAGCCCGGGTCCATCACGTTCATCATCACGTCGGTGCCGTTGAGTTTGCAAGCGAAATCCTTCACGAACTTGGTGAGGGCGGCCTTCGCGCAGGCGTAACCCATGAGTTCCGGTTCGTTCGCGATACCGCTCGTGGTGAGCTGCATGCGGCCAAAACCGCGCTTGATCATGCCCGGCAAGAAGTGGTAGGCAATCTTGATCGGGGCGAAGAAGTTCACGGCCATCGCGTGGTGGAAATCGTCCATCGTGTTGGTGAGATAGTCGGTGAAGTAGTGGCTCATGAGGCCCGCGTTGTTGAACACGAGGTCCACCTGCACGCCCCAGCTGTCGATTTCTGCGAGGGCGGCATCGATTTCGGCTTCGCTTTCGAGGTTGCAGCCCACGGCACGCACCTCGACGCCGTACTTCTTGAGTTCTTCCATCACGGGTTCGGCATGCGCCTTGTCGCGCCCCTGCAAGATGATGTTCGCACCGAGTTTCGCCATTTCGATGGCGGTGAGACGGCCTACCCCACGGCAGCCGCCGGTAATCAAGGTCCACTTGCCCTTCACGTCGATCATTTTCAATCCCTTTGCGCATTTGCGCGGTTTTCTAAAAAATAGACTTTTAAGGCCTGACTCGGGGTGTTTTTGTGAGGAAAAACGTTTACAGGTGTAAAAAGACGCAGGAACAACGCCGGAATGTATAGAAAAAGCCCCTGCCGGGGTGACAGGGGCTAATTTCGTAGGCGCTTGACCCGAGGTCCTCACGCTTACAAATATAATTTTAGCATTTTTTTTGGCAAAGCGGTTGTAAAATCTTACTTTACACGAAAATTTGTTCTCACGGTGTTCCCCGCCGCATAAAAAAAGACCGAAGCAACGACTATCCGTTTTATTATCTTTGAAAATGCTGTATGAAAAAATTTTTTCTTTTTGCAATCATTGGCATTCTTGCGGGAGCGTGCTCAGCACCGAAGGAAGAGTCGAACGCTAGCGATGACGGCTTGTTTGAAGACATACCTGTTCCTTTTGAAGCAGACGATCATTCCCTACTGAATTTGGCCGTCGCCGTCACCGACAGCTATTTCGTGATTGGAGCACGGCGCGGGTTCCAGCCGAACACCTATTACACCGTTTTGACGGAACTCATCAATCCCTCATCAGAAGATTATCAAAAGAGAAAACCGGAAGTCCTATACGTCGCCATCCAGAAGGAAGCGGAAGACGACCCCGGCAAAAAGATATGGGCGCTACATTCCGATTCCAGCAAAGCCTACATCACCGATTCCACCGGAACGTTCATCGCAATGACCGGCGACGGATTTTCGGGAGAGCGACCTCCGAATTCACTGGAAACTATCCGCAACCGGGACTTTCCACACGCAGAAATCAAGCCGTTGACCCCGTTCAATTTAATCGCCAAGGACCTGGCCATGGCGCGTAGACGGATCAGCGACTATCCCGATAGCGACTGGATTGTCCTGATACTGGAAAGCGGCAACAACAAGCGAATTCTACGCGAACTTCTCCCCCTTATGCGGGCAATCAATATTGTCGGTTTCAAGCATATCCAGGTCGGGAGGAATCTCGGCAACCTCAAGTCCCATCAAAAGACTAGTTTATCTTTTACACAACGCAACAGCCTGTTTCTTGCATTTGCGCCAGACCGTAGGTATATTTGACTTCGTAATCGAACAAAGGAGATTTCATGACGACCCAAGAGATTTTGAAGAACATCCGCGAAAAGCACAACCTCACGCAAGACCAGATGGCAGAACGCATTCACGTGACCAGGCAGGCCGTGAGCCGCTGGGAAACCGGCGAGACTCAGCCGAACACCGAAATGCTCAAGGTGCTTTCAAAGGAATTTAATGTTTCCATCAATACGCTGCTCGGCGCGCCGCGCCAGCTCTTTTGCCAATGTTGCGGCATGCCTCTCGGTGACGATGCGATGATTAGCCGCGAAGTCGACGGCAACTTCAACGAGGATTACTGCAAGTGGTGCTATGCCGACGGTAAGTTCGCCTACACCGACAAGAATACACTGCTGGACTTTTTGCTTTCGCACATGCCTAACCCCGAAAACATGCCGGAAGCAGAAAGACGCAAGTTCTTCGACTCGCACCTTTCGCAACTAAAACACTGGAAACAGCAGGCCTAGACGCACATCAATTTTATATCTTTTCGGCAACCATGATTCTTCTCGTCGCCGAAAAGCCCTCTGTCGCCAACCAGCACTACCGCCCGATGCTCGAGCGGATCGAGGGAGAGAAGTTCACGCAGGGCGACGGTTGCCTTATCGGCAAGAACCACTGCATCACGTGGTGCGTGGGCCACCTGATAACGCTCGCCCCGCTCGATGCCTACCCCGGCTACGAGGGAGGCTGGAGGCTTTCGAACCTGCCGCTTTTGCCTGAAAAGTTCCGCCTCATGGAAATCGAGAGCACCCGAAAGCAGCTCGCGGTGGTGCGCCAGATGATGGAGCAGGCAGACGTGCTCGTGAACGGCGCGGATGCCGGCCGCGAAGGTAACCTGATTTTTGACCTGGTGCTCGATTTTACGC